>Ga0080013_1003128_pt1 | contig 18009 bp, 20 predicted proteins | sample ETNvirenome_6_85_FD_69236 | JGI IMG/M metagenome (GOLD analysis project Ga0080013, IMG submission 69236) | Marine viral communities from the Pacific Ocean - ETNP_6_85 (SPADES assembly) (version 2) | ecosystem: Environmental > Aquatic > Marine > Oceanic | place: Pacific Ocean | collected 2013-06-19 | reverse complement strand
TTCTTCATTGTAGCCTTAATATCCTTTATGTCTCTAGCAGTTCTTGATTTGGTGACAACAACCTTGTCTGCCTGTACCGCAGGAGAAGACTCAGAAGAAGTATAGAACATATTCTCTACACTACTGCCTTCATATACATAAGGTACAATACCTAATGCTTTACGTTCTTCATCTGTCCAAGCAGACGTAAAGATAGCTTTTGAATATTGGACATTATTAATTGTCATCCCTTTAGGCATGTTGATAATTTCTACCAACTGACTGCCCATGATTCTTGCCCACATAGTCTTAGTTCTCCTTTAATTAGCTGCCATACACAGGAGGGAGTATACCGTTTCCTGCTATGTCTGCCATTGCGAGGTACATATACGTTTCAGCTACATTTGGATCAGCAGAAGCTATACGCATTTTAAACCCATCTGATAATAAATCTAAAAAAACTGTTGACGTATCTTCCGCTGCTGTATCATTCGCTTCCAACTCATTGTTACGCACATTAAATCCATTTCTTTTATTATCAAAAATTTGCCAGTCAGAAGTAGAGTCTATGGATCTACACAAAACCCAAGCTGGTTTAAAACCAGTACTGATATATGAGCCATTTGCGGCACCATTTCCTTCATAACTTCCTACCTTACACACACCTGGAACTGATCTAAAAGCATAGCTGATAATTTCGTCACCAGTCGCATTGATGCCTTCAGTGGCACCTAAAGTAAACTGATTAGCAGCATTGACTGCTACATCATTCCAGTAAGTACTTGTATGTCCAGCATCATCTGTATCTAGTAAAAATGCTTTGGTATCTGGAATAGCTTTGTGCCAAACGTACCAATTCCAATCTGCAACATTTAATCGTTTGACAATGATCATTTCAATTGCCCCTCCCATAGAATGTTGGAAGGCACCAGCAGAACTATTTCCATCCCAATCGAAGATTGCAAAATGACCTGGAGTACTCACTGTTTCAAAAATGTTTTTTGCACCTGCAGTGTTTGCTGTTCTTGTACCATCATTTGCCCACTGCCATAAAACATATGACTCATTGGCAGTATTAACCTCTACATCACTACCAATCTGGACACCTCTTTGGAGGAATCTTTGAACTGTATTGGCATTGGATGCTTCTGTTGCGTCATCATTAGAATGTAGATCATTACCCACACCTCTGACTTTATCAAACAGCATATGGTTGTCAGTGGCATCTCTGTTCTTTATCCATGCAAATGCTGTAAGCTTATCTTCAGTGTCATCTAGGTTGTCTTGAGTAAATGGGGTAAATCCTGTTGGTGCTGTATGTTCAAAAGCAGCAGTTGCGTTACGCATTGTTAGATTAGCTGTTCTAGCATTAGAACCATCATACGCAACAAGAGTTACAGTGCCTGTGTTAGGAAGTATAAAAGCCTCATTAGTTCCTGCCGCTGGATCACCAGAAGCAAAGAAAGTTCCTTCTGAACCAAACCAAATTTTTCCTGTAGCAGCATCAAATGCCCACATTACAGTCTGACCTGCACTAATACCGCTGCCATACGATACGCCAGTGCTATCACCATTAATCTTATTACCATCAGACAATTGTAGTAAAAAGTTTTTACTGTCGCTGTTAGGGACTGTCCCTGGATTTGTTGTATCTTGAGATGCTATGTCTCTAGCAAACCCTATACCAACGCTATTGCCACTTACTGCATTGACAAGAAACTCACCGTAAAATTTTCCAGTACTTGAAAAATTTGCTATAGTTGGACGTAATCCATATACACTGTCGTTTAAATCTACTCTAGTATTACCTTCACTTATTGTACCAGTACCATCTGTAGCAAAAGTAAAAACATTGTTAGAAGGTGTGTCTGTAAACTGATTTGTAGCATCTAAAACACCACCTTCAGTCCAATCTCGATTATTTCCAGAGTCATCTTCTCCATAATCACTGGTGTTAGAAAAATCAAGATAAAAACCACAGTTGCCAAAACCACCAGATAATGCACCAATTGCAGTAGTAACTGTTGAAGAGGCTTTAGGCACCCATTTATTTGTACTTGTATCAAGTTGACCAAAGACAGAGGCATCTAATTGATGACCATCTACCATAAAGTATTCGGCATAATACATATTAGAATGATCATTAGCAGCATGATAATCTGGATGACAACCTATAATTTGTTCTGTTGATGCTTTGTTAATATAGGCTTGAGCAGTCATATTGTTTGCTGGATATGCTAATCCTGATGATGTCAAGTCTGTTTGCCTTACACCATTAACCCAAATTTTTACTCTATCAGCTTCTGTGCTTCCATCAGTATAATCTAATCCAAATACTACATGCACCCACTGAGAAGAATCAGCTAAAAATGCACCTGTTGTTTGTACGAATGCAACTGTTGATCCTGAACTTCTAGTAAGATATTGAAGCTTTCCTGTTGAATCACTATATATTCTTTCACTGTTATCACTACCACCAGGGGCCCCACATGCTATCCAATTTTCTCTAGCGTTCAATGGTTTTAACCAACATGAAACTGTTTTCTTCTGTACGTTGGTAGGACTTGTAGAAACAGAGTTTGCAATCCTAAGTTCATCTTCATCTGCTGCATTAAATGCTACTGATTGAGAAAGTGTTCCTACATCTGTAAATGGTACAAAGTTACCTACTCTTTGACCTGCTCCATTACCTTCGTAGAGAGTAGGTGCAAAGTAATCTATTCCTTGATAGTCTGGTGTAGATAAATTTTCTGATGCAAGAGATTTAAAGCCAGTTGGTACTGTGTGAGCAAAGGATGATTGTCCAAAATTTACGGAATAAGCTGAACCAGATAGTGCAACACCACCAACAAAAATTTTCCATTCGTCGCCAGTTATAGTAGCCACTTCTCCAGTACCACCTGCTGGATCACCAGAGTTAAAATATGTACCATTTTTCCCAGTCCAAATTTTACCTGTTGCAGGATCAAACGCCAACATACAAACATCACCAGAACTAAATGTAGCATTAGTTCCAAGATTGCTTCCATTAAGCATCACTGTAGAGGTGGCAGATTGAATACCATATCCAGAACCAGCAGCACCTCCGGGTGACCACAAGTCATCTCCAGTGTAGCTAGTCAAAGCAATACCTACTCTTGGGTAGTCATATGTAGCATCAACGGTATCAAAAGTAATTTCATAATAAAGCTTTGAAAATGTACTATTAACAATCATTGCTGATCTAGCAAATCTGTTTGTTTGTGCCGCAACCGACAAATTGCCATTTGTCAGAGTTGACATTCCTTGACCACTTTCTGACGATGGTATTATGTTACTAAGACTTGGGTAAACTAAACTAGGTGTATTAGTGCTTTGATTAGCCGCTGCCATGCCAGAGCTTTTAGCAAAATCATTATTGTTGGAACTAATATCATTTCCCAGATCAGAACTATTTGCAAAGTCCAGACAAAAACTTCTGCCTCCTGCTGTGGATGCAAGAGCAGCTACGTCACTATCTTTCTTAGGAGCATACTGAGAACCATTAGTACCAAATGTAAATGCATCTAAAATATCAGTAACAGCTACGTCACTATTTTGTATTGACTGCCCAACAAGCATTGTTGTTTGGGCAAGATAGGCTGGCAAAAAATACAAATCAGATGAAGTATTGTTATACTTCCCAATCATGGTTGTAGAGCCGCTATGGGCGAAAGAATTCAATGAACCTGTGAATGCAGAACCAGTTGTAATGGATGTTGTTTGTTGAATACCATTAACATAAAGATTCATTGAATCACTGACATTACCATCAATGCTCAATAAGATATGATACCATCCAATATCTCTATAAAGTGCTGAAGTTTTGTAAATTGTTGTGGTGTTTGATGCTCCACTTTCAAGATGAACAGTGATTCCATCATCTTCAAATTTTAATCTGTTTGCACTTGATGAAGCAGCGCCGCCAACACTTGTTACCATTGCATATTCAGCGGTGCTGCTAAATGCAGTGCGTTGTACCCATGTAGAAATAATTAATCTACTTTGTGCGGCACCAGAACTAAGTGATTTTGTCAAACAGTCTGCTGATCCATCCAACCAAACAGAGTTACCAATCAGAGTTGTGTCAAATGATGCAGCACCACTACTAGCTGCTGCTGCTGCACCAAATAATAAATTATTAGAAAATACCATGTCTAACTATTTCCATATGCGTTGGTTAAAATTGCATGAATGTTTTCTCCAGTGCTATCACTAGAGATAGATACTACAATATAATCTAGTCTTCCTACTGCACCATTACTTACATCCAGAGTTGGTACGCTTGCTCCTATAAATTTCCAACAAGTGTTATAAGCCAATGTACCACTACCTCCTGACTGAACTAAGAAAATACTTCCTGTTTGTCCTTTGGTAGCATTAGTAGGTCTAGCCAGGGTATGTGCTGCTGTAACTGTGGTAAGAAAGTTTTGAGCATTAGAGAAGTTTAAGGATACAGAAGTTATACCATTAATAGCTGTTGCTGATATAGCTGCTGCTCCTGACTTAGCCAAGAACAATTGACCACCCAGACTTACATTACCTGTAATCTGTGCTGCCCCACCAATCGTAGCTGTACCTCCCACATGTAAATTACCTGATACTGAAGCATCATCATCAAATGTTGCAGCACCTGTTGCCAAGAACGTACCTCCTATCGAAGTATTACCAGCTACATCTAACGTGCCTCCAACAGTTGTATTACCACTTACACGTACTGTTCCCAAGAATCCTGCTGCACCACTAACTGTAGCAGTGCTTAAAAGATTTACAGCACCTCCTATAGATACTGCACCTCCTATTGAAGCTGCACCAACTACTGTTGCTGTTCCACCAATATAAATATTACCTGAAAGATTTATGTCTCCAGCTACTGTTGCTGTTCCACCAATAACAATATTACCTGATACAGATACATCGTCATCAAAGGTAGCAGCACCTGTAGACATAAACGTACCACCAACTGAAGTGTTACCTGCAACATCTAGCGTACCACCAACTGTTGTGTTACCACTGACTCTTACAGTTCCTAAGAATCCTGCTGCACCTGATACTGTGGCTGTACTGAGAAGATTAACTGCACCACCAATTGATACTGCACCTCCTATAGATGCTGCACCTACTATTGTTGTAGTACCTCCTACTACTAAATTACCACTTACTGAAACATCATCTTTAAAATGTCCTGCTCCTAAGACAGTTACTGTTGAACCTAAAGCTGTAGCACCTTCTAGTGAAGTAGCACCACTAACTCTAACAGACCCTAAAAATCCTGCTGCGCCTGATACTGTGGCAGTACCTCCTATAATTATATTACTAACAGATATGTTACCTGTAATAACAACAGGTACATTTGTTAAATTAGCACCATCTCCAAAGAAAGCACTTGCACAAACTTTAGCATTAGTGGCTTGAAGATTACCACCTGCTATTGTAACTGTACCTCCAATATTAACATTACCGCTTACAGATACATCATCTTTAAAATGTCCTGCTCCTGCTACAGTAACAGTTGATCCTAAGACTGTAGCCCCTTCAAGCGAGGTAGCACCACTAACTCTAACAGACCCTAAGAATCCTGCTGCACCTGAAACAGTTGCAGTGCTTAAAAGATTAACTGCACCTCCAATAGATACAGCCCCTCCTATTGAAGCTGCTCCTGCAACAGTTGCTGTACCTCCTATATTTACATTACCACTTACAGATACATCATCATCAAACGTAGCTGCTCCAGTTGTTATAAGAGTTCCTCCTACAGAGGTATTACCTGCAATATCAAGAGTTCCACCCAGTGTAGTATTACCACTTACTCTGACTGTACCAAGAAATCCTGCTGCTCCACTAACAGTGGCAGTACTTAAAAGATTAACTGCACCACCTACAGAAAGAGTTCCTCCAATTGTAGCAGTGTTTGCAACGATAAGAGAACTTACAGAAGTATCTCCTGATGCTACAATACTGGTAAGATGTCTACCACTTCCAAAGTAAGAACTTGCACATACATCTCCATTAACTTTTAAAGAGCCTCCTACAGAAGCATTAGAAGATACTGCAAAAGCACCTCCTATTCTAATAGAATCAGTGGCTACAAGTAAAGCAGTGTTAGTACCATCACCTCCCTCAACCTGTGTGAGAGAAGAAGATACAGCACCATTACCACTTACAGCAAGTTTAAGCAGACCTTTATAAGTATCAGCTATTCTTTTACCTGTTAAATCAAAATCACTCATGCGCTATTCCATACTGGTGAAACTACTTGATCACTCATATTATTAGGAGTACCATCCCAAAGTAAGTTAGCTGTATTCCACACTAGGTTACGACCTCCTGAATCAGGTCTAGGATTTTTTATTTTAACATCATCCCTTACATCAGGAATTTTATTTTGGGGATGATTCTTTAAATCGAAAGCACCTTCATAATCTTCTGGACAAACTAATAAACCAAAACTATTTAGTTTCATTACCCTATGAGGATATCTAAAACCACAAGTATCACATATAGCTAATGCTTTACTATCTGTTGCCATTAGACTGTCCTGATTTTTGGTCTAAAGAAAATACTTGCACGTTCTTTATCTTCTTCCATTGCTCTAAGTAATAGTTCTTCATAGTTTCCTTTAAGCATTGCAATTTTTGCTGGATCAATGTTAGGTCTTTTCATTGACATATAATAAGCTAGACCACATGTAAGACAAGGCAAGAATCTTTTAGGCATGTCAGCATTTTGTCCTGCTGACTTATTAACATCTTCTAATTCACTTATACGTTCTATCTTTAATATATCTGTACTGTTATCAGGTAAAGGCCAGATGCTTAATGTTGGATTATCTCTATCTCTTTTAACAGTATATTGAGTGGCTCTACCTGTTTGTTTTTTATTAGGTATTAGTAGATATTCTTCAAAAGAAATTCTTGTTAATTGAATATCAGTATCATCTCTATTTACAACTACTTCCAGAGCATCAATAGTAGAATTACTCAAAGCATATGAAGTAACGCTGGCAGCTACTGTAACTGCTGTTACTTCAGTAGACCATAGAAGAACACCTCTGTTCTGCCAATCAGTCAGCATCAGATTAATAGAACGACGAGCAGAGGCAGGTTCATGACCAAGGGTATTTTCTCCCCCAATCATTTCTGTTGCCTCTTGTATAACCTCATCTATATCAAGGTTAAAATTAAATGTACCACTGGTTGCCATTATATTTTCCTAATACTACTTATATTAAATTTGACCACCTTTTTTGTAACCATACATTACACCTTGATTAACCATGTCTTTAGGAATCTTCATTTCAATATTAAAGTCTCCACCACCAGCACGTTTTTTCTTAGGTAATTGATTACCAGGACCATATTCATTTTCTTTAGCGTTATCCCTTTTATTTTTTATTTTACGTTTTTTATTTACAGTTTGTCTAAAAAAATCACTAAAAGATTTATCATTAGCCATATAACTTCTCCTTAATCATACAAAGATGAAACAAGATCAGAACCTGACATGACCTGTCCACCTTTTTTACGTTTAGATATTTGTCCACCTTTTTTATAATCAGTAGCTCCTTTTCTCATTTTTCGTTCTGTATAAGGTAAATCTAAATAAGGATCATAACCTCTCCAACGAAACTTCTTGGTTTCATGATCTTTTATTAACTTATTTAATTCTTTATTAGGTAAACCTCGTAAATCTCTATTTATTCTTTTTTTCATAGCTGTAGGTTCTTCTCGAACATGTCCTTTTTTTATCAAAGGTTCTTTTCTAGGAAGACCATAATTTTCTACAGTACGTTCAACAGTGGGTTCTTTTTTTATGCGTCTAGTTCTAGAACTAGGTCTATTTCTAGAACTAGAAGGAGAACGTATTATTTTATTAACCTGTTCTTGTGAATAGCCAGGAGTTATTCCTAATCCATTTGACTTTGATTTTTTAGAAGAAGGAGGCCAAGGTTGTCCCATAATTCGTGACATCATTTTATTAAATTCTTCATCATCTTTTGAATTAGCCATAATTAAAATCCTTAATCATACAAAGATGAAACAAAGTTAGAACCTGACATGACCTGTCCACCTTCTTTACGTTTTACAACTTTACCACCATATTTTTTCTTAGGCATGGCTATTTTTTTCATTTCAGATTTAGACATACCTTGATAAACAGACTTACGATCTTTTACTTTAGGCAGAGGAATTTTAATAGCTTGTCCTGGTTTAATTTTATTAAGGTCTTTAATCTGTGGATTAGCTGCTTTAAGTTTTTTTAGAGTAGTTCCATTATCTCTGGCTATCTCAGAAAGAGCATCACCCTTCTTAACTTTATAAGATTTAGAAGAACTTTTTGATTTTGATTCAGAAGCAGTTGCAGATTTTTTATCTTTCGTTAAGATTGGAATACTTGCAAGACCAGCAACAGTAACACCTGCACCTGCTTGTGTAGCTGCTCTACGACGCTCTCTAGCCTTTACACGTTTCTCAGCAGCAAGAGCAGTCTTACCTAATTTACCTGTCCCTCTTTCAGTAGCTACTGTTTTAAGTTGTTTTGATTTTGGTTGTTGTACAACGATCTGTTGTTCTTTATTTCCCTCAGTGCTTAGTCTTCCTGTTTTAGGATTACGTTTTAGATTTCTGCGTTTTGCTATTTTAGTCTTAGGCGTGTCTTCTATGTTCATTCTACGCCGTGCTTTTTTACCACTAGTAGTAGCTGGTTTAGGTTTAATATCACGAATGATATTACTTATACCTTTAACAGCTGCACTGGCTAGTTTACCTGATGCCATGACTAGTCCTCCTCTTTCATGAGGTCTTTGTCAGAAGAGGCAACCACACTTGGTCCTTTTCTTGCCGCACCAAAACCCTGTCCTGTGGGACGCCCTACGATCTTATTCAAGTCTGGATCAAGATTAGGGAGCTTACGTGCTGCTGCCCCTGATACAAAGTCTTTCATGATACTCTCCTTCTTCCTTTAGATGATAACTTTTGAAATTTTTTCTTTCCATATTTTTTTCTACCTATATAAGCTGCAAGAGCTTTGGGGTCTTTAGCACCCTTCTTTTTTAGTTTTTTGGTTAAGTTTTTAAATCTCTTGCCTGTGCCTAGTTTAGGTTTTAACTGTTTAGAAATCTTACCTCTACTGATAGTCATTATGTTGAACCCATGATAACAGTATCAGGACTACCAGCAGGACTTGCAGCTTGTGCCATGTCATCTTGTCTGGTACGACGAGCCTGATTTCTAAGCTGATTAATAGCGTTTTGATATTGAGCTTCCCATACTGGAAGATCACCCCAACTTTTCATATACATGGTAGCCTCGATCATACACCCATAGAACAATGCATTATAACAATCTTCACTGAAGTAATTAGAAGTTGTTACACTTGTTCCTGTGGCAGAGGCTAGTCCTAGTGGTCTACGAACATATTGTACTTCTATGTCAACTGCTGATGCAGGAGTAGGTACAATATAAATTGCTGTATTTGTTTTACGTGAGTAATAACGAGGATCACCCACAGAAGAACTGGCATGAGGCCAGTAGTCTATGGCATACTCATAAGTTCTTTGTAATAAACTTGTTCTATTTGAAGATGCACTGGATATTACATTTACATTTCTAACAATCTTTGTATCAACAGGAAGAGATACAATAGGATTGCCAATACAACAAGAGACAGTCGTAAAAAAATCTAGACCAAAATCGTCTAGATCATTTGTCAATCTATTCTCTGTCTTTTCCACAAAGAAAGATATTTGATTCTCAAACTCAGTGGAATCATTCTCTGTTGTATTTACTAAATCATTTTTTAAAAATGAAAAATTAGGCATAGTCTTAGCCTACAATCAATGTCAATGCAGCACCATCAGCAGGAACTGATACACTTACACTTCCCACCATTGGAACTCCCATGTCTCCAATATAAATATCTGCACTTTCATTAGCAGCTACAAAGAACTTCAAAACTCCTGACGTAGCTCCCTTGATATCAAAAGAACCTGCAACTGTACTATGAGCATGTACTGCAATGATTCGAGTTTTTTCTGCTGTGGAGATAACTCCAGCACCTGCCTGAAAAAGCGAATTATAATTGTTTGCCATATTTCTCTCCTAAAGTAAAGTCAGGGAGAACCTTAATCCTCCCTGACCTTTATACTTACGATCCTTGCGAACCGAACCATCCACGCCAATCAGAGACACCGAAAGCATAACGCTCACGCGCCTTGAAGCGAAGATTACCTGTGTCGAAATCAGGTTCCATCTTCGTTTGAAGAGGGGTGCGAACAAACATCTTTGATCCATTAGGAACATCAGTTTTGATCCACCATGAAGTCGTATCGGTAAAGCGCCGATTAACATAGAAACCATCAGGCAACATACCCATATGACGAGTTGCATTAATAGCATTCGTATTTGGGTTTGCAGCAGCAGCACTAACTTGCGTCGAACCTGGACTTGCCAAGACACGATCTGCAATAGCCCACGAATCTACAGGGATATGAAGCGATACTGAACTGGCACCAATCAGGATACCACGATCATCTTCAATTTTCTGAACATTCGTCAGGGCAGTTTCGAGAGTCGCTTCTGAAAGATCAGAGGCAGCAATCAAGTTAGACTGTGAACCTGCACTAATGGTTGGATGCGAAGCTGAGAAGAAAGCAGCACCATCACCAATGGTATCAGAGAAACCATTGTTGAACAGGTTAGCAGCTTTGACCTGCTTCGTGTTAGCCATTGCTCTGGCAAGACCTCTGGCACGTAGCTTTGCAAACGTGTCATAGAGATTGTCTTCCATAGCCTCTTCGGTAACCGCAAAGGCAAGAGCGACAGTTTCATTGGTATAACGTGCAGTATAACTTTCCTGCGCGTCATCATAGGTTACAGCAGCACCCTCACCCTTGGTGGGAGCAGTACCAAAACCAGTAAATAGAACTTCTTCCTCAAATGCTCGATCAGAGTTTTCAATATCATAAAGAGCTTCATGCTCATTATTAACATCGCCATACTCAATACCGAAAACAGCATTAAGACCTGGAAGGAGTTCTTTAGCAATACTTGAACGATTAATAGCCATGATACACCTTCCTTATTAAGCTGAAGATGCGGTAGCAGTAACGTACCGATCTCTGTGAGTGTTTAGCCAAACTTCAACAATAGGAAAGGCATCACTGTCTTTCTCATTAGGAAGTTCTGCTCGCTTTACAACTCGCGCAGCTAGTTCTGTTTCTGCGCCAGTAGCTGCCAAGAGATAATAACTGGACTGACCAGTAGTCGTATCTCCAGAACTTGCTGTCGAGCTAACAGTAACATTATAATTTTTCACTACATTCAGTTCTCCAACAGAAAGCGAGAGAGAAGCTTGGATGTAATAAACCTGATCAGGATCAGTGATAACATGGAATTTCAAATCGGTTACGCACGTTCCACCTGTCCAATGCCGACGAAACTTTTGTTCGCCATCTTCAACATACTGGCAACCAGCAAACACGCCAGAAGGCTTGAGAGTGGCAGCAATAAAAGGTTGAATCGTAGCAAGGTTGGCACCTGGCATAACAACCAGATCACCAGTAAAAAGGTTATTGCTACAGAGTCCACCAGAAGTAATTGGCAGTACATCTACACCTTCAGTGTTATAGTTACTACCTTTTTTGCGGACAGGAATGAACCCACGAAATGCTTTAGTTGTACTCATTTCTAGTTCCTCCTAGTTAATGAGAGACTACTCTTGAAAATTAGGAGTACGTCCTCTCATAGTGGTTGATTTACTACTATTGGAGACAGGCAGATTTCTAAGTCTAGCATCTGAACTATTATAAAGCTGTGCATTAACAGCATCCATCATATCGTTTGCTTTCTTTTCATAAAAAGCTTGTCTCGCTTCTACTTGGTTGGTAGGCTTCTTAGCCAAGGCTACGTCTCCACGACAGACTGCACCCAAGTATCTGCCCTCATCCCTCACGTAGGATGTTGATGCCATTTCAGGAACTTCTCCAGGTTCAACAAACGTCCATCCTTCTTGCTCTCGCTTTCCAACATTCATGATGTCTTCTTTGCCTTTAAGTGAGATTCTGATCCATCGAAGGGATAGTCCTTCGTTTTGAAATCTTTGCTCTACCGCTTGTGGCACAGACAAAGCATCAGGCTCTTCAAAGACAAAATTTTCTTGTCTGGTGTTTGCTTCTCTTAGAGTATCAGTACGTGATTTTTCGCGTGTCATTTCATGTCCTCCGCGCTAGTTAATTTCAGTGTATTCGCCATCTGCATTAGAAACTTTTAGCTTCTGTGCAGCATAGGTTTCAAGAGGTATGTTCCACTTATTGGCAAGCCTAACATCTTCTTTTGTTAGTTTTACTTTGCTTTTGGAGGAATTGGGAGCAGAGCGCGAACTGCTTCCCACCACTTGAGCAGGAGTTGACGTAGGTTCCTGCACACGATTTTGATTTTCTTCCACATCCACTGTATTGGCTGTAAACTTATGTGGAAAAGCTTCTGCAAGCCGCCGATCAATTTCATTATAAAATTCTTCATTATCTGTATCAAACCCTTCTTCTTTAAGTTCTTGATCTAAAGCCAATGCTGAAACAGTTAAAATTTTATCTTTGCCAAACCATTCATTTTTTGATACCCAATCTTCTGCCCTTGGATCAGGAGTAGATTTAGGTGCAGCTTGTTGTGCTGGTACTGGTTCTTGTTCAATCTCTTCGGCAACGTCTTCCATTTGTGCTTTAGTAAGATTTAAATGTTTTAAATCTACCTGTGCTTCGTTAAGCATCTCTTGAGCTTGAAGAAGCTTTTCTTTTTCTCCACTCTCGAATGCTTCCATATAGGCACTACGAGCCAGAGTAACTTTATCAGTCAATTGTTTTTCAGAAGCATCAATATTTAGTTTGCTTACTTCATTAAAAGATTTTTCTCTTGAGTTCAGATTTTGTACTAACGACTCATTCTGTGCCATCAATTGAGAAATCTGTTCGTCACGTTCTTTTCTTTGACGAACCAATTGTCTAATTCTTTTTTCTGCTCCTTTAGTTTGAATACCCTCTAGTTCTTTAGGGTCTTCCTCTTTTTCTTGAGGAGCAGCTTCTTGAGGAACTTCTTCCTCGATTTCATAATCTACTTCTTGGTTTTCAGGGACATCAACTTCTTCCCAGTTATCATCGTTGTTCATTTTTTACTCCGCTGTTTACGAAACAATCGTTTTACGTTATATACTATTATACCATATTTTGTATGGAATTACAAGTCATCCAGAAAAACTAGTTAAATTAAATGTAGGGTCAAGATATGTAGGATTTTCTACCTTCATCATGACTTGATCATCAAACATAAGAATGAGCCTAACACTTTTATAAAATAACTTTGTACCTATATGCTTACCATAACAGATATAATCACCTACTTCACACCAAGGACCAGATGGAAATTTATCTTGGTCTTTATATGCCATGTCTCCCAGAGCAATTACACGCCCCACTGTGGTGAGATAAGCCATATCATCCTTTGTTGAATCAGGTAGAATAATACCTCCCTTGGTTTTTGTTTTAATAGATATAGGTCTGACCAAGACATGAAAGCCTGGAAGTACTGGCAATACATCTGGATCAGGTTGTTCTTCTTCATCAGTAGTCCATTGATTATTTTTTACTGCATTACCTAAATGTGCCTGTTGCATTTTACTCCTCTTCAATATAAAGTTGTTTATGTACAATGTCTCTCAAGTTTTGTTTAGCCCATTCTAATCCTGCTATGTATCCTACTACTTGTTTATAGGCAGGATAATCAGAAGGATTACCTTGAGCTAAACTAATCTTCTGGTTCTCAATTTCGTCTGTATATACTTGAGCTATAGTTTCAAATAAATCCATTAAGAATATTTGATCTTACTTGGCCCAGGCATTTTCCAGTACTTGTCATCATACTCAGCCAAGCGAGAGCGCGTTGCTCTGCTACCCTGAATATCTTCTTTTGTCCAATCACCAAATGAGGAAGCACGATCTACCACATGCGTAGGCTTTCCATCTGTGATTCCTTTTACATCATTTGGATAATGTATCTTTCCATAGTTAGGCATTAGTTGTCTCCTTTATTAGTTTTAAAATCATATCAACTGCTTGCATTTCATTCTTATCTTGTCTATTGGCTTGATCTTTTAACAACTCAGTCATGCTCCTTTTTTCCAGACCTTCTTGGTTCATCTGTGCTGTTAAAAGTTTGGTCATCATTTCAATAGCTTTGATAGATTCTTTACTGGCTCTGTCAGCTTCAGCTTTCTCATCTTTCATTGCTGTGGTGACGCCAGCTTTAGTAGCTTCAAGCATTTGTTTATTTTCTTCAAGGTCTAGTTTCTTATTCTCTAGAGCAGCTTCAGCATTATTAACAGCAAGGTCCATCTGCATCTTCTGCTTCTCTAGTTCAACCTTGGCTTGTTCAAGAGCAACCATTTGTTGTTCTGGAGATTGTACCATACCCATTGCTTGATTAGCATTCTGTACTTGCTTGGCAGCTTCCATCAAGGCCAGTTCAATAACTTCTGGTTTCTGTGCAGACTCTGGAGCAACAGTACTAAGTTCTTGTTTAGCCATGCCATTGACTTGTTCCTGATATTTCAAAACAGAATGTTCTTGTATATTGGCTTGAAGAACAGGTTGTACTCTTTGCATGATAGGATTGGCTCCATTCATGGGGTCTTGTAGATAAGCCATCTTTACTTGAATGTGAGCATCATGATTCTGTCCTGGGAATGCAGCAATAGGGATACCTTTAACAGACGCCATGATATCTGAAACAGGATCAAGTGCTTTAGGTTCTGGTTTGGGAGGAAGTATCTCGTCTAGGTTAGGCATATTTGCAGCACTAAGAATAGTTCTATTCAAGGCTTCTGTGTTGAACATACCTGGAGGAGACTGTTGTGCCATCTGCAATGCCATATTAGCCAACATCATTCTATGAGCATTAGAAGGAATGTTAGGATCACTTACAGGAATAACATCAACCTTACCATCAAAGTCTTTTTGATATATGTTTCTCTCTGCCAGAGGAACCTCATAAGGATATTCCTGTGGTAGATAATCTTTATCAATACTTGCTAAGATTTTAAATTCATCTCTTTGAGACTTATGTAATCTTTTATGAATAGCTGTAAAGAACTTACTGGATGCTTCTAACAATGCCATTGTAGTTCCTACAGGTCCATAGGAGGCAGCATCTGAAACAATCTGTTCAGTGCTGTCTGCAAACTTCTGACCAGCAGCAGTTACAAACTGAAGCATTTGGTAGAGCGTCGAGGAAGGCTCTTTGTAAGGGAGAGATATAATTGCCTTGTTCAAATCAATACCAGTTGCTTCAACCTCCTTGAACTCTCCTGGGGCTATAGGCTCATTGTTGCCTACCATACGCACACCTTTAGCCTTAAAGCCACCTGGAAGATTCGCAAATTGACCTGCATCTATCAATGCTCGCATTGCAGCAGTAGCACTCATAGTCAGATTACCAAGGAAATGCATGAGTCCCAAACCATAGAAACCAAATCCTGGGACAAAACGATAATGTACAAAGTGTACCTTCTTTTGTTTTGTAGGATCATCCTTGGCATAGTTTCTACGAATACTTAAAACTTCTTTTGATTGTTCTTCAATTGTAACAATGTAAGGAAGAGACTCACCTTCTTCTGAATTAGGTTCATCAATGTCTAGATAACAATGTTGCTCTAGTAAAACATATTGAGGATCAGAAGAACTAGAGGGCGACAGTCCTATAATTGTATCCATCTTTTCTGAGAAAGATGTAGGATTAACCATCCCTGCTTCAGGAAGATCAATGTCTGCATACATCTCTGCTTTAATCTCTCTGTGTAGATCAACAGGACTTTTATAAATGACATGTGTGTAGCGATCAGCATTCCTAAGATTCGATGCGTTATAGGAAACATAAAACTGATCAATAGGAATAAACTCTGAGACAGGACGTTTAAAAGAAGCATCATAATAAATCTTCTTAAACGAAGAACCTATCAGGGGGAGATGAAAAAGCATTCTTTCAAATTCATCAAAGTATTCTGGCATCTGTTCTGTAAGCTGATAGTTCATGAAGTTCTGAACTCTCATTGCTTGGTTTTCTTTTTCCAAGGTATGCTTACCCAGTACCTGTGCCTTGACAGGACCATTAGGGGGAAACAACTCTTGTGATGCTTTAGACTGAAACTTAACTGCTGATTCAATTAAGAGAGGGTGTACTGCTGTACAGGCTCCTTCAAAAGGTTCAGATGCTTCTTCGATCTTGAGTCCCAGAAGATCAAAGCCTCTTTCAAACATTGACTCCCATTCACTACGAGAGTCTTTATCAGACTCATAATTATCATAGAGGGTTCTACCTATGTCACTTAACTCATCTTCCTCTATGTCATCTCTTAGATTGCGAAACCATTCTCCTACAGATTCCTCTGCACCCATCTCAATAGTTTCTTCTTCAGTAAAATCTACAAGGACACCACCATCATCGTCTAATTCAAAGGTAGCTTTAGACTCGTCTACCATAGGCAGGGGAACAACATTATCCTGTGTAGGAGTAATTTGTTCAAAGGGGTTCTGTTCAATTGCCATTTTTATAGGTATCCTTAAATTTTAAGTGTAGATATTCCATTACATTTTTTTGATATCTGCGCCATTTACCTTTACACATCTTAGGGATATTACAGTTACATTCTTTTTTCTTACAACAATAATCTTTATAATTAGGTCGTATTAAAGAATGATTAATACCATCTTCAAAGGACCACATTGTTAATGCTATCATGGCATTTACATGGATTACATTTACATTTGTTACACATTATATTGCCTTTGCTTCATAAGGGTTTGGATTACGTTGGATCACAGAGCCACCTTTCTTTTTATACTTATATCTAACCTGACTTTCTGCTTCTGGTTTAGGTGCTTTAGATTTTCTAAAATATGTAACATTCTTTGCATAAACTCTATCACCTATAACTGTTGCAGCATCTGCTTCTTTCACTGCCTGACCTGTTTTTAAATTAATAAATAAATGATGTGCTTTAGGATTAAATCCAATTTCTACTACATCATCGTCTGTTGGTAATATTTTTAAATTAGGTTCATATGAACCATTAACAGACATGGCTGGAAATTTTGATTTTTCTCCTTTAGCTATTTGTTCTCTTCCTTTAGGACTTACATAGAATTGTACTTTTTTATCCTTTGTTCTTACAACAGTAGCAAAAGGTTGATATGATAATGCCGAGCCTCTTGCATTTTTATTATGTATTGTTTGAAGCATAGGCTTAACATTTTCAGGCGCATCATTAATTTTCGAGTTTAAATTTAAACGAATGCCTACTTCTTTTCCTTGATCAATAGGAGCATTAATAAGTTTATTTGCAGCTTTTGTTCCTGCTGATGCTTTACCCTGATTAACTAAATCTTCTAAAATATTAAAGTCTTGTTCATTATAATTCTTTAAAAGTTTACCCTCTAATAATTTTTCATCAACACCTATTCCTAAAGGTTTTGAAGTTGATTCTTGAAAAGGAGAAACTAAAATATCTGAATCTCTAGTAGCATAAATATCAGAACTATATGAAGCATAGTTAGGATCATCTTTAAAATCTTTTCCTGTTTTAATATATGTAGGACCACGATCTACTGTATCTCTAACTACTAAAACTTCTCCCTTTCCTAATTTCTGTGCTTGTCTATCAAATTCAAATTTATCAAAACCACCTATATCTTTTAAAGCTTTACTTTTTTCTTTATATTCAATTATTTTTTTAGGTTTAATTAAATGAGGTGTAAGCACTCCAGTATTTTCACCAGTGACTAAATCTTCACGCATATAAGTTTGTGACATATGTGGATTATCTGATAAGAAAGTAGCATACCCTTTTCTTGATTTACCTTTTAATATATCTTTAACATCTTTTTTAGGAGTTTCTTCATATATTCTACTTCCTCTATATATAATAACAGGTTTACCATCTTCTCTTTTTAAAACATCTTTATATAAT
>Ga0080013_1003127_pt1 | contig 18013 bp, 7 predicted proteins | sample ETNvirenome_6_85_FD_69236 | JGI IMG/M metagenome (GOLD analysis project Ga0080013, IMG submission 69236) | Marine viral communities from the Pacific Ocean - ETNP_6_85 (SPADES assembly) (version 2) | ecosystem: Environmental > Aquatic > Marine > Oceanic | place: Pacific Ocean | collected 2013-06-19 | reverse complement strand
TCTGGCGCGCCATAACGCACGCTTCGGCCGAGATTCCCTATACATGACCGGTACTTACGATTCTATCCTCACAGGCGGCTCTGTTGTTTCTCCGGATGGACAGACAATAGACAGTGGCAATCCACCAGGAAAATCCTATGATCAGTTGCCTGCCTTCCATAAGACAAATAGAAACCGTGTAAACGTTATTAAACTAACAGCTTCTGCATTAGGTAGCGATGGTCTAGGTGCGGTTACATCATCCCAGTTTGATAACTATTATGTTACCCACGCGATCCCGCGTTCATCCATGCAGTATGCCTGGATTACCGCCTCGGCAACAAACACATATCAAGTATATGAATATACGCCAGCAGACTTTAAAGTACGCCGCACTGGAAGCATCTATGGTGCACACAAGCCCGGAGACGTTTATGAAGATGCAATTGATTTTGTTAGCGCCAGCGATACAGTTGCTCTTGTTACCGGCCGCTATGACCCCTTACGCCTTGAAAGCGGTTCTGCTATGGTGTGGGGATATGATCGAGCCGTTGTCGATGCTTTTAATAGGCTCACGCCGGGCCCGTGGCCTCTTCCATCTGCGAGTCCATACTATGGCTTACCACAGTCTCAATCTGCTCCTCATTATATACCGATAGATTTTGCTGGACTTAACACTATAATATATGAACCAATTTCATCAAGTACCAACACACTAGGTTATCCTGAGTTAATATTTGACAGGGGCCCCAAGCCTGGGGGAGGCCTCGGTGTTGGGCTTCTTACCGCCAATTTCGGATCCTTGAATATTTTAAATAAATTTAATCTCACCGGGGGCGCCGGTTCTGTTAACTATGATTTAACAAACAATAACTTTGATGGAAGCATATACGCATCCTCTGGCTCCTTGCAAGGATGGTGGAGATTGGATGAAGACGTGTCCTCTGCCGGCAATATTGTTGATAGTAGTGGAAAAGGCCGGACAGGAACCTTTGCAGCCAGCGTCAACCGGCCAGCATTTTCCGCGACGTCGTTTCCATCTCCTTATATTCAAACAGCTTCATGCATTTTTGGAGGCACTGTCACGCGATCAAAGATTGGCAGTGCTGCTATATGGGAAGCCATTATCGGAAAAACTGCTGCAGGCGGGACTGCTCAAATGACTTTCGCGGGTTGGGTGAATTTAAATGCACATGGAGGCGCCGCAGAACAATTTATTGATTTTGGAAACGACAACGCAATATTTTTTAGAAACTCCGCTGGCCTATTGGGTTTCCAAACCGAATGGAATGGCGGCGCGCAGGCATGGTGGCTAGGAACAGATCTGGACACATATGATGGTACATGGATACATATTGCTGTGACCTATGATGCTAATTCTATCAGTAACAATCCCCAATTATACTTAAATGGTGTCGCGGTCACCACCACGGGCCCAATTGGTACCCCTCCTTCCAACACTTGGGACGGGATCACCACATCAGAGTGCTATTTAGGGGGCACTGGTGGGGATGTTGATGGATCGATGGCTGACTGGGCCGTGTGGAATTCAATCTTGCCGGGCAACGAAATTAAAGCGTTATATCAGGCCGCCGGTAGAATGTCCGCAGGACAAAGTGCTATGGCCCCTCAAAATATAGCTGCCTCATCTTCTGTGGCTGGTTGGGCCGCAAATGGTCCCGCAAGAGCATTAAACGGCCTCCTGCTCCACCGCCAGGGCCCATATGGGCACCCATCTTGGAAGCAAGTCAGACAGCACTATCATCCAATTGTGAGAAAAGAGCGCAGAGAAAACATGATCTCCGTTCTCACGGGATCAGCACGTTCAGCGTCCTTGGCGCGATATGATTTGCGTCCTGTTTCCACGCGAGGACGACCGGCATTATTAAACTTTGATCAAATTGAAGGAACTGCCACACCCGTTCGCAATAATGTTACGTTAAAGATGACAGATAACAACGAAACAATCTATTTCAATCAAAAGGACTTTAACGATTTTGCAATTGATTTAAGAGATCCAACAGTTACATTGTTCGATCAAATGGTGGATATAACGAAGCCCATTACAACCGGCTCTGCTTGGCGCCCATACGATCTAAATTGGATTGTTTATTCTCAAAACGTTTATCCGTCTCTTAAAAATGAATACAAGAGTTCGTCTTATCAGCGGGTAGGCTATGATAGCCTCTACTGGCGCCCGACAGCCGAAGGCCGCAGAAAGCTATTTGACGATGGAGGCGGAAGTTCTTCACATCGTGCAGGCACCGCGGCCGACGCCGGCCAAGAGAAATCAGGATTTTATAATTCGTGGGGCATCCCGAAGCGAGGATATAGCCGCACCCAGTCTTATCTAAATGGGGTCTATTTTGGTTCCGTAATACAAACTTTAACCCAATCAAGCTGGCCGCTGGATGCTCCAAAGGACTTTTTGGCTCGAACCGCCTCCATCGCGGGCCAGGATTGGGGCTGGGTCTATTATGCTTATGGCAATCAAGGCTTTCAGGCTTTGGGCCAAGCCGGCGAACTACAAAATACATATTTCCATTACTTGGGATTCGGCGCTTTAAAGGCATCTGCTTTTGTGAATTGGACCTATACTATTCCAAGCGCCGGGAACACTAATCAGTATGTTTTTGAGCTACAGCTACGAGGGGGATCCCCAGGTGCCCTATATAGCAGAAAGCATGCACTTCCTTCTCCATTTTCCGTAAGGGCTCCTTCTGGGCGCCCCATCGCCGGAGTGTGGCCTTCGGGCACTCTCGGCGGACAGGGCAGCGGCGGACCCCGAGGCTTCCTCCAACCGCTGCAGTACGAAGGTCGGTCCCATGTGTTTAGTTCAGATCAATCAGTTGATATAGGCGGCGGCGAAGCTTTATGGGAGGCGCCCTCCCAAGCTGGCATTGTTATGCGCCCTGATCCAACTAATGCGGATACAGGAGAGATTGATGCTGTTGAATCAGCTAAGCTCGAATCTACATTTGCGTCATATCCATCTGCGCCTTTCTGGGATAGCTATGAAGATTTTAACGAAGATCTTAAGCTTGTTGGAAAAGATTATTCAGTAGTGCCAGAATTTAGAATTAGCGAACATGTAGAAGATTACAATAAGTTTGGAGTATTTAATCCGAACAAATTTGATACATTTGAAATTTTTGGTTCCAAAGCTGCAAATGGCTCTAGAATTACCAGCGCAACTTCTTCTTTCTATAATGATTATTCCAATTCTGAATTCTTAAAAGACTTCTTAAAGGTTAAAGTAGATTCTCTGTTAGATGCGAAAGAGATCAAACTAACCTGTAATGCTGTCGTAAGATTTAATCCATATAAGGGATTTTATCCGGCCCAAAGAACCATAGATCTAGTATCCCAATTTTCGAGATCTTACGGCCCACGCCTGGAAGCGTGGTACAATCAAAACCCCAACTCTCCCACAATGACTCAAGAAGACACTTCTCGCCTTCTGTATTTTAGAGGAAAAATGCTACAGCCTATTTTACAGCCCATATGTTCACCCGGAATTTTGTATAATTCAATTAAATCAGGAATGGCTGTTGATTATCCAATTATTTCGGATCCGACGAAGATATTAAAATATCCATTTGGAAAATATGATGTACAAGGGACGGGATCTTTGTGGCCCCCCACTGAAAATAGTGACGGTCTCCCCGCCGGCGACACTATGAATTGGATGATTACAGTTAACAAAAATCACCTACAAACATCCCTCACAGACATAACAGGATATTCGGATCAGTCGACTTTCTGGAATAAACGAATTCCATTTGAAGGAATTATTCGACCTGAAGATCATTTAATGGGAGTTGTTGTGGCCGATATAGAGCCCCACCCATCATGTTCGGCTATGGTCACAGCTTCTATGAAAGAAGGTTCCGTCGATGCGACTTACACAATGATGGCTCAAAACTTTTTTGGAGAAGTAGGAAGCTTTTTCTTAAAGGACGAGACTTTTTCAAAACTTGAATCTAAGATTGTAACTGATGATTTAAGATTTGTAACGGGTAGTGTATATGCGGCTCGCATTAAAATGCGTCGTTCTGTTAATGCATTTCGGCAATATATTTATGAATCTGGCGCGCAAGGTGGCAATACTCCATATACTATCGATGGCGCCGTAGCTTATGGAGTGAAAGTGCAGGAAGTTGGCTTTGGGGCTCCCACAGCTTCATTCCCCCTTCCTCAAGACCCAAGACAGAACCCCAGATTTGCAGAAACATTTACAATGTATAGCCGCCCCACCGCATTTGGCCCTCCCATCGCGGGGCGTCCAACTGGATCGGCTTATGGCACCATTAGTCACACTAGCCCAACGGGGAGGAATGTTCCCGGCCAAGAAGACGCCCCGGGCGCCAAAAACATAGAATGGGAAATGACGCCGGAATCATTCCAGTCAAATTATTTTCCAGCCGATTCATTAAACGGCTTTAACTGGTCATTTACTCCTCCATATTATCATGGAGAAGCTTGGGCCGACATTCTTTTCTGGCCCCGAGCAGACAAGAGCTACGATCTTGAACAGATTTTAAGTGAATGTTTTATTCAATATTATCGTTTTGACAATGGTGTTGTAAAGGACGCCCGACTTGTGACTCCCACCAATGCTGCGCCCTTTTTCCAAGGTTCGTTAATAAATAGTGGGGCGATTGGGTGTGAAAAATTCAACGCTTCAGCCGGCGGCGGAAGTTTAGATTTGGATTATTCGGCGCCATATGGAGGTAACAATATTAATGCCAACGCGATGCAACTCACCGCTAGCGTAAATCTTCTTGGTGTGGAGAGAGTACAGTTTGTTGAAAGAGACCAATTCGGAAACCCCATATCAGATAGAAACACATCTATTGGCGGCAAGTGGGTAATTAAGCCTAAATTTGAAACCCCAATGATGAACTTTAATGATTCTGGCTCTCACTCAATTCGACCAAATATAAATCTTACATTACCTACAAATTTCGCAGCAGAATCTACTCCTCGCGGAATGTGGCATCAATTTGGCACGATTCCCGACGATCCAGAAATTGGTGTTTTCTTGGAAATTGGTGATATTCCCGTTAACTGGCTACAAAATCACCCCACGGTTCGCGCGAAAGATACTCCGTATAACAACTTCCAAGCCGATGTTCTAGGAAACTCAATTTCCACCAGGGTACAATCTTTATCAGATTTGTTTGGATTTGAAAAAGACACTTCAAGTATTAAAATGGGACAGTTGGCAGATTCGCGCACAATTAAAGAAGCTATTGTAGCAGTTCCCTATGTTCTCGACCAAGTAGATAATTTAACCGAAGCAACTCCGGCGGTTTCAATGACTAGAAAGAAGTTTATTGAGATCCCGAAGATAAGATTTGAAGCCGCCCTTAGAAATAGGTTTGGTTCAGCAGAAGGCGATTCGCTAGAAGCCGCCGGCGCATCAATTAGAAAAATGGTTCAGCAAATGGAAGACTTTGTATTCCCGCCCCAATTTGATTTCTTGAAAAATCCGGACATTAAACCAATTACCATGTATGTGTTTGAATTTGAATATACATTTGATAGAGATGACTTATCCTATATGTGGCAAAATTTGGCTCCGAGAAACTACAAGAAGATGACTTTCCAATCCGAAACAATTGTACATGAATTAGCAGACAATGAATTACTGTCCGAAAGGAATCTCTTAGATAATGAGAACTTGCGATGGATGGTGTTTAAAGTTAAGCAGAGAGCAAAGCAGAAGTGGTCTGATCATCAAGTCCCTCAAGCGGGTAGAGCCACAAGCCAGCCCTTCCTAGATGATGCATTAAGAGGCCAAGATCAGCAAACCGGTTACGAGGTTCAATATAACTGGCCATATGATTTTGTGTCTTTCGTTGAATTGGCAAAGATAGATGTGGATGTGCTATTTAGAAATAAGAATGTGGAGGTAGATGTTCCCATTGATCCAGCAGTCATGCCGCCACCAAGACCACCCGCAGCCGAGCCCAGTATAGCCCCAGCCCAAAGAATACTATCAAGATTATTAGAGGAACGAGAGAGAAATCAGGCCATGGGTCTCAGCCATACTCATGCGCTATTAGACAATGGATATACATCTGTTGAAGACGGTCACAAGCATTCATATACGCTAGATATTAATGGAAATGGCCAAACATCTTATGATGCTGGTCACATGCACACCATAAGCAGGAAGGTAGTTGCGCCAATTTATGAAGATCAACAAAGAAGAGAGGAAATGACAGAAGAAGCTCCTCCCGGCACCCGTCCAACGGAACGCCGACGCAATGACAGAACTGAGCGCCGCACACCACGCGGAACTCGGAGAGGCCGAAGAGGCCGCGGCGAAGGTGGTGAAACCGGAGGAGGCGGCGGCACTGGTGGAACTGGTGGAGGTTATTAATTATGGCAAAATTTTTAAACAAAAAAGAACAAGTAGTTGATTTTAAGCTAACTCCATATGGCAAATATTTACTGTCTATTGGAACTTTTAAGCCAACTTATTATGCACTCTTTGACGATAATATTTTGTATGACGGAGAGTATGCCGGCCTAAACGAAAATCAAAACACGGCGCATGAAAGAATTAAAGAGGGCACGCCATATTTAGAATCTCTAGTCCTTTTTGAGAATGTCGAACTTCCGGGAAATTATATAGAAGAGGGCGAACCATCGGCACAATTTAGTGCGGACACGCTAGCACAGTATGGCGACTTCTCGACAGCACAGCAAGCATATGCAGATGCAATAGCACAAGGCGCCACCACTGCCGATTTAGAGACCAACAACATTAACCCGGCCGCCTTTTTTCAAAAAGGCTCCTTTGCCACAGTTTTAGATCTCCCGAGAAAAGATAGCTTAAAGTTTACATCCATGATTGGAGACGCATATTTAGACGGTGAAACCCAAGCAGCACCATCTTGGAAAATTGTCGCTCTCCAGGGTGATATCGAAGAATCGACTCAAAAAGATATGGAGAACGATTTAGATATTCCTCAAGTTAATATAGAATTAAATTATGCCAAAAAAGTTGTTCCTTATAATATAGACACCAACCCCACTAATGTTCGAGACATTAATGACCGAGTTTCTACTTTTTTAAACGACGAAATGATTCAATTAGTCATGGACGATGCTTTAATTTACGCAGACGAAGTTAACACACAATTATTAACAGAAAACTTTGAAATTGATGTATTTGAAATTGTTGAAGAATTTCCGGGAGCCGTTGCCTCTTCTAGCATTATGTACAATTATTGTGCCGACAATAGCTTAACAATAACAGAAAACAATACTCTTAGTATCAATGATGGATTAAATAACGTCACATTCGTTTTTAAAGACGGTTCGACTTCTGTGGCAACTGATGTTGATATTAGTGATGCAGATCTTGTCTTGCAAAATCTACAATCAGCAATAAATAACAGTACCGCAGAGGTTAGTGCTTCTCTTGGTAGTGCCGATAGTGCAGGGTGTTATAGCTCACTAATAGTTTCTAAATTACAAGTAGGGCGTATTGGAGGTGCTAGTGCACAAGCTTTTGGGGGCAAATCAACCACTATAACAACAAATGAAACCACTGGCATTACATTGGCGAATGCTCAAACAATAGGCACCCCGTCTGCAGCTACGGCTAACCTTTTTATAAATGCTGCAGACGACGCCGATAAGACTATCACACTTGTTTCAACTGACGGAACATCCAAAACATACACGGCTAAGGACACAGAGAGCCTTGCTGATAATCACTTTTTGCGCGCACCTGACACCACTACGGCCAGTCTTGAACAGTCCGCGACGTCTTTAAAAGCATGTATTGAGGGCACCGCCGGCCACAATGGAAAAATAACCGTAGTTCAATCAACGGTAGTAGCCCAACAATCCTATCCTCGTCTGAGGCTAACACAAGCAACCGCGGGCCCTGATGGCAACAAGTCTATAACGAGCAATATGGACGCTAATATCCCCTCTACATTTACAGGCGGTGATTCGGGCCCATCTCAAACTATTCTTCGCGGCGGCATGGATAAGCGAGTAACTTTTATTCGTAAGTATTTTGAGAAAGAGACACCTCAAGTTGTAAATGGAATGCTTCAAAGCCCAACCCCAATAGTAAACTCCCCTCAAAGCTATACAACATCAAGTGTTGAATATTATTTTGATATTTTAGTAGATTCTGAAATTGAACAAAGAGTTGCTTGCAAGAGTGCGGAAGCATTTAATAAGCAATCTTATTATATTGATTTAGATTTTGATTGCGAGGAAACAGAGCAAGATTTTGTTTACGCAGATATTTACGGTAGAGTAACGGATCCAGAAATATGTCAGACTTAATTATAAAAGGCAACGTTCTTAGCGACTTGGGAGCATATTTGCCAACTCCCTATATACAAAGTGTAAATGTAGGTATTGATAAGCTCACAGTTAAATGCTCATTATATCTTAACTTTTTAGATAAGAGCGAAGAAGAGATTGGCTCCATTATAACCGATCTCCAAGATTTACAAGTATATGTATTTTATGCTCTCGGCCCAGAATATTCTCAGCGAATAATTGACAAAAAAGCTCCAAACATATTCAAAGAATTTGCAGTAGGTCGTTCGGATTATCAACAGCGTCAAGGCACTGTGAACGCCGGCGCTGACTCTGGAATAGATATACGCCGCGGCGGCTGGGACTGGTCTACTGTGCAGATTAACAATGTCTATGCAAATGACATTACTTTAGCGGACTGGGAATCACAATGGTTCTCGGGTACTTTAGGCAGGTATGCTAGAAAACTTGAAGCATCTAATTTTCAACAAATTCCTTTTAGTAGCTTTACAAGAGGTACCACGTCGTTTCGAGACGAAGAAGACAATCAAATAATAGAATTTTCTGGGGATTTTGAAATTAGTGTATACGCAGAACGATATTGGGCGGCAGGAGGAGCTATTAGTGATACAAACGATAAGACATATACTTTAGATAAAAATTCTGATAACTATTTATTTGGTGTCAATGACGGAGTAGATGACAGTCTAACCGGTTTAACTCTTTTTGCATTTTCGTCATTTTTAGATTATAATTCTGCTGATCAAGCAGATTGGACCCTAGAAGACGGCGCATATAATGTAGGCGGCAATACGAGCGCAACAAACCCGTCAGCATGGGCTTATACGACAGTATCCGACAACATTAGAAGATTTAACGCAATTTATCCAAAATTGCCTAACAGGTTGGCCGTAAAACAAATATCAAATATTGCATATGAAAATGTCTTTAAAGATGAAGAGATAAACAGAGAACCGCAGGTATTTTATGTTCTTGCATCCGGCGCCAATTATCATGACACGCCCGTTCAAGTCGGCTCCGGAACCTATTATACACAAGATGGTATTACTTTAAAAGAAATAACAACCAAATTTCAAGAATTAGTTGATGAAAATCAAGACACTAAAGATGAAAATCTGAAAAATATTATTGATAATATCTCCTTTATTTTATTAACGTATGGCGAATCTCATAATTTATTAGTCAAACTAGGAGACTTGGGGAGAGCATTTACTAGCAAATCTACCGCTACACCAGTTGGAAAGCTGTATCAGAGATATAAGAAAAGACTTTCCGCTACTACTACGGCCGCCACGGCAGGTAATGTTTTGACAAAAAAACTGCAGAGAAACCTGAAGATAAGAGACACAAGAGACCTTGAACCTGCCGCTGTTCCTAGTCCGACTGAGTATACACCTCCAGTTGAAGGCCAGGATTGGTTTCAAGGCTCCACTTCGGCAGAAGTAGCCTCTTTAAATGGGGGAGAAGTGCTTGTTGATCGTGGTACCAATTCCGACTATGACCTTGGCTCAATAATTTACACCGCAAGAGACATGAACAGGAGATTTCAAACAGCCGTTGATATATATAAAACAAAGATCGATGGCACCAGCAGTGATTATTTTAGGGCCACTTTAGAATATGGTTATTTTTTTGTTGATCAAGAAAAGGCTATTCGATATTGGTCTAATATAGCAAAATTATTTGATGTTACTAAAATTGAGAATTGGTTTGGCAAAGAAATAACTAATTTAAATTTTAAATTTGATTGGGCCAATATTACGCGCAAAGGTGGCGAAAGCAACGCAAAAAAGCAACATGTTGTTGAAGTGTATTTTGATAATAGCGATAACTTTCCAATGCCCTCAATAGCCAGTTTGCCTGATGGCCCAGGCGCCCGCCAAAGAAATAAAGCGCGAACCTCTCTTGGAGCTTTTTACAGCGAGATGGAGACTGCATTAACCGACTGGCAGAGCACCACCGGCACTCACACTATGGGTTCCGGCATTGATGCCACACAGGAAGCTTTTGATGCGGCTATAAGCTGGTACGAGAACTACTTCTACGGAACGCCTGCTATTGTGAGTTTGCGATTCGACGAGGGCGATTCCAATCAACTCAGCGATAGTTATACCTCTTGGTCAACATCAGATCGGAATGGAGATAATAACTATTTCTTTTCATACATAATGCCAAGAAATGTTACAACACTTATCCCGAAAAGCTATTCGGCCACCGGCAATGCGCTGGCTTCAGATGTAGATTATAGATTAATGTGTTTTGAATATCAATTTATAAAAGATTTGCCTTATTCGAGTGATTCGGGCATGGGGGCAATAGAGGGTGGATGGCCTGCTCGCTTCAATTATCCTGGCGTCGGTTTTATAGACAATACATTTGATATTTTTAGATCAATGGTATTAAAATATGAAGATGAGTGCATCAACACTACAAGCCATTGGCAAGAATATCTTAATCTGGCAAACGAACCATGTAATTTTAATCCTGCTACTGGAATGTTTAATGATTTTTTTGATGATTCAATAAATACTTATTTTGAAGACTTACCCGTACTGCCGTGGGTAATTGTGCCAATTATATATTATATGCATCAGGATATTCTTCATAATACATTTGATGGTGATAAGGGCGCAGTAGTAGCTGCCGCAAAAGTAATATCAGATCAAATTAATCCCAAAACAGGAACCATGACCGCAGCCCAAGATTTTTCTCAGTTAGTTCAACAATTATACGACGATTATTATGCAGTAGACACTGGCGAGATACGAAGTATATACACACTCTACAATGGAGGATACTCTGAAATAGGAGACGACGATCATGGTGGTGGTCGTTATTATGAAAATATAGCGATAGAATTCGGATGTGAAGCCCAGGGCCAACAGGCCGGCCATAACCACTCTACACACGGCTACGGCCAAATTTCTTCCACCACTGAAGGTCTCCATGCATGGAGGGGTTTTCCATATGGACTCGACGCTGTGAGAGTTTTTATCTGGGATGCCTCAGACTGGCAAGAATGGGTTGAAAATCCGGATGATCCAGCGAACGATGTTTCGCCGGATGATCCGGGAATAGGAATAGAATTAGGGCGTTCAGCGATAATAACATAAGGAGAAAAAATGAGCAAATTACCAACAGCACTAGCTGCACAAAATACAATCGCTTCCATCCCCGGTGTTAAGCTACCGCAAGGAGCCGGCGTCCAACCCTATGATTCAGCAAAGATGGCCTTATTCGCATTAGATTGTACAGTTATCGAGAATACAAATAAAGACAGAAAGTTTACTTTATTCATGGATCAGGTTGATAAACACATTATTGAGAATCCAAATGTGTTTGATGAAGAGAGTTTTAGAGATTTACAAAATAGAAACATTAGTGCAGAGGCCTCGTTTGCAAATGAAGACGATCCTTTTTATAAGCTTGATGAAGCATTATCTATAGGTAATCAAAATATAGTAAATGAATTGCAAGCTAAAAAGCAAAAAGCTAATTTATCGGTAGTTATTAACGACATAGTATTTTATAATAAATTATATCCAATGATAAAAATATTTAAATTTCAAATTTCAAAAGGCGCGTATACTAATAAGACACCTAGGCTTATTTAAGAGGAGATTCTATAATGGCAGACAAATATAACGATAGAAGATCTGGGCCAGAAGGCTCTTTATGGTGGTATGATTGGCTTGGAAATTTAGATGATCGCGCAGAGATCCGCGCCCATGGAACCACTTATCCGACCTTTGCCGCCGGCTATGCTGCCCTCGAAGTTAGCTCTCGCAACGCCGGCATCACCATCGGCGCCACAGGTAACCAAGGCGCCGTGATTGTCTTAGGGCTATCAGGAGATAGTTGGAATGACGATGGCACCACAACCCTAGACGGTTTAGCCGGACCTACTCTTAAGACTCCGCAGTGGTATTTCCAAGCGTATAATCATGACGACGCCGCCGATGGTGGCGCGCCAGTGATGTCTTCTGTGGCCGCTGTGGTTGGCGAAAGCCCCGATCCTTATTCAGTACATTTGGGGTATTGGAAATGTAATACTAGTAGCGAACTGAACGGAAGTGCCACCGCAGCAACCAACTATGGAGGAGAGGGGCAAGTCTGGCAAACTTTTAATGTAGATATTACCGCTCCCAAGCTTAGAAGGCCCGATGGCTTCTCTAGCGATGCAAGAATATTTGGTGTTGACTATGACGACAATGAACTGCAAGGGTTTCAGAATAGATTCGGCGCCCCCGCAGGTGATACCTACATATCAATTATGGACGACGTAATTACAAACATGGCTGCCGAAATCGAAGTCACTAAACTAAGTTCACAGCCAGTATTTAATGAGATCGTATTAGACAAAGGCTTCGATTATAACAAGCGTTCACTTCTTTCGACAGAAGAAGAAGCTCAAAGTGGAATCGGCTCCGATCTCTCGTTTGTTTCAGCATCTGCGCCCACCAATGGAGGTTATTAATGAGCACCAAGAAAATTCAATTTATTGATACTAGCGCACTTTCTGGCTCAACTGAAAAATTGAGAACAGAAATGGGCCAATTCTGGCAAATTGTAAAAACAGATTATGGCGAGGTGCCCGAATTTAATGCTAGTAATTATGATGAACTAGGCGCCATTTACCGATCTGAAATTTTGAACTACGCTGATTCATCCGTTGCGTACAATAATCCATACTCAGCTTATTTGGGCTATGTTGCCATAAATTATGGCCAAGGCGGCGAAGATCTAAAAACATCTGCTTCTGCCGATACTGTTACCCCCAATTATAAAGTGCCGGCTAGAATATACGGCAGAGAAGACAATCTAAGAACCGATCAAGAATGGAGAAATTACTTATTAGGAGGCACCTTTCGTGGACAAACAGTTGGAGGGGTTTTTAGCACAAGTGTGTTTGATACTTTTGGATTCTCTTATGAAGCTCCTTATTCTGAGATTGAAAACAAGACCCTTCATGCAATCACTAATGGCGATTATAGTTCACTAGAAATGACTTGTAAGTATAATATGTATTTGCCAAATTATGTCCAATACATCAGCACTTTGGCTAACGAGAGATTAATACCCAATATATATTTTATAGATTTAGTCGCCACTATCAGTTCTAGGGCGGAAGCTGCTGATGGCAGCGCCCTGGGGTGGGATGCTTTTGATAATATTAATGGATTTAGATACCCAGCAGCAGATCTTTTAAGTCCAACAATAACGAAAGCAGTAATGTTAGAAGAGAATTTAGGATGGAGTGCATATCATATTGATGATGCGGTTACTACATATCTGCTTCCTTCGTATGAAGGTGCTTCAACACATAGTTATTATAGCTATTATTATGATGAGGCAGCAAAAACTAGAGAATATTTGAATTCTAAACTTCCTGCCAATCCTTTAAGTTCTGAAGCAGAAACCGAATTATCTCTTATAAGTCAAAATATAATATTTGATAATAACGCAGTCGATAGCTATGTGGTTAATTGGGCTAACCGTATTCGTACTCGAAATTTAGAGAATTGGCCTTTTTATAACAAGATAACCTTCAATCCTCCAGAAGGTGACAACACAACTTATCGCGCGATTCTAACTGAGCATGATTATTCTGCTAAATTTATGTCAATATTAAAACAATATTTTTTGGAAGAAGTTGAAGGAAGATTGACGACAAAAGGATTTCTTAACTTTAGCGAATATTTAAGTGTCGACGCCGAGAATGCACAGGTTAATGATATTAAAACAACTGCAAATACAACTCTGAAATCTTGTGATTTTGTGGAGATGTTAATGTACGGCTATAATAATTCTTCGCCAGTAAGCACCAATTCTTATCAAATAGGATATGAAAATGAAGCAGATATTGGCTTGATAAAAGATACTAAGAGTAGCTTGAGATACATAAATACTGATAATGTATTAGATGTGCTCAATAGAACTATTGATTCAATGACAGAACCAAATAGTTCTCAAATTTTTAATGATTTTGCTAATTGGACATGGCGCGGTATGTATAAGCTTCTCCGCGACGAAGCAAATTATGACGAGACCATAGCTTATAGAGTTGAAAAAATCGGCGGCCCACCAACGGGAGATTCGCAAACCCAAAATACGATTCAAAACTTTTGGTTTTTTAACAATACCGATCTTCAAACATTTGAATATTCAGACACCCAAGTTAAATATGGCGAAGAATACACATATAATATATATGCCTATGTTCTTGTGGGGGGGATGAAATACAAGACGGATGATTTAATTATCACTAGACAAATAAGTTCTACCACGAGAGATTCGGGTGGCCAGCAAGTGTTTGATAAATATTGCTTAGAATTTTATAATCCAACGACAGGAGAACCCGCGGAGCAATTGTTTACAAAAAATAATACTTTTACTGCCACCAATCAGTTTGCCACCACCGCACAAATCACAGATGTGAATCCTTATTTAGCAGACTTTAATTTATATTATGAACCGTCGCTTAAAATATTTGAGGTACCTATTGGAACAAAAACTTTTAGACCGCTAGATAGTCCCCCTAATTCACTTGATGTGGTACCCTTTCAAAAACTAGACAATTCCCAAACACTTGGATTTAATGTAAAGTATGAAGAATTTGCCAGTAGTCAAAATGGAGAAGCGCTCCCTCCTGCAATAACCACAGTAGATGCGACTTATTTAGATGAGTATAAAAATACGTATGACATGATAACTGATTCTGTTTTTACAGAAACAGTATCCCCACAAGCACAAATACAAGTTTTTAGATTAACAGAAAGGCCGACTGCTTATACTGATTTTGCAGCATCACCACGCGCAACCATAGATTTACAAATAGAAAATAAAAATTATTATTTGACAGATGATATATTTTATGATAAGGTACAAACAAATCAAAAATATTATTACCTATTTAGATTTATAAATGCTCATGGAGCCCCGGGCCGTATATCTACAATTCTTCAAGCTGAATTAATTGATGATGGAGGATATAAATATTCTGTATTTAAGGATCTTTTTGACGAAGATCTAGATTCAGATTTGTTTATTCAACCATCAAAAACATTTAAAAAACTTGTTCACATATTACCAAATGTAAATCAAATATTATTAGATGATTCAAACGTGGAATATAATGACCACGCGGCTGCCCAACTAGAAAATCTTGAAATTGGTTCTGGCGTTGATGATTCTTTATGGGGAAAGGTATTTAAAATTAGACTGACTTCAAAGAAGACAGGCAAAAAAGCAGATTTAAATTTAACGTTTAATTTAACGGAAGAGCCATAGGTATAAAAGAAACAATATGTCATTTTTAGATAATGCAGGTTCAATAATCCTCGACGCTATTCTTACAGACATTGGTCGTAAGAGAATGGCTCAAGGCAAATTTAAAGTCTCCAAGTTTGCGCTTGGGGATGATGAAGTTGATTATAAGCTGTACCTTCATACCACAATGGACACCAGCACCACGCCATCCACAGTAGTCCCATATAATACTCAAAATAGAATTTTAAGTCAGTCTGTGTTTGAAGCCCTAGCACAAAATAATGCTGTAATCAATTATGGATTAGTTTCCTACAATAGACCAGATTTAATGTATATCCCTGTTTTAAGAGCCAACAATAAACTTTCCGGCGCCGCCCGACCAGCAAAAGATACTCAACTATATTTAGGAGAATCTAACCCTGAAACGAATCCTGCAACAGATGCCGGCGCCGCACATCTTCCTTTTCCCTTGCCGGATACATCTGGTTCCTCGGGGCGTTATTATTTTTCTGTAAACGATGAAACAACCAAAAAATTAAAAAGTCTCTATAAGGAAGAGGAATCTGTTTTAGAGAACAATAGAGTTGACGGTACAAAATTAATAATTGAGTCTGGCATCGAATCGGATATAGCTTCTACTAGCGAATATCGGGATGCCTATATTTTACAAACGGGCCTCTTTGATAATAATTTCAATGTATATTGCGATAGTAGATTTTTTAATAGTGTATTGTCTCCTAATCAAAACATTACTTTTAAAAACAAGATAACAGGAAAGATGATTGCAAATTTTGGACTTTTAAAAGGGGATTCTCCCACATCGTTAGCTCAAATTGTAGATAAGTTTGAAGGATATGTTGTAAAAGGGGGGAGCAATTTAATTGTGAACCATGGCTCGAATGGAACAGACGACAAAGAATTGTCGGCACTCGATGGCCCCCGCGGCTCAGTAACGGCTTTGAATTTTAGCCTTAAGAATGAGCTATTGGGGGACTCGGCAGCCCCCCGCGATCAAAAATATAGTATCTTTGGTAAAACAGATCAGTATCTTAATGGCGATGATAAAAATAAGTATGATTACATAGATACATCTATTTACATAGAAGGCTTGGCTTCTAATAGTCGCCTTCAATTACCGTTAAGAATTATTAGATGCGCTTCTGCTAGCGTAGGAACATAGAAAATAAACAGAGCAACAAATAAAATTTAAACTATTTATGAAAGAGAGGTAAATAAATGAGCAGTTTTTTAGATAATTCTGGTGACATAATTCTCGATGCAGTCTTGACAGATGTTGGAAGATTGCGGTTGTCCCAGGGCCAATTTCAAATTTCAAAATATGCACTTGGCGACGACGAAATAAGTTATACTTTATATAAAAAGAATCATCCATCGGGGTCTGCCTATGCTGATTTAGAGATTTTGCAAACACCCGTACTACAAGCTAACACCCTGAGCAATGCTAATATAAATTATGGTTTGGTGTCTCTTGCTAGAAATGATATTTTATACATGCCTTCTTTGAAGGTTAACAATCTTGTTGACGACGGCATTAATTCTTACAATAGGATATACTATCTTGCTGTTAATGACGAGAGCGATGAGAAACTAGAGGTACACTTGTCAGGAACCAATTTCAATATATGGTCCGGACAAACATCCGATCCAGCCATCGTTGTAGAATCCGGGTTGAACACTCCAGAATTAAAGGGCACAGCAGCCAATCGTGGAACTTATTTAGTGGGCCTTAATTTGGTTGATACAACTTTCGATGTTCGTTGTGATAACAGGTTTGTTGTAGGTGTCATGGGCCCCGCCGGCGCCGGCTCTTTTAGAAACAATAGCGACGGCTCTAGAACAATTAACTTTGGTGAATTAACACTAGCCTCTGCTGGTGGTGCCTCTCAAGGGTTGGCCAATTATAACACTTTTACCATAAGAGGTATCGATGATTTAGTATATTTTTATGGGACAGCCACTACCGCAGACACTGCCACATCAGTCTTGCGAGGCCCACGAGGCAGCGCAACTAAAATTAACTTAGTCGTAGACGAAGAGCTTGCCGGCAGATCAAATGGTTCGCGAAGCACTAAGTATCAGCAATATGGGGCCATTAACCAACTTCTCTTCGGCGGCAATGAATTATATGATTATATTGACACCATCGTATATGTCGATGGATCCAACACAGGGGCCACCCTACAATTGCCGGTAAGAATTCTCAGATACGCAGGAACATAATTGGAGCTTTTAAATGCCAGTAAAGAATTTTGAAATATTAAATACAAGTACAGATCAAACAACAACAAGAACATTGTTACACGAAGCAATCCCGGTTACCGGAACGGTTGTAAGTGGAACCTACGGAACTTTTCCAAACGAGAATAATATTAAGAATTATACTCATGGAATGTTTCAATCAGTATATGACTATCCATACTTA
>Ga0080013_1003126_pt1 | contig 18016 bp, 22 predicted proteins | sample ETNvirenome_6_85_FD_69236 | JGI IMG/M metagenome (GOLD analysis project Ga0080013, IMG submission 69236) | Marine viral communities from the Pacific Ocean - ETNP_6_85 (SPADES assembly) (version 2) | ecosystem: Environmental > Aquatic > Marine > Oceanic | place: Pacific Ocean | collected 2013-06-19 | reverse complement strand
CTATCGCACCTGCTATCCCCGGATGGGGAGATATAAATGTTACACCATCTTCATATCGTTACATGCCTCATACTCCGCAAAGACAAGGCGGATTGGGTTCATTATTTGGTCTTTTAGGAAGGTGAGTTATGCCTAACGGAAATCAATCATTACTAAGTTTCACTGATATATTTTCACAACTTGGCCTGGATGACACGTATCTAAGTATGATACAAGACCCGACAAAGCATTTTGGTCTTGGTCAAGAGTATAAGAAGTTCTTTCCAGGTGCAGAAATGTACCAACAGCAACTCACTAAACTGCTTGGCACAGGTGAAGGCAGTCTTGCAGAACGTGAGGCTACATTAAGTGGTCAGGTGCAGCAACAATATGGCCTTGGCAGGCAAAAGGCTGGCACTATGGGGACGCAAAGCTTACTGGGTTTAGGACAACAATTCAGACAACAGCAAGCGCAATCAGGATTTGGCGGTTCTGGTGCACTGAAGGCCGGATACGGTACTGGGCAACAACAGGTTGGCAGAGAATATGGCCAACAATTAGGTATGCTTGGTGAACAGAGAGAGCGAGGTATGTTCGGTGTAGAGGAAGATATAGCAGGGTTGAGAGGAGATGCACAGAGTCTAATGGGACAGTATATTCAATCACTCTTTGGAATTGGTCGTGACATTTGGGCGTCTATGCCTGATACTGAAGATAAAGGACTTGTTACAACTAGATATGAAACACCAGGAGCTGGAGATACAGGCCCTCCGGGTTGGCCTGATGCTGCAGCATATGAAAGATGGAGAGCAGCTGGCTCAGACGCAAACAACGCCGTCGCATACGGATGGCAGGCTCCATACCCAGGTGCAATCCCTGGATATAAAGGCGGACCATAACAGGATAATAAAATGAAAATATATACGAAAGTAGTTTTTAACTGGAACCCGACAACAGAACAGTACGAAGAAACGTATGCAGAAACATACGATTATAACGGTGACGTTGCACTTTGCCAGTACCGAGAGACGGAAGTTCCTGTTTATACATCTGCATATGATAGGTTCCTGGATTACCTTGCCCGTGTGGTACCTGAAATGACAGACCAGGTCAGGCGCAGTCGTGAGTTTGAAGACCAGATGCAATTAAAAGAACGAGAGATGACACAGACCCAGGTGGAATCCAATAGAAATTATAAACTTCAGAAAGCTGAACTTGATTTTGGTATGGATACTGAGATGCTGAGGGATATTAGTTTAATGCCTAAGCGGCATCAGGCAGATGCATACCAAGCCCTTGCAGGTGATATGACATCAGTAGAAGGTGAGAATAGGCGAGCTGCACGTTATGGTGCTGCACAGAAAGTTGCTACTGAACACGATGATTTAATGCTAGGTTTGAAGCCAATCCCTTTTGCTGTGGTCAGGCCACCAGGTGCAGACCCGAACCCTATGGGGGAATTTAATGAGCAGAATTCACATTTTAATCTCTACGAGGCAAAGGCACTCGCATTTGGTAATGAAGGTCTTGCCAAGGCAATAAAACATGCCGGCGACAGCTATAGGACAGCGGCTGCAAATGACATGATGATGAACAGTGCTGAGAATATGATTAATTTTTTCCAAAGCAAAGGAGCACTGTCAGCTAATATGGCAGAGCTGTATAAAGGCACTATCGACCAGGGAGGTGCAAGCATTATTACACCTCAACTTACTGCGCTAATGGATTCTGAATTAGTTACACGTGATGAGGCCCAAAAGTTTGTTACTGACATGGTCAATACGAATGCAGCTATCATGCAAAGTTATGTAGATGCTGAACTAGACCCGCCCGGGTGGTTAAGGGATAATCTTTCCATGTGGCTACAGGGATTAGAAGAACCCGCTACTGAAGCATTAGATTTAATAGCACCTGAGGTTGCGGCACAGAAGGAAATAAAAGACGCTGCATTTAAGACAGTTTCTCAGAAGATGCAGGCGGAGAATATCCCTGGCACACCTACCAGTGACATGGTTAGTGCTTTTTTACAGGTGAACAAGCCTGTAGGAAAACCAGGTGACGCTGATTTTAAGTGGGAGCCTGTTTTACCTTCAGCAGTTGGATGGAGTCCTGACAAAACAATTGATGCTTCCAGTAAATTCAGTCTTGGTATGGCATTTGGGAGTTTACCACTAAGCGTAAGAAAGGAATTAAGGGAAGTAGGTTCACATCCCCATCGTGAAGGGACAGGCACTAAGATACCAACCGAAGAAGCACTCAAGAAACACCTCAAGTATGTAATAGTACAGGGTGGTCGTGGCGGTCAATTTCATAGGGCTATGATAAAATATCTTAAAAATTTACAAGATGTTGAAGTGGAGGATTTACAAAGACACGTGGATGTGATGAGTCCAGCGGAAGCGCAGGCTAGAGCAAAAGAAATTGATAACAGATATGAAAGACTTCGTACATATAGACCATAATCAATGCCACAACTCTATGAAAATTTAAATTGGTCATTCTTAGATGAAAGCGACCAACAAGAAGAAGGCGACAGTTTAAATTGGACATTTCTTGAAGGTGATACAACTGATGACGATGGTCTAAACTGGTCATTCCTTCGAGAACCCAATAAGAAAAAACTCCCCACATTCCAACAGGCAGAAACCAGTCCTTACGCATCTCTTCCGCGTAGGTTCTTTGATAGATTTGCCGAGGGCTTTGCCCCATTCGGACTATATGAATCTGAGATAGGTAAGCCTGAGAACCTGTCAGAGATTTTAACTGATGTGGCTGGTGGGCTTACAGGGTTTGCTGCAGGGTTCATACCAGTTGCATTGATGACAGGGGGTGTATCAGTACCTTTAAGGGCTGTCACTGCACTTGGCAAAATCAAAGACGTAACAAAGCTAAGGAAGGCTTTAACTCTTGTTGCAAAGGCGCAAAAGGCAACTACTGAAGGTGAACGTACAGGACATGCACTACGAGCATCCAAGCTACTTGGCTTTGAGACTGTAGAGGAATTTACAGAGAAAGGGTTGCCTGCCATTGCAAGTGCTATCCCCAAGTCATCAGGTATCCTTGCAAAGGTACCGGGTTACACTAACTTCATATTAAAAGCTTCTATTAACAGCCCTAAAATGGCACGGGCATTCAATGCTGGCATCTCCAACATAGTATCCTTTGGTATTCATGGTCAGATGCATGTACCAATCAGGACATCAGTTGAGGATAGATTAAAGCAAATGACATCTGATACTGCCATGGGTATTGCTTTTACCGTGGCAGGCCTTCCCAGCACACTGGGTGTTAAAGGTCCATGGAAATATGCAGAGGATATAATGCTCTTTGGTGTAGGTGCAGGTTCAGACCTGGGTAAATCCAATATGACAATGACGGAAAGGGTTGCCCACGGTTTAGGTCTATTAGCATTTCATCATGGAATGAGAGGCCTCAGGAAAATAGGTATAGAAGAAAAACAGATACAGGCGTTAAGAGATATGGGCTGGACATATGAAGACGCATATTTAATTGTTAAGAGTGCCAAGAATGTTAATGATGCAGTGGCAAAGCATGTGGACTCGGTGTCCAAGAATATAAAAGGCAGAATCTTTCACAATATCAATTCTGCTGACCCAGAGTCCAAGGGTAAGATTGCAGTAGAGGTGACACCCGGATTTATTACCAAGACAAAAGATGGAAAATTCCAACTACGTGGCAGATATATTGAAAATCAAAATAATCCAGACCGAGTAGGTGAAGATTTTATTATTGAAGGTAAATCCCGAGAAGATGTAAGAAGGCAGTTTGTCTCCAGTAAAAGAAGAAGAGACGGTTCTGGCGGTCATGGGTTTGTTATGCCTATTACCAAGGCTAAGGCTGATATTGTTTATGATATTCCTTCAGTATCTGATGAAGATATTAAAAAATCAAAGGAATATAAAAAAGTAGGAACATCTATTGACAAAATTAGGAAGAACTATGATACAAGATTGGGTGAACGAGGATATGAGATAGACCCCAAGACAGGGACAATAAGATTATATGTTATAAAAGGCGGTAAAAAAGCATATATTGATAAAAAGACCGCTCAAAACATATTATCTGAGCCAGCACAGATGGGTGAGGTGCCTGACCCGATGGCAAGGGCACAGGCTATGGAGAAAGTGGAAAATATTTGGATGCATGATGAAGGTTTACTTTATCAGAGTGAACTCTATAAAGACGCTTCTTTAAAACATATGACTGTAGAACAGGCTGCCTGGCGTAACGCATATACCCTTGCAAAGCGCGTGGTAAACACTGAGGGTATAGAAGATAAAGAATTAAAATTGATTATTGGTGATTTCATGCCAGATGTTATACCAAGAGGTAAACTATTAAACAAAGGCATATCGTCATATGATGCAGCGGACCTCAAATATATGACCAGGAAAGAACTGGACGCATTTGTTACAATGTTCTCCCCTGACACAGGTAGGAAATTTCTCGATAATACAGTTGTAAGGGTTCCGCCTGACAGGTTTTACGATGCGAAAGTAAAGGTTCGTAAATCACTTACCAGATGGAAACAGTTATTTAGAAGGCAGGCACTGCCGTTTTATACTGAACTTAGGCTACTAGGTGCCAAGGGTGCGGCCAAGGTATCAATGGACTTTGAGTTATTAAGGCAGCAAATTGCAGGTGAAGGTACTCAGTTATATAAACACCTCAGACACATGGGTGTCAAAGACAAGCACATTAAGCTTATTTCAGGTGAGATAGACCCTATATATATAGATGGGTTTCGTGGTGAACTTGCCAAGCATGGTTATGACGTACCAAAAATTATCAAGATTATCAAAGACCATAATGATTATAACTATGCATACCTTGTAGCATCAGGTAACGAGGTTAAAGTATTTAAGAAAAAGAAAATGGGATTTGGATGGTCACCTATTTTTGAACTCAGGGACAAGGACAATAATATTATAGAACTCGCAACACCTAAAGGTAATGTAAAAAATGCACCTGAGGATGTATTTATTACTACAACTAAAGAGAGTATTCATGGTGGTAAGAAATTTGAAGGTGCCATTATAGACTCCAATCCTGACAGGGTAGTACTTATAACCAAAGACCTGGAAATGATAGAAATTAAACGTGCAGATGTAGAAAAACAGGTTACCGACTGGGAAAATTACAAAAACCTTGTAGTGAAAATAGCTGCCAATAAGGGTAAACGCAGTGCTATTCGTGTTGTCACTGACAGATACGGTGTAAAACGTAGAATAGATTATAAGAAATCAAATATAATCTATGAACCTAATTATATCACCAGAATACTTACTCCTGAGGCAAGGGAGTATTTAGGTAATCATCAATCATTTCTGAAAAAACTCTCCGAGGATATTATTGATAACGGTTACGACCCCGAGTTTGCATCCCTTACAGATGTATCAAGAGAGGTGAAGGTAGAAAAAATGGCAGAAAAATTACTTGAACTGAACTCATTCCAGTTTCAAAAAGGTGTCTTTGGACAGCAGTTCGGCAGAGTGGTAGACCTGCCACCTGTGTTTACATTTGGTGCAGATGGTAAGTATATTACTATAGACCCCATTAAAAGTAAATATTCTGATGGTAGGCATGGATATAATGTCAAGAAGGGTGATACTGTAGTGGACGTAGCAGGTAAAGAACACACTGTCAGTAAGGTTGTAGATGTATATGAACGTGACTTTGGTAAAGTTTTAAAACGTTATCAGTCCATGATTGCAAATATAGTACCGACATACAAGTACACAGGTAGAGGCGGTGCAAAAAATCCAGACTTCAAACTCAAATACATTACATCTATACGTGCCGTTCACGGTGACGAGATTGCCAACTGGACAGAGAAGGCATTTGAATTGCAAATCAATGGTCAGATGCGTGGGCCAATGGCCAATATTTTTAATAAAGCTACAGCATTTACTGCTGCAATTGGTCTATCTTCCCCACTTTCAGGTACAAAGAACATATTACTTGGGCAGACAAACATTGTGGCGGGCTTTGGTTTGAGGCATAGCCTTGCAGGGTATCATAAACTGCTTACAGGTGGAGGCGGTCGGGCATGGTTGGATATTGTTAGAGCTATTGGTGGTACTGATGTTGGTGTACATGAACTGCTAACTACTTCATATTCCAAGTACTCTCCAGGTGCTATGTATCCTACAGAGATTGCAAACAGGGTGACAGCCACTGTGATAAGTGACGTAATATTACGTGCATCCGTAGATGCAATACTGGGTCGTAAGACACCTCTTTCGAGAAGGATATCACCTGCGAAGGCAAGTGATTTTATCAAGCAGACATTTAAATTAGACCCCGGCAAGATTATAAAACGGGGATATACTACAAGGGCAGAGCAGGCACAGGCCATGCAGATGGGACATCTAATAACACAGGGCGGGCCTTCCATGCCGTTTGTACCACCATGGATGCAGAAGCAGTTTGCAAAACCTTTAACATTGTTTTACAGGATTGCATATCGTGTTACTGAGCATGTTGCAAATAACGTTATGAGGCCCCTGATTGTAAGAGGCAATCCTATGCCTATGATGAGATATGTAGGTGCCACTACACTTACAGGTGGAGCCTTATTTGGTCTTTACTATAATATAATGGATAAAGATACAGTAAATAGATTTAGAGGTATGCCTTACCAGTTCTGGATGCAGTTTATCAGAGGTGAAGGACTTGCAGTTCTCAGTAACGGGTTTGACCAGTACGGTAATGTTGTTGACAGTTACCAACCTGTAGTGGCCCGGACATACAGTTCAATGGCAAAGAATGTAGCATATATTATAGCAGGCAAAAAGGGTGCGGTTGAAGGTACTAAGGACTGGTTCAATGAGAATGTGGTTCTGTGGAATCACAGCAGGCAGGTTTACGAAAGATTTGCAAAGCCCTACCACAAGGCATATACCAACTCCAAGAGACGGCAGAGGCACTTCCTTGAGGCCACATTTGGTACAGGTTGGATGGCAAACTACGAACCTGAGGATGACTTTCTCACTACACGTACACCGTACTACAGACATTTAAGAGATGTGTTCTGGGGTGAGAACCAAAGGGAGAAGGCGAGGGTCTATTATGCAGCGTTGGAATACATAACACATGACATAGAAAGACAGAGGGCGTCAGCAGGTAAGAGCGTGCGAGGTTCCCGAGCAGAAGCGAAGGCAAGATTAAAGGGTATTATTTCAAGGCGCAGACCTATACCTGCAACATGGAGGAAGCGTAAAAAAGGTGAGAAGGCTACCATGTACAAGATGTATATAGGTGCATTAACACCTGAGGAGCAGGCTGAGGAGCGGGAGATAGAGCGCGTATATCGTCAGCGCAGAAGTGAAATGAGAAAAGCAATTAGTACATACAGGAAAGAGTATGATTTCTACCTTAAAAAGTAACAAGTCGATAGTAGTATCGCCTTACATTGAGAAAGTGTCCCAGAATCGCAGTGGGAGGCCTTAAATGGCAAATGGTCAGTTCCCGGTAACCTATGATGTAGCCGCTGAAGGCACAAGGGTGGCACATGATGACATTGATGCCCTTATTGCATTGCAGGAATTAAAACAGCCCATTACAAGAGGTCGTAAAGCAAAAGATGCAGTGGCATTCCATATGCCAAGTGTTGCCACATTACTTGAAATGGCCTTTGACTATCCATGGGAGGGCGGGATGTATCCTAACCGATTTGCTGGGCGTCAGATTCTCGATGAGGTAGATAATCCACCTGTTGCGGAGATGCTGAGTCAAGGAAAAGAAGTAGTGGAAAGATTAAGAATGGGAAATGTTCCTACAGGTGTTGTAGCATATCATACACCGACCGAGATACATCCTGGTGTTGCCGCCAGTTACTCTGGGCAAAACTGGCAAATTCCTATAGAAGAAAATTTACTCCAAGACAGTCAACGTGCCAATCTAGGATTACCAGGTTATATGGGATTACCTTTTCATTCACGTGGAACAAGGCGGGGGCTAATCAAAATGAAAGATATTTCCAGTGTCAGTAAAGGAGCGCCTGTCACATACGACCCAGACCTAATAAAAATTTATAAACAAGACCCAACTTGGTATACTGAAGGTCACCCGGATAATCTCGCTATGGATTATCTCAGTTCAATAATACATGAATCATTACATGGTGCAAAAAGAGGTGGTGCTTTCGAGCATCAAGCACGCAAGTATAGTGATGAACCTTCACCATATTCACAGCGTAATGTGAAGCTGGGTTCATATTACTTAGGTGAATCACTCAGAAGGAAATTGTCAGTAAAAGATTTATCAGATATTGTAAGAAGAATGATGGCAGGTGAAGAAATAGATTACAGTAAATACAAAAGACTTGACGTTGGAGGCGAGTAATGGCAAATAGCTTATTAGGAATGCTTCATCAAAGACTGAGTGGTCGGTGGGCAGAACGTGAACGTGAAACAGGCCGGCCAATGGGCGTACAAAATGTTGCCGCCCTTGCCGCATTAGAATTTCTTAAACCACCTGACCCGCTTATGCCTACACAAAATCCACAGCTACAGGAGATGGGGATAACACATGAGATAAGTCCTCAGGCACTTGAAGGATTTGCATTTGGTGGTATGGCTGGTAAACCTAAAAAGATTAAGAAAATACTGAAACAACAAGAGGAAATGTATACAGGTGCACAAAAAGTTGCAGGTGCATACGGTAAAAAAGACCCAGAATCAGTAAGCATGGTTATGGATGAACTTGTGCTGGCTGCAGATGACATGGTAACATCCAGTCGTTATCATGATGAGCTTATGAAACTTGGATATAGTTTTGATGATGCTTTAGCTATGGAAAATTACAGGTGGCATAAGAACCCTAGACCTGATTTGAAAAAATCTATGGATGAAATGAGAAAAGCAGGCCATTCAGAACTGGAAGTTGAGGGGTTTATTACTCAAGAACAATACGATGAGTTAACGGGATTAAGAACCAGAGGGCAAGAACTAGTGGAAAAATTACCTATGCTTAAACAATACATGGATGACCCTGATAAATTTTTTAGTTTTATTAAAGAATTTATGAAGGCAATTAAGGAATAAATGCCTAATCCATTAGATGAGTTACTAGCCCAATCGCAGGTGGAACAGACATTCGGTTCAAAATTTGCTGAACGTTGGACGCCTGAACAGAAGGGTAGGGTACAAAACAGGGCATTGGAGTATATATTAAACCTTGGTGAGGAGATGGCAACACCTGTACCTGGAGTCATAGGTGGACCTGGACCGTTACTTGAATGGTTGGACATTGCACCGCTTAAGGCTGGTGCTATGCTTATGAGAACTGACGCTAAGGATATTAAAAAGCTAAAGCAGATGGTTACTATTGCCAATGCTCAGGCAAAAAGATATGCAGATAAATTTGCAGATATTGTATTACAGCGGGGCAGTATAACACCAATGATGGACGCATCTGCTAGACCGCTTGCAAGGGAAGTACAAAAGTCTAGGCAAGCATCACGTTCTATTGATGAATATTTATCTACAGGATATATGGAACCATTATCAGAACGCTTTATTAAAGCGAATTATCCTGAAATGATGGCCGCAGGCCCAAGAGCACCGATTGCATTCAGAGAGAAGATGCCCAAGAAAGTGGTTCACACATCAAGGGGAGGCCAGAATATTGCACATGCTGAACAGGCGGTTGCGGATGAGCTGATACGCAGTGGTATAATCAATCGTAAAAGACCATTTGAGGTTGATATGACTTACAGTACAGGACAATTCTATAAGCATACAGGCCTACAACAACCTAAATTTAAATTTGATATTAACCCTGCCACTGAAGATGTTATACAGGCAAATGTTAAGCAAATGGGTAGTACAAACTTACCATCCAATAGTGTCGGTTCTATTTATCTTGACCCACCATTTCAAATTAAAGGTCCGCCTAAACCTGAGTATGCAAAGTATAATATAGGTGAAAGGTTTGGTGAGTTTGAAAATATTGGAGATGCCCATGCAATGTGGAGTGGCAGTGTAAATGAGGCAGCTAGGATACTGGCACCTGAAGGGATACTGGTAGTGAAGATACAGGATATGATGGCATTTGGGAAGACACCTGTAGAAGCAACTGAAAGTATAGTAAAATTCGCTGAAGGTGCAAATCTGAAATGGTTGAGGGATAAGTCAATTACCAAGCAGATGCCCATGGCATACACACCACGTGCTCAAATGGCGGACCCTGCACGTCAATCAATTACAAATTATTTAGTGTTCGTCAAGTAATGTCAGATAGATTTCCACAAATGTACACTGCAGAGCCTGATGCTACAGGTACTGCTTACGATGAAATAAATAGTCTTATCTATTTGGATGACGTACAAAATGCACCTACTGCACCTGAGGGTTCAACGCTTGCAAAGATGGCAGGGTTCTTAACATCTATAGGGGAATACAATCCTGTCGAGAGAATGTTAGGTAAGGAAACATTCATGCAGAAGATGGGGGAGGTTCCAACGTTACTTATGGGACTTGGATTACTTGCTTCACCCCAAAAAGCAGAAAAAACAATGACTCTTTATCGTGGAGTTAATAAATGGTTTCCTGGTAAGATGGTAAAAAAGGGGAAGTTTAAGGGGAAGAAGTACGAGCGAAGAACGGGTGATTATCCCACTGCTGATTTAAGTGGGAGCACGACAGATGTTACGTATGTTACTCCTAGACGTGGAATAGCAGAACATTACGCTGGGTTTACAAGGGGTATACATAGAAGCAAGATAGGTTCTGATGCTGTTGTCTTAGAATTTGAGGTTCCGTTAAGTTACCTGAAGAAACATGGTGAAGTAACATCTAAATCTACAAAGACTGCTTATGAATACAGAATTAGGGGAGGTGTTCCTAAGAAGTTTTTTAAAAAAGTGCATAAGATAGGTGAATAATGCCACCTCAAAATAACAATATAATTAATATTCATTAAAAAGCACCTGCGACCTACCCTTCATTTTCTTTTGCCAAGTAGTCTTCTGACTTTTTGACATGTTCTTTGGACATGCGGGTAAAGATTCTACCCTTGTATCGAAGGAAGGAGGTGCCAGTCCGCAAAATAAACGCTCAGTTTCATTATGCTTCCGTAAGGTAGGGTTGTACGTTGACTTTCCGCACATAGCACACTTCCTTCCTTCAATTTTAGGGCATTTCTCGAACAAGCTACACTAAAACGGCGGCTCGCCTTCGGCCTCGTCAATGGACAGTGACATATATTTGTTGCCGTTCTTGGATTCGTTGACCCAAGCTGCAAGCTTATAGTCTGTGCCATTAACATTGAAGCCGCCTACAAAGTCAGGCTTTTTATCGCCGTCTTCCTTGTAGCCGTTCTGAAACAGTACGCCCTTGTTCGGGTCTGACTTAGTTACTGCCATGTTAATAACTCCTCTTGAGCTGTTAGTTGGTTTATGATTTTGGCGTACTCGGGGTTAAGTTCTATACCGATATAGTACCGCCCGAGATTCTTCGCCACTCTTGCAGTTGTGCCAGAACCCATAAATGGGTCTAACACTATGGCTGCCTCACGGTTCTCGTGTTGATTCCAACACTCGCAAGTTGCTTCCCAGCCGAGAGTTACATACATTGTCTCAACTGGAGGTAGAGGCCCTACACCACGCTTTCCTTCTGTCATGTAGGACCCTTCAAGTTTTCCTTTAAATCCTTTTCCTTTAACATTCTCATATTCTTCTGAGTATCCTACGACCCTTACGAACGGGGAACTACAGGTCCTGCACACTCCATGCTCACTGGTGCCTGCCATTATACAGGGGGATACAAGCTTCTCGGGATAAGTTGCGAAATGTTTAATGCCCATGCTTTTGGTAGGTATTGACCACACGTCACGAAGATTTTTATTTGCAGATACTGAAACGTAGTCGTAGTAATATTCCTTTGTCTTGGAAAACAGGAACAGATGTTCATAGCTTGCGCCTGGTCGGTCCTTCGCAGAGTCGGGCATTGCGTTAGTCTTGTGCCATATAATATCACTTCGTAGTATGAAACCCATATCCTTCATTCTGTCTACCACTTTCCACGGCACGCCTACAAGGTTCTTATCTTCATAGCTGTCACCGATATTAAGCCAGAGAGTACCGTCTGAGCGTAGTACCCTGTGCACCTTCTCCATGATATCGCACAGATTTACAACGTACTCCATAGCCGATGTCTCTACCCCAATCTGATGCTTGTCTCCGTAATCCCTCAGGTTCCAGTAGGGAGGTGACGTGACACAGCAGTGGATATATTCAGTAGGAATATAATCCAGCATATCGTAGGCGTTGCCTACTAGTACCTCATTTTTTAGAGGTTGATTTTTTTGTTTTTGCTTTTGCTTCTGTTTTTTTTGCATTGACAGCTGTTTTTGCATTGACAGCAAGGTCTATTACATATTCACTATCTGTGAGAGAAAGGAGTACTGCCTCCAGTACCTTAACTCTACCCTTTAACAGTTCAATCTCATCTTCAAGCCTATTAATTATCGCCATTGAATAGCTCCTTTATTGGTATTCTTACAAGTTCTGATTGATTACCGTCTCCACCCTTCATAATATCTGCTTTACCTGTGGTGACAAGTTCAGTTACCAGCTTCCTAAGTTTTTCCACCTTGAAAATAAATGCGTTGTGAAACTCTCCGTGAGTTGTAAGCACATGAATCCACCATTTGGCATCCGTAATAGATATACCGCTTGGCCGGTCTTTGTACCCTATCTCTATTACTATATTCCCTGTGGTCCGCCATATATCTCGCTCTGTCTTGACCTCAATAGTTCCTTCGTTCTCAAATATCTTTCTGACCCGCTCTTCCCATATCTGACCGAATTCCAGGTCTAGGTCAAAGTTCTTCGCGTTCATACTCATGTTTTTTCAAAGTGTTCATATCAATTCCCATAGTCTCACACAGTTGCCTCATTCGTCTATCGACAAGTAACTGTCCAAGCCTGTGCATAATACCATCAGGTGGGAAACTTCCCTGCTCAAGATATTTTTTCATAATCCTCATGTATGTAATCTCAGCCATGCTACTTCCCTTCACTTTCTACTGAGCATGCGGTACATACACATGCTGCATTATTAATAAGAGACAGGAAGAGTTCCGCAGGTATGACTACCAGTGGACTTTGCCTGTCTTCACGAATGAAAACCCCAACCTCGTTCTTCTCAGGGTACAGCCACTGGGCAATTTTCTTTTTTCGTTTGCAGCCATAAAATTTGCTCTCAATTTCCAAATCTCCCTGCTCATGCTGTGCACCGCCTCTGTCCCTGTTATGAGCCTGTAGACTATATGACTTGGCAATGCGTACAATCTCACGTTGAAGTTCGGCACCCCTCTGCCTGTTACGTCTTCCTCTACTACTTGCGCTAGACACCTATAAGCCCCTGTTGTATTGCATCTGATGTTGCCATCTCAGGAGTCTCGTAGAACTTGCACCTGTCACCCAGGATTCCAACATCTGCACTACCAGGATTACCATACCTGTTCTTACCGAGAATAAGTTCCACACTGTACTTGGTGGATGCGTCTGCGTTTGGGTTCTTTGCGTATGGGTAGTGAGTAAACAGTACCATCTCAGCATCCTGTTCTATGGAACCTGAGTCCCTAAGGTCTGATAGTACAGGTCTGCCTGACTGCCGCATTTCAACCTTCCTGTTCAACTGAGATACTGCTATCAGACAAAGCCCACAGTTCTTAGCTATCCATTTATACTTCTGCATAATGGTATCAATAGCAAGTTTTCTGTCGTCCGAACAACCGCGTACATTTATAAGACCTATATAATCATCAATGACAATATCGGGCTGCACCTTCTTTATCTCTGCAATAGTTCCTTCAAGGTCCATGATATTATCGTGCATGATTAGGTTCTTGTATTTCTTTCTTATTAAGGGTTTTAAATCGTCCCATTGGTCAGCGTCATCTTCACTCATATTGTCTCTAACCCTGGAATAAGTTAAAGACTCCGACTCTATAACGAAAAGCTTTTTCATCATCTCCTCGTTGGTCATTTCCCTGTTAAAAACAAGAATGCGGTGACCGTAGCTAGACAGGAGGCTAACCATATTAACGACTAAAGTAGTCTTAAATTGTCCAGGCCTACCGGCCACCACACTTATTTCTCCACGGGTCATACCACCTGTCAGCTTGTCAAGGACTCCCAGTCCAAACTTCACAATGTTGGAGCCTCCTGACATTACGCTCTCGGTGGTACTGTCTATAAGATTGGAAATATCAAATTTATCTAAAGGACTGATACTAAGTATATTGTCAAACCTCTCCTGTATGTCACGTACCGCATGGATACCTTTGTAAGCAGGATGGTCTATGGACTTAATGATTTTATTGGAGGCTTTGATACATTCTCTTAGCATCCATTTGTCAAGTATCTCGTTGGCGTGTGTTGCGAGATGCCCTGTTGTATACACGTCCTCTAGTAGACCTGTTAGATAGTACTGAATATCATCCGCCTGAGGTTTTAACTCTGCAGATATAGTCATTACATCTACGGGTCTGTTATTATTTCGGAGTTCTGTTATAGCCTCCCATATGACCTGATGGTCTGAGGAGTAGAACATACTTGGGGAGTGTATGTACCGGGAGGCTTCTTCGTACTTGTATGGGTTGGATATTATCTGCCCGAGGACAGACTTCTCCATTTCCAGGTCATGTGGATATGCTTGCGCCACGACCTGCCATCCTGTACTGATTTATGTTCTTACTGTTTTTACTTCTATCTATTTTGTAACCGTCTTTTCGCAGGACATGAATTACATTGTCAAGTTTCCAGACCCCATGATTAAAAATAGCACCCATTTCATCCACTGTGTGTCCTTTGACCAGTTCATTTAGTATTATCTCCTTGTTGCTCCGCATCGTATCTCTCCCGTAAGTGCATTATGTATGAGGTTAAATAAATTGCCATGTCGGTGACTTCTTCAAGTGCGTCTGTGAGGTCGTATGTACCGTCCAGCGGCATTTCCTTGCCGAACTTTACATTACCCATATCAAGGCGCATACTAATATAGTCCATGACCTTTTTGTTGTTGCCGTTAGTCACAATCATTACATGTCTTAGGTGACAGGTATGAAGTGGCATGTGTGGGCTCTTCTTTAGGACTATCATCCGATTGTATCTGCTCCTTCATTCTTGCAAGAACATCCCGCACTGCGTCCAGTCTTTCTGTATCTTTTACCACTTCACAGCGTATGGACTCATATTCGAGAAGTTCCATAATAATCATGGCCTGTTCTTCGGATATGGAGGCCCTACCAATATCTTCTGACATGATAGACTCCTGTTATTTACTGTCTTGTTCTAGGTGCTTGCCATCGCCCCAAGCGTGGGCAATTTTCGCTTTTGCTGCTTTTCGCTGCTCGCCAAACCGACCGGTCCATTCTTCATGGTGAACGTCAATGACCACAGGCTTACCTATAATATCTTCCTCTGTAACTTCGGGTAATTTGTATAACACCCTTCCGTCACCGTTGGATACAGTAGGTATCTCTATGTCAAAGGTCTCAAGTAATTTCTTATACTGAGCATTCCCCTGACCTACAACAACACGTTGTGTTGTCTTGTCCTTATCAGCCACGAAACGCCATATCCCTGTGTCGTACACAGTAACACCTGCATACTCACCGGCCTCTGGGGCAATCAGATATACAGGGGCGTATACCTGTGCCTCAGAGCCGTATCTCGTTGTCCTTTGATAGACGTTTAACTGTTTAACGTGAGCGGGATATGTTCCAGATGGAAGTATTTCACCGGCACTAGGGTCGAACAGTGCTTCACCTTCTAAGGTGTTAAGCACCTCTCCAGCGTTAGGCATTGTTTAAAGAATGCCTGTGCTTGATGCGCCGTTGGCCGCAGTCTTTCTAGTAGGGGTAGGATTTGCCTGTTGCTTTACAGCATTGGCAACTTCATCTGCACTGGCAAACTCAGTACCGCCAACGTAGCCAGCAGATGCTAATGCTCTACCTATGGCGGAAGTCTCCGCATTCTCTACATGAGAGGTCTTGTTGATGAAACCTGCACCCTGTACCTCGTAAGCATGACCGGTGAAACAATGAAATGCTTCAGATGTTTCCTCCGTTGGTCCGAATTCTACCGGAAGTGTCAGTGTTGCCTTCATAAGTACATACTCATGTATGTTATCGTTTAGGATTTCCGTGTGGATACTGTAATTCCCGTTAGTATTGGAGTTCAGCTCTAATATCCTCTCTGCTACAGTTTTATATTCTTTACCTTTGATATTTACTGGCATGTTAGCCTCCTTCGACTTTTTTTATTGTGTTGATACCACCGCCACATATATCATAGTAGCCGCAGTATTTTGGATTGCACTCCCAGGCATATACAGGAGCAAGACCAAGCTTGACAGGGGGAATGCCCTTACCTGTAAAGTCTTTAATCTGCGTCCAGTATTCTTTGGCAGCGTCTATATAGTCCAAACTTATATCTATTTCTCTCATGGTGCTATCGTCTTTTTTATAGTACGTCAGTTTAAGGCCGGCAAGGTCAGCACCGTGTGTTTCATTGTACCATAGACCATAGGTGCCAATCTGCATAGCGTAGTTCTCAGAACTATTAGATTCACTACCGTCCCTACCAAACATCATCTTCCATTTCCATGAGTTACAGGTCTTAATATCGTAAAGCGTACCTTCTGAAATGTAGGCAAAGTCTATAAAACCCTTAACACCATAGCTTTCCATGAGAATTTCTTTTTCTATAAAAATAGGCTCACCTTCTATGGTTGCCCACCATCTGATTGCATCCTGTATATCTGTATGGACTACATCTCCAAGTCTGAACAGCCTCAGTGAATCTCCACTGGGTTGCACAGGCTCTTCATGCTCCACTGCATGAAAATAATGCTTTCTGGCACACAAACCTGCCTGACTGGAATGGAAATGCCTGGCATCTCCACGATAACGCCTGTCCATTTTGCGTTCGTTTAGATGCAGGATATAACTATCGTATATGTCCCTTAGCTTTCCGCCTTTATGAGCCAAATCTTTTCCCTTTATTTTTGAGGATTTTACTTCCTTGCTTGTCATTGTAATCTCTTACAAGGTCATTCAGTTTTTCGGTTAATGTTGCACCTTCAAACGAGCAGAGTGACTTGAATATATCCCATGTATCTCTGGTGGTTCTAAAGGACACTGTATAATTCCTGTTGTTCATTTATTCCTCTCTTCATTTATCGCTCGTCAGCCTACGGATAATCTAGAGCCGTATGAATAAAGCAAACAAGCTTTTTTTTATTTCTTTTCTCTATATATATCTTATATATAAAGGTTACATCTATTACCTACTACTATATATCTACTAACTACAGGTATTAAGACTAATAATTAAAAGAGCAACCAACACAGGAAGGTAGTAGAATACAAGTAAATTTAGTTGCTATCCACAACTTTTTTAGTTTGGGTTTTACAAGTTTTATTTCTTTTCTTTCTACTGTAGACGTACCAGGATTTCTTGAGGTCTTGCCAGGTAGTCTCGTACCAGTACCCGCACTTACATTTTTTTAGCATTTTGTAACCATTCCTTTGATGTGTGTATCTCATGGACAGGTTTGTACATGGGAAATAATTCATCCAGTAAAAGCTGCATATCTGCCACATTACTGGGCTCTTGCTCCTCTATTTTAGTTCTTGATTCCATTAATTCAATGGCTAGAAGTAGAGCCTGGCTGACAATGAAGTGACCCCTCATGGAGTCCATTAACAACAGTGCCCTCTGTTTTTTTGTTTTTGGTTTCATGTGATTTCCTTTATTTAATAGCTTAACATAAAGTAACACCGAAGGCAAGACCTGCGTCTCGAGGTAGTATAGGCTTATAATTAGAGCCTTGCCAACGGTGTACTATATTGCGGTTAGTCGGTACTGGTCAGATAATCCCGCAGAGATGTGACAGGGATAAAATACCTATGTCCAATCTTATTGCAGGTTATCTTATTGACTTCAACCAGCTTCTTAATGGTCCCGTAGGACACATTAAAGCACTTCGCCGCATGATGG
>Ga0080013_1003124_pt1 | contig 18020 bp, 25 predicted proteins | sample ETNvirenome_6_85_FD_69236 | JGI IMG/M metagenome (GOLD analysis project Ga0080013, IMG submission 69236) | Marine viral communities from the Pacific Ocean - ETNP_6_85 (SPADES assembly) (version 2) | ecosystem: Environmental > Aquatic > Marine > Oceanic | place: Pacific Ocean | collected 2013-06-19 | reverse complement strand
GTCTAAGGGAGGGGGCGCACTTAAATCAAATGCTACAGATTTACACGGCACTAAATCATAGGTAATCATGTTTAAAACAGGGTCTTCATATTCAGTCATCACCGCAATTTCTGATTCAAAATAAGCGTATTTTTTAGGACCTAAACTTCTATCTACTAATGAAGCCTTACATACTACCTTTTGCCATACTGGATTACTCCAATCCGCATGATTAATATTAACCCACCTTTTACAATAACCTCCTTGCTTTTGAAGTTTATTTTTCCCTCTTACACCTAATGAAAAGGGATAGGCCACACCTATTAATTCCATCCTTACACCTGCCCTAATCCTACACTAACGGCTAATAGAGTAGTAAATGCCAAGGCAGATAATCTAATTATTTGTCCTTGAACTTGTTTTTTAAAATCAATGATAGGTTTCATTTCATTTTTAAACTCATTTAGAGAGTTCTCCATTAATGAAAAATTAGTATGCATCTCTTTGAAATCTATTTTTAATTCTGTAATGTCTTCTTTTAAATCACTTACCTTTAAATCTGTATTTTCTTTTAAATGATTCAACTCGGTTTTCAAATAATCTGATGAAACTACGCTGGATGAAATTATTTTAAGTTGGCTTAAAACCTCATTCATCTGTGCATCTTCCACATCCATATTTCAAAAATAGTTTTTCTCATACTTAAAGATTTGTTTAATTATAATATATATTGTCAGTTTTATTAGAAGGTATTAAAGATTTCCTCATATCACTTACACAATTTAAGGCTTCCACCATTATATCTTGTGTTATTTTACTCCCTTTCTCCTGAGAAATTATAAAGGCCGACATAACTACTTCTCTAATATAAGCCCCCGTCATTGATTCGGAAAGTTTAGATAGAGTAGAATAGTCTATTTTTATTGTAGGTAATTCCTTTAAATATTTTTTAAATATGTGTTCTCTCAGTATTTTATCAGGTAAATCAAACTCTATTCTCAAGTCTATCCTACCGGGTCTATCTATCAAGGCCATATCTAAGTGTTTAGGGTAATTCGTAGTGGCTAAGGTTACTACTCCTTCATTACTCCCTACTCCATTGAGACAATTCAAAAATTCTCCTAATAGTGGGTGGTTGCCACCTTCTCTTCTATCTAATCCTCCTAATGTATCTATATCTTCAATAATTACAATGGTGGGAGAAAGAGTTCTCGCTACCTTATATACTTGTTGGATGTCACCCACATTACTTACAGTATCACTTGTAACATAAATTTTCGTGCAACTCACTTGATTGATAATTGTTTCACATAATAAGGTCTTCCCAGTTCCCGGAGGTCCTGTTATTAAAACGCCTCTTGAAGTAGGTAATCTTAATTTTTTATACTCCTCAATATTGGCAATAAAATTAACTATATTCCTATTAATGGTGTTCCTATATCCTTCACTTATCACTATACTATCCCAGTCTCTTTTTTCAAAATCCACATATTCCCAATTTGTATTAAATAATGAGTTCTTCAATGGCCCTTGTGTTTTGAAATAATCCTTCACTTTATTCCAAAAACCCCTAAAGCCTAAGCCCTTTATTGAATATGCAGACTCAATATCTAAAAAGAACTTATCACCATCATTATAAGGCATTAACATCAATACCAATTTTTCATCCGTTTCTTTATGCCTAAGGAATAATACACACTCCATCAAAAGATGCTCGCTCTCTTTAAGGTCTATTTTAAAATCATATCCTTTCGGCTTCCTTTCAGCAATATTTTTTGAATCATAATTAGAGGTTTTCACAACAGTATATTCTCTCCCAATAACCTCCCAAATACACTTGAGGTAAGATGCTACTTTATAGTGCGTTAAATTATAATACTCACTATTATAATCTTCATCCTCAAAGAAATCACTAATGTCCGATTGTCTAAGGTCGGCTCTCTTTTTATTTTCTTGATTTAATTGTAATATAAACTCATATAATTTATTAGCAGGTAAATTAATATTTCCAAAATCAGTTTCAATTGCGATGTCTTCAATTGCCATACTTTATTATTTGCAATAGACCTACTTAAAGTGTTTCTATCTCATACTCTTCTTGACTAATTACTGAAACGATGTGACAACCATCCAAGGAAGTGCAACCTAAATCCTTCCCATCAATTAAATTAATCTTTAATGTTTCCTTTTGAGAGTTATTCAAATCTTGTGCATTATCAATTATTTCTAATCTTTCTTGCATGGTAAATCTTTTACCAATGGCCTTATCAACAAGGTCTAACTTTTCTTTACCCCCTTGATTAGATAATTGTTCGTCATGACAAACTCTAATAGCCCCTTGATAGTGTAAAAATTTACTACCATAGCCTTGAAGTAAAGCATCTATTAATAAACAAGTATCTTCTCCAAGAGATAGAGTTTCATCAAATAATTCAGTTTTTTCCAACACCTCTCTCTTCATAACCATCGCTGAGAACCAAATTACTGCATTAGAGTGAAATAAAGCATGATATTTATAAGGTATAAAATTAACTATTTGGTAGCATTGTAAAGAGTGTGTTTTAGAAATATTGAGTCCTATTTTTTCATCAATCATAATAGTTTTCAAATCAATTAGTTGATTTTCAGTTTGTATTTGCTGAACCATAGAAAACCACACGGCTAATCCTTCATTATCTATTTCAATAGATTCGCTCATAAACTTCAAATGATTTAAATTCCAAATATCATCACTATCTAAAAATGCAACATAGGGGTTTTTACCCATCTTAATTATTTGATTTCTTGCTTGCGAAACGCCAGTGCCAGTCTGTTGAATAATATTAAAGTGAGGATATTTAGAGAATACTTCAAGCAAATCATCATACCTCTTCCAATCGTGAGGTGTGCCATCACATATCCAAACGGTGTATTCTTTAAATGTTTGATTTTCAACTGAATCTAAGCACTTTTTTAAAAGGTTCAAAGGTGTCTTATAAGTAGGTATGATAATATCAAACATAATTTTAAATTAGAGAATACCTATTTAAATGTTTTTCTTTTATTAGTCCAAGTTTAAAAAGAGGCTTTAACTAACTTTCTATTAAACGCTTAAAGAGTTATAATAAGAGGAATCGTGGAACAGGGGGCAGGAGTATAACTCCTGTGTGCGCCCCCCTGCCCAATTAACTATGTGTCAGTTCACCTACTTAAAGTTTTGTATCTTCCTTTGGAGTTACTTCCTCATCAGTCGGCAATATTAAGTTTTCTTCAAAAAGATTTCTTTTAAACATATCTACATTTTCAGGGGTTATGGCGATTGCGGCCTCTAATAGCCTCAATGCAATGAGACAATCTACACCATCATAAAGAGTGTATTTAAAAAATGCTTCTAATTGACCTATAGATTCACAATGAAGTTGAGTTTGCTTTCCAGTTGCCAAAAAGTCATTAAAACAAGTAATTTTCAAATCCCATGCCTGTGTCGGTAAAATATATACGGGCGGTTGTTTTCTTTGACTACAAATATCATATTGTAGTGAAAGTGGATAGGGGGCTAAATTACCCGGAATCCCATTCCTCGGCACACCATCAGTATCTTTAAAATAACCAGTCGTATTTACAAAAAATTGTAAATAGGCTCTCGGACCTCCTAAGGCATTCCTAACTTTACCACCTCTATAATCATTAACATCCCATATTGCATCATTGGCTATACCCGGAAAAAAGACTGTAGGGGTGCAACCAAATTGTTCTACCACTATTAATTGCATATCTTTAGTTTGAGGGTTATTTTTTATATTATTTCCCTTTCCACCAGTAAATACTGATGTTGCAACACCTAATTCTAATACACTTGGACCTTCCCACTCATTTGAACCTTGATAAAGTCCAGTTATTTGTATTGTGCAATCATTTCCACTTCCACCCCCAATTAACCTTACAATATCTCCCACCTTATAGCCGTTCCCGAAACTCAAAATAACAACGGCTATTGAGGTAACTTCACCACCACCACCCACACTTGTAACTTGAACTTGCAATCCACTCCCACTTCCTGTAACGGCTTGAGTAGAATAATTGGTAAATGCAGTATAAAGAGTTCCGGGGGTAATGATGGTTGGTGCTGGATTTGCTTGAACAGGACCGGAGGGAGCAGTTCCCTCACCGTATAAATCCCAAGCATAAATTTGACTTCTCATTGCCATTAAGAATTGCCTCCTGTGAGGGTTAAGGAAGATAAATTTTTAGCAAGGGCTTCTTGTTTATACCAATCTACATTATTGAGGCTAACTGGGACTCCCATCTCCATGAGTCTATTGGCAATCAAAGCATCTGCACCTTCATATTGCATATAATAAACCATGCCACCTACAGTTCCACCACCATTATCACCACCCCCAACAATTCCTTGGGAGGTAAAATATTGCATAGTCCATGTTTGACCCGGAAGGATGTATAGTGGAGGATTAAGTTTGAAGGAGGGAAGTGAGATGGCATCACCTAAATTTCCTGCCGCACTACTTGTTTCAAAAGGTGCGGAACCACAAGGATAGGGTATGGCCTTAGCAGGGATTCCCTTTGAAACTATACCATCAGGGTCTTCAAAATATGATGTAGTATTGACAACTACTTGAAGACTACTCCCATTTGTAGGAGTGACTCCTAAATCTTCCAAAACAATGAATTGGGTGGCTCTTGTCGCTGGAGGGATAGAAGTTTGATTACCTACTGTTCCCACAAATAAATCATAGGGCTGATTAGCAATAAGTGTCATAGCCCTCCCATTAATAGGTATATCTTGAGAAGGGCCTGAGGTTTGGGATTTATCTATATTAGTCCATTCCCATGTTTGATAACTTACGGCCATATTTTTAAATTATGCTACACGACTATTTAATACTTCACATCATCTTATTTCCAAATTAAAAAAAGCCCCTCTCCTAAGCATTTCCCGAAGGATTGCTTAAAAAAGGGGCAACTCCAATCCCGAAGGATAAGAGTTAATTGAATCTTTTTTCACCTATTGATTAGGGAACTCAAGCCATAGCAGGTGCAGATGCACCGCTAATCAAGGTTCTCTTATACCAATCTACATTGCCCGGATTGACGGAAATACCCATCTCCAACAACTTGTTAGCGATTAGAGCATCAGGCCCATCATAAAGGGTGTATTTGACGAATGCTTCGGAAGAACCATCAGCCGCAACGGAGTTAGGCTCGTATGCGGTATATTGAACATCCCATGTTTGACCCGGCAACACATATACATCAGGGTATAGGTTGAAGGATGGTTGGAATGCAACAGTCCTTGGGTAAGGAGCCGCAGTTCCCGGAACACCATCGTTACCAACATTGTCAGGGTCAAGGAAGTATCCAGTAGTATTGATGACTACTTGGACATATGCCCTTTGACCTGTTTCTCCAGCAACACCATCATCTGCGGCGGCTGAAGCGTCATATGCAGTTGGGTCGCAACCGATATCTTCAATAACTACGAACTGAGTTGCAGTTGTTTCGGCTGGCTTGGTAATGTTGTTACCAATGCTTCCGATGAAGATAGAGTAAGACCTACCAGCAGTAACTACTGATGCAGTTCCACCGTGAGATGCCGCATTATTAGTCCAAGCATAAACTTGACTTCTCATTGCCATTAAGCAACACCTCCGTTAGTAGCAGGAGCAGGAGCAGATGCTTGCTCAATAAGAGTTCTCTTATACCAATCAACATTGTTTGGATTAACAGTAACTCCTAATTCTAACAACTTGTTAGCGATAAGAGCATCCGGTCCATCGTAAAGGGTGTATTTAACGAAGCAAGCAACACCAGTAGTTGTTGCACTTCCAGCACCCAAAACATCTGAAGTAGGAGTGTAAAGAACAGTCCATGTCTGTCCCGGAAGGACATATACATCAGGGTATAGGTTAAACGAGGACAAAACATTGTCCGAGCCACCCGCAGTAGATGGTGCGCCAACTGGGTAAGGACTTGCCCTACCCGGTATGCCGTTCATTACAGTTACATCCGGGTTTTGGAAATAATCTGTTGTGTTTATTCTAACTTGGGCTGAACCGCCATTATGAGGCGAGGCTGAAATGTCTTCAATAACCACGAACTGTGTTGCGGTTGTTTCGGCTGGCTTGGTAATGTTATTACCTACTCCGCCGATGAAGATATCCAGTGCCTGATTTGCGGTTACAGCCTGTGCTGTGGCTCCTGCGGACCTTCTAACTGAAGTTCCGAAGTTTGCCCATTCATATATTTGACTTCTCATTGCCATATCTTTCACTTTCCATTTTCTTTGCCTTTGCTCTAACCGAGATTAAAGTTTTAAGACAATATATAATGTGTATTTATTACTACTTAAAGGTTTATGTTTTAAAGAACAATATTTTAAATTAAAAAAAGCCCCCTACCTACATCTGTAAGTAAGAGGCCATCCTGTTCCCGAAGGAAAAGGGTTAATTGAGTCTTAATATGTCTTTATTATTGATTCAAAAATCAATAACTGCGGGAGCATAGACTTCATCCCTAACGCCAAGAAGGTCGCCACCGCTAAGTAGCATTCCTGCGCCAAGTGATAGCGGCACAAGACCCATTAGGGCAAGAGGGGTGATGGTTAAGTTAAGAATAGGGAGTGTAAATAAATCCCTGTTCATAAAGCCTTCTACTGCACCAGCATAGCCAAGAGTGGTTAGACCCACAACGACTAAAGAACCAGCAACTAATATCTGCATAATTTCCATTTTTGTTCACCTTTCATTTTTTATTTTTTCCTTACATCATTCTCCTGCAAGAACCGAGAACGCAGACACCACTAATAAGAAGGCCAATGCCTACTAATTGTTGTGCGCCTACAGTCATTCCTCCAACGCTCATTGAGAACGCAGGGAGGAAACCAAGAACAGGTTGAGCCGCAGTAAGCATAAGGTGAAGACCACCAACTACTCCAAGCGCACCAACCAAACATTGTCCAGTTCTACCGGAAAACCAATAACACATTTTATCAAACATTTTATTCACCTTATTGTCCAATTATACTCCCCATACCTTCTCCACCGAAAAGATTTCCGATAGTTGTGGTTTTAGAGGAATGTCTAAATTCTTCGGCACTTCCATACCATTCAGGCACTCCATTCATAGGGGAGGAAGGGGTCATGATATCCCATGCTTCAGCCGCTTCCCAAGGGTTAGCGACCTTACTCAATCCACCAGTAGCCCATGAAGGTGCTGATGGTTGCATTATCTTTGGTGAGTATGCTTCAGGATTAGCCTTTTCTACAGTTGCACCGCCTTCTTCAGCATTTTGTAGCCCGTTCCAAGTTTCTTGATAATCGGTATTTGACCTATCTAATCTATCTTCATCTTCAGCCGCTTGTCCTAATGTTCTTCCACTATAGTCTTGCCCTATTACCAATCCATCATCAGCCATAGGCAATCCCATTCTATCAATAGTTACTCCTGTCTCAGAACCAAGGCCGAAACTTGGTGCGCCAAATGAACTTAAAAGTTTTCCAAGTCCGACACCACCAACAACGACACCAGTAATTTGTGTAGCACTTCTAAGGGCAGGATTCATTACCTTGCCCGAAAGGCCAAAGCCATATAATCCAGCACCGATTAGGAAGATTCCGCCTGAAGAGGCTATCTGTCCAATAGTGCCACTAAAAGATAGAGCCGAAACCAACAGGCCACTAACTGTAGCCCCTGCAATGATTCCACCGACTCCGCCCAAAAATTCGGGACTCATACCTGTATCAAAGGCTGATTCGCCCATATCATAAACATCATCAATGTATTCCATTTTTTTCTCACCGTGTATTCTCTCATTTTACTTACGACTACTTAAAGATAACGATTCAAATAGTCCTCCTTAGTTGAGGATTAATTCCATTCACATTTGTTTGGATAGTTGTTTCCATACCTTTTGGAGCATAAAATGGAGTGGATTTAGGAGATACTGCCTTATTGGGCTTAGAGCCAATTATGGCTCTTGGAACAGGGCTATGATTCATTACTCCAATTTTCTTACTAACAGTTTGTTTTGTAGTTTCAGCATTTTGAGCAACTGCATGAAGTTCATAATTAGTTCCTAAAGAAGCCATAACTCCTTGCATAGCACCTTCCATTTGAGTTTTAGTTAGGGAACTCTTAATTGCATCATCAAGATTCATAATAATACCTTATACTTTTTACTACTTAAAGATTACCTGTTTAAAGGAGTAATGTGACTCCTCCCATTAAGAATGGCTTGTATTTTATTGAGTAATGTTTTATGGTCTTCTACACTGGAAATATAATAAGTATCTTTTAAAGGAATGTTTTTTACTAAATAATTACTTAATAGATATTTTTTAGCCTCTCCTTTATAAGGGACTTCTTTTATCTCTTGATTTAAATAATGGAAATCAGTAATAATAGAAACATTAGAAAACTGAGTTAATTCTATTAAATAGTAACTGTATTTTCCAGCCTTCTCCATGCTAAGAAATCTGGAACTTATTAAAAAATATAATTTCTTCTTCACATCTAAGGCAGGTTTTTTAATGTCGGTCCACTCATTAAAGGTAATCCACTCTCCATCATAAAGAACCGTTTTAGCATAGGCAGGTAAATAAAGAGTCCTTTTTATATCTGTTTTCATAATTACACCTCAAAAAGCAATGATTGATTCATCATTAGTCCATGTGAACTTGAGAATTTTACTTATCTTCTCCTTTAACACACTTATTTTTTCACACTCTCCAATATAAAACTTTTCAGCAAATTGATATGCGCTAAGTTTTTGATAATTATTGATTTTTTGTGCAAGAGGATTAAGATTCAACCCGAAATCAGCATTATCCTCATTAGTATAACCTAATATAGAGAGTCCTTCTATGGCATAATCTTCCTTATGGGCTACGACATCACAATATACAATAGCAAAGGTATAATTAGTATTACTTAATTTTTTAGATAAAAAAATAATCGCCATATCTTCCTCATAACCCATATTGACGAAAATAAGATAGGTTGATGGGTCAGCCTGTTTTAAATCTTCATAAGTGAACCATTGGTTTTTATCTTCTAACCAAATATTTTTATAATCATCTGGAAGTAATTTCAAAATTTAGCCTCCTTTAATGCTAATTTAGTAGTATAACATAAATCCTCAAAATCAGTCATAAAGCCCAAAAATGTATAATATATATTTTCTTGTAAGGCTTGGTCAATATGTGATAATCCGTCTTCAAAATATTCTTCTAACTCACTTATTGCATCATTTAAATTATTAACTTGAGATACGGCAAAACCATATCTAAACACTCCTGATATTTCAATAAATGTTCCAAATTTTTTAGAAGTATTGACCTTTCCTACGGCCATCATTAAATGTTCCCAGCCATCATGTTGTTGCCCTTCTAATTCAGTAGTGAAAAAAACCATGAAGTTCTTATTTTTTAACGACTTAAACTCTTGAAGGTCTTGAGGAAATCTATCCTTTAATTCTTCTTCAAAAACTTCTTTTTCAACCCAAGCATTACCTAAAGAACTTAAATAAAAGTTTTCTATCTCGCTTGGTAACTTAACCCAACTCAAAATATCACTTCCTTTTCATAAGATAAGGAATAATGATAGAGATACCGGCAATACCACCAATAATAGGCCAATGATATTTAGATGAAGAAGATTTTGTGCCAATCCCTCTAATTTCTTCAGCCCTCTTAATAGAATCAATTACGGTGGAAATACCATCTACCGAATCAGGAATATATTGTATCAATTCATTAGGCTTGACTCTTTCTACTAAATATCTTGTATCTTCTAATGAAGTATTATTATAATTATCTTTACTCCAAGCCGCCGCCCCTATAGAAATTTGCCAAGGCCTATATTCATAACCTTGAGATTGCATTTTTGCAATGATTCTTGCTAAACACCTATATCCTAAATCATCATCAAATAACCATTCTTCATAATCGGATAAATCCATTGTAGCAATCAATTCCATCTTTGAAGATTCAATCGCTGATTCAGCCTCCATTGTAATTTGCCCTCTTTCTGCCGTAAAGCATTGGAAACAACACTTATTTTTGACGATGCTTCCCTTATCCTTCTTAGAGTGTATGTAGGCATCGCATTTAGAACATTGTGTAGGAAGCATTTCTTTAGCCTTTAAAATAATGGATTCTTGTTCGGCTTGAAATTTATGTAAAGAATTAATAAACTCACTTTCAGCATCCAATACCTCATTAGTTATTTCTTGTGTTTCGCTGGCAAGGGAAAGGTTTTGCTCTAAACTTTCTGCACCTTGCTCTTTAAGAGGTTCAGCATTACTAAACAAAGATTCTAATGAGTTATCATTATCTATCGGAGCATCCATAGTTTTTTATTAATAATACCGCTATTTAAAACTTTGGTATTTATTCCAATTCATATTGTAATGATTTAAGGATATTCTTAGGCTTTTTGATTATGTATTCTCCCTTAATCTTAGGCTCACTCCAAGCAGTAATTATCTGTGCCTTCCTACTTACTACATAAATATAGACTAATCCATTATCTGTCTCATCATCATAGATAGTAATATCTCTAATGAAATCCTTTTCCAAAGGAGCAGTAAATCCAATGAGATTTGATTTGATTCTCACATAATCTTTGTAAGTTAATTTTGGAATAGTAATATTTTTCTTTTGTGTTAATTTGTCTCTTTTACAACCTGTTTGTCCCAGTTTATTTTTATTTTCCATCATGACTTCATGAGGATATCCTGCCTTTATTTTAAAATAATCTGTCGCCTTAAAAGGTTTTGTCGGAGAACTCATTTTGGTAATTTGAGAGTTAAATGAATCAAAATACTCTAAATACCACTCAGGGATAAATACCTTCGTATGAAAGTGCCTTACCCCTTCATTCAGTGAAAGTTTATTTCCTTGCTTTAAAAGTAAATCTCCAATCCTCATAATTAGAGGTTAGTTATTTACCTACTTAAACTTATCTTATCTCTTAGAAAACCAAGCACCAGTTAGTGCGGCAATACCTACTACTAATGCTGAAGCGGTCCAACCGCTTAATCTAAAATCATCTACCAATGGTAATTCTTGAAACCATTCAACTATATCATCGGCTTCCATCATTGTTGGGTCAAAATCTTCAGGGTCATAATAGGGAGAATAGTCCATAGGGTCATAATCATGACCTTCGGCTCTCATTTGCCCAAAGTTGTTTCCTTCACCAACATCTCCGAATTGGGATTCAACCATCGCTTCTTCAGTTTCAGCCGCTTGTCCAATAACTTGTCCATTGAAATCTTGTCCAATAACATTATCATTCACAAACTCACCAAATATTTCAGGGTCAGCCATTCCATCACTACTGTATCCTTCTTCTTCAGCCGCTTGTCCAATAACTTGTCCATTGAAATCTTGTCCAATAACATTATCATTCACAAACTCACCAAATATCTCAGGGTCAGCCATTCCGTCACTACTATATCCTTCTTCTTCAGCCGCTTGTCCAATAACTTGTCCATTGAAATCTTGTCCAATAACATTATCATTCACAAACTCACCAAATATTTCAGGGTCAGCCATTCCGTCACTACTGTATCCTTCTTCTTCAGCACCATGCACATCTTCTGCACCTTCTACAACCACCGGATTTACTCTCGGTAGATTTTCTGCATTCATTTCTTCTGCGTTCATTTCTTTCATATTCATTTCTTCGGCCTCCATTTGACCTAATGTAGTTTCTGCTTCTTTTTCATTTTCAGTAACTATTGTTTCCTCCTCTTCATCACCATCAAGTTCTTTAACAAAGGCTTGAATTTTTTCTTTGTCATCAGTATTATCTGTAATAATATAATTGACTGTAAATCTTGCGGGAGCCTTAGATGAGGCACTTTCAGTTAGGTTTTTGTATCTTTGTGCTAATTGACCAACGGCAAAAGCCTTAGTTTTGTTTGTAGTTTTTTCTTCATCTCCTATTCTTCCCTGTGTTCCTTTAACAATAAGGAATTCTGCCTTATCATCATAAATTATTGAAGTAGGAGTGAATAAATGCCCATCAGTTCTTCCAACTTCAAAATAGATTTGACATCTTGCCACATTGGAATCTTCTTTCATCTCTTCACTAACTTTGGAGGCAGGAATAACCCATGCGCTTCCATAAAATTGAGTAGTATCATTAAAACTATCTTCTGCAAAACCCCAAAAGTCTTCACTTCCAATATACACGGCTTTGGCTGATTTCTTAGCCATTTTAAACTCTCCTTAAGTTCTTACCTGCTCCACCGATATGTGGTCTAAACATTGCATTAGCCCCATTAATCATATCTACTTGTCCTTCTTGCATCCATTGTGAAATACTTTGTGTTTTGGTTTCATCAGTATAATTATCATTATTATCAGGAGTCATATTACCTGACGCAGTTCCTATTTGAAGAGTAGGGAGAGCCGCCCTATTTGCTGAAGGCCACTCTAACGCTTGAAGGTCCATTCCATATGAGGAAATTGGTTTGCAACAAACATCTCTTGAAGTAGGTTGGATACTATGTAGTTGTGCCACAGGTGGAGGAATAATTTCTTGACCCGGTGCAGTAGCATTAAAACTTAAAAAATCTTCTGCGGATAGGTTATAAGTATAGGGGTCTTCAACGGAAATCTTAACATCTGATACACCGGGACCAAATGGTGCGTCATTAACATAAGTAGTTGTTTTGTCAAATGCAAAGTGTCCTGCCTGAGAAACCGAAGGAGCATAATTAAGAGGGATTGTATCAACAGTCATCCCGCTTCTTTCACCAGTAACTTCTTCAAGGTCACTCGGCGTAAATCTTTGCTTGATTCTTTCCACGATTGTAGAGAATCCGTTGGCCTCTTCACCTTCTGCCATGAAGGAGTCTCCCCACTTCATATATGACAATATACCAATTACTCCAATCAAAGCGATGGTTTGACCTGTTTTCATATCTAACCCTTAACATTACCGATACTTAAAGATTACTATTATCTCTTGAAAATATAGGCTAAAGAAAGTGTAGTTAAAACCCCTACAAAAACTCCAGAAACAATCAAAGAAATTTCATAAAGTGGTAAAGAATCACCTTGCACGATAGGAGGAGATTCGGCGGATTTGGCATTTATCCCTTCTACCTTGATTATGGGTGACACTCTATCTCTATTGCTTATAGCCACTACTGGCATAGCAGGAGTTGGTAAATTTCCCGACACTTCAATCACTTCTTACCCTTTAGCCCTACAATGGTGGCTAATGCGCCAACTGCTATTGCAAAAGGAAGAAATGAAGATGCCGCCGTAATAGTTTTTCTTTGGGTGAACTTATTATTGTTATTAGGCTTTTTTCTTGTGGCTTTAAACCTTGCCTTACCAGTGGCAACTTGATTTCCTATAGCCCTTTCCCATGATGCCATTTTGCCATCTTCGTTTCTATCGGCTAATTCGGGGTCAAGGTCAAGATGGTCGGGGAAGATTTGACCTGTATAAGGTTTTCCTTCCCAGTCTTTTCCTCTTGTAAAGGCAGTTAGTTTCGTTTGAGCCTCAAAAGATTCTGCTTCATATTCATAAGAGCCTACCATGCCATATTTTTTGAAAGCCTTTTCAAATTGATTTTGTTGCGATTTATCAATTATAAAATAAAATCCATAATTTCTTGCTAATTTTGCAACAGGTTTTTTAGTTTTTATACCTGCATCCTTTAACATCTTTTTAACATCTTTTAATTTCATATCAGTATCATATATTTGAACACCATAAATAGAATCATCCCAATCACCATAAGAATAATTGTAATCTTTTTGTTCGTTTGCCTCAAAAGATTCAATACCTAATTGAGATAGGACTTTTGAATTAGAGGTGTTGCTCATAAGAAATGAATCCAATTCCTCTAAATCTTCAAAATCAATATCAAATTCATAACAAAAATCTCTATATTCCTTGGTATTCAAATTACCCACATAATCTTTCACTAATTGAAAATCAATTTCATCTATATGGTGTTGTGCCTCAAAGGATTCTGCATCTTTATTGTATTTCTCATACATTTCCTTTCTAAAGCCATCTTTCCTCATTTGCTTCCATGAGTCCAATACGGAACTCTTGGCCTGTTTTAAGTATTTGGTGGGCTTTCTTTTAGGAGCAATAGTCTTTTTAACTTGTTGTTCTAAATCTTCAATCTCATCAAGAGTTTCACCATATTGTTTAGCAATTGTTGTTTCTGCTTCAAAAGATTCTGCACCATAAACATCTTCTCCGCCTTCTTTGTCTAAACAATACTCACAGAACGAAATAGGTTCATGTTTATTGAAACCATCAGGGAACATGGAAGAACCATACTCATACCCGCATGAATCACACTCATATTTATTTCTCCTTCCGAAAACTCCATGCCTTTTATTTACAACAAGGGTTGTTCCATTTCCACCTTCACCATCTCCTCCTTCATGCACCCAATTATGGAAAGTCCCTACTTTACCTAATGCCCTTGAAACTTCAGTCCATTCATCAATTGTAAGGTTTGGGATTTCTTGTCCTTCTTCAAGAGAAAAATCAGCCTCAAAAGATTCTGCTTCTTTACATCCACAAGTATTGCACACAATCTCACATCCTATCTGCCGTAGTCCTTGAATCAATTTGAACTGTTTGATAATCAAGAGGCCTATAGGGGTCGGAAGGATTATAACTGTTACTCCAATCGGAATCTTCCGGGTATCTGTATCTTGGAAGGAAGTCTTGCACAGGGTCAAAAGTTTCAGGATAATGTCCTTCATCAGCATTCTTCTCATCACCACAATCACCGGCTCCCTTGCAACCACACCCACAATCATCATGGGCTTTGAAATCTACGGTCTTAATTCTTGATGCAACAAAAGCACCCAATCCTATGAGTGCAAAGGTCATCCAAGGAAGTCCTCCTTTTCCCTCGGAGTGGAATTCTTCAGCCCTCATCCCGGCTCTTGCCTTTCTTGCCATTCCTGCTTTACCGTATTTCCTCGCTCCTATTTTATAAGCAGTTGCCTTGCCAATTCTCATGGCCTCTTTAGCAGACTTGCCTTTCTTCCTGTATTCAGCCGCAATCTTATTTGCAAGTTTATCAAATTTAGATTCAGATTCAAAGGTTTCATCGGGATAACAAACGGCGCAGGGTTCTATGTGGTCATGTTTTGAGCCATACCTTACATTACCTTCACTATCACAATGTTTGCATCCTTCAGCCTCAAAAGATTCAGCATTTAGAGGGATATAATTTCCTGTTTCTTCATCATACATTAAACCTTTTTGGTTTGCCTCGTTATGAATCTTACTCATGGTTTCTTTACCATGTTTGTCTAAATTTTTCTTGTGAACTCTAACTCTATAATTACCTCTATCTACAATTACATAATCATCAGGTGATTCTCCTTCCCAATATTCACTACAATCTCCTTCACAATACATTGAGTCGCATCTCGGACAATCCATAGCCTCAAAAGATTCAGCACCCAATCCCAATCTTGCAATCATTCTATTTGAAGCCTTTTTAACTCCTAACTTTTTTTGACATTTTATACATAGATTTGTATTGGGACCACAATCACTTCCACAAGAAATGCAATATTCATCATACCTTGTCATTGGCGCATTAAAGGTTTTACCGCCTCCACATCCGCACTCCGCACTAAATGATTCTAAATTGGAACAATTACAAAGCGAACTCATAAGAATTAATTAATCTTTTTACTACTTAAAGATTACTCAAACATCTACACCTAATTTAGGTTCTTTTATTTCACCGACAGTCCCTTCTCTCCATTTCCTACAAACCCATTGCGCCCTTACTGCGGCTTTATTAATTTTGCAATACGGTTCACCCGTTGCAATTCCTCTCCCTGCTACAAGGTGTTTGCAATTTCCACAAAACTTAGCATTATCTCCTGTTCCGGTAGGAGTTGTTTTCAATCCAACCTTTTCTAACGCCTCCACCCAAATAGGAGCATTATCATAAAAATAATCAGGATACTTGCCCTTAGTTTTTGATGGCTTATCCTTGGCAGGTGCCTTAGTAGCCGGAGCGTCTTTGTTAGGGCAATTTCTTGCATTATGCCCTGCCTTTCTACAAATACTGCATTTTCTTACCATATTATCACCCTCTCATTTCGTGAAGGTGCTTTATTTCTTTATGTGCATACCTACAAGAATGCCAATTCCACCAACTACAAGAGTAGTTAGCATGTGAGATTTGTTATCCATGCCAAACATTTCTGATTCTCTAATCATGCTTGTTCTTGGTCTATTATATTCCCAAGGTTGTTGAGTATTGATACCCGATGTGGATGGGACTAACATTCTCTTTATTTTTCCAAATAAGCCTCTTGGAGTCCTTGTTTGCCTTCCAGCACCTGCGATTCCAAGTTTTCTTGTTAAGTCTGTATGTGGGACTGGGTTTCTTGCAGTTCCATAGCCTCTTTCCATATACCAGCCTCTTCCTGTATTAACTCCCTTTCTTGTAAGGTTGCCCTTAGAATCTCTCTTGCCAACAAGGTCGCCCTTATGGTAAAGTTTGTTTCCTTTGGAAGAATATCCCGGTTTCTTTGCGGCATCGGAAAACTTAGTAGCGGCATTAAATGTTTCAGCCCTCATTTGTCCAAAGTCATTTCCTTCACCCACATCTCCAAATACTTCTTCCGAAACGCCATCTTGGACATTTTGAACAGAAAGGTCTTCAGCATCCATTGTGCCTACTCTTTGATAAGCCCTTCTTCCCATTGACTTTTCCATTCCTTTAGATTCATCTCTTCTATCTTTCATAGATTGCTTCATCTTTCTTCCCCTTCTTGACATACCAAGACTTTCATCCATTCTGTCATTGTATCCTTGTGCTTCTCTAATAGTTTTCTTCCCCACTCTTTGCATTTCCCACTCTTCTTCTTGGTTAAGTCCTGCTATTGCACCGGGAACTAACATGCCTTCTGCGGCCTTTGCCTTTCCTTTACCTGCAATTCCAAGCCTTTCAGTTAAGGGTGTTTTAGGAACTGGCTTTTTAGCAGTTCCATATCCTCTCTCCATATACCATGATAGACCTGTGCCACCACCTTTAGTAGATGGTCCACCCGATGTAGTCCATGTTCCGACTCTATCGCCTTTGTAACTTAGAATACTTCTCTTACCTCTTCCTACTTTGGAATCCTTAACTCTTCTTGTTCCACCTTTGACATTTCTAACATGCCCAGTGGTTGTCTTTTTTGCAGGAACTTGCTTGTAGCCAGCATAAGTTTTCTTTGCTTTTCTCATGCCATGCTTGGAAACTTCTTGTTGCCACTTTGTTAAGTGCCTTCTTTTGCCTCTACTATCTGTAAAAGTCTTTCTAACCATAATTTTTAAGTGAGAGTTCAACTACTTAAAGATTTTCTATTTTTCAAAACTATTCTGAACCTATCTTGGCTGATACATATTATAATTGGAAATGATTCCGAAAGAGTAAAATCCTAAGAAACCTACAAGGAAAGTTCCAGTATAAGCCCACCAAATTCCTTTAAATGGAATAACCATTAGTGCTGAACCAATCAAGAAAGTAACTGTTCCTAAAGTCAAGGCATCTTGAAAATCGGAATTCATCCTTAATCATCCTTGTTTTTAATTGAACTGCAAACCTTTTCAAAATCTTCTTTGTGAGTTTCATCATCTCTTGTAATAGTAGTATAGGCGGCAATTATCGCTCCAGTAAATCCTATGGAGGCTGGAATCCAAGCATGTGAGACCTTAATTATTTGTGAGGAATCTAAATAAGATACTCCTACCGTTAATATACTCCCTATAAATGCACCTAATAATCCGGCTTCAACACCTTCTTTCATGTGTTCTTTATGTTGTTGCTTTAGATAAGTATCAAAACCTGCTTCACACATGGTTCTAACTTCAGGTTCTACCCATTGCATAGGTTAATTAAATCTAAACGACTATTTAAAGATTTATTATGCCCTAACTTCTCCAAGGAATGCCACCCCAATTCAAAAAGGTTCTTAAAATAGAGGGGGTAACTGGATAAACTTGGTAATTATAAAAAATATGGTCGTAAGTTTTCCT
>Ga0080013_1003123_pt1 | contig 18022 bp, 11 predicted proteins | sample ETNvirenome_6_85_FD_69236 | JGI IMG/M metagenome (GOLD analysis project Ga0080013, IMG submission 69236) | Marine viral communities from the Pacific Ocean - ETNP_6_85 (SPADES assembly) (version 2) | ecosystem: Environmental > Aquatic > Marine > Oceanic | place: Pacific Ocean | collected 2013-06-19 | reverse complement strand
AACTCGATAGCTTTGCCCGCCGATTAATTGAGAATTTGCTCTTGAATCCGGCGGCAACACAGTATTTGTCTGGGCGATCACTGTGTAAGCCCTTTGCTCCATCATATCCCTAAACTGCCCATACACATCGTGCCTAAAGATGCATGAAGTGTTTTGTGGTAGTGCATTAAAAATACCGTACTTAAATCCTCTAATTATTACGCTAGTAGATCCAGCTACTCTCCAGTCAGACGAACCGCCGATGCTATCAGTGGCTACTACTCCATTTAAAAGCCCTAGATTATCCTTGCCATCGCCAAAGCCATAGAACATCTTCATGAATTTTTCATTCTGGTTGGAAACGTTGACAAGAAGATTTGTACCGACATCAGATCGAGCCAGCATGACATTGTCTCCTACTATGGCGGCTTGGGCGGGTAAAGTTGGAGCAAGGTTCTGATTTACTATCACCCCGTACTTATTACTTGTGTAGGGAAAGGTCATGCTCGGACCATCGATGAGGGCATTCTGGACATTATTTAAATTTGTGACGGTTTCGATAGACCTTCTCGGGCCGCTTATGCGTTCAATATTCTCGTAGTCCTTCTCGAAAGGAAAAGCCCTGGGCCATCTCTTGTCAGGTTCAGGATCAGTAGGTGATCCGTTGCCCCAGTTTCCTCTTACATCACCCAGTAGGTAGAAAAGAGGTCCTGGCCCCTCGAGGATGTGATTAAGCTGCTGGTTGCAGTCGACCCTAAAAGTGTTGTTATTAGCATATGCAATACCGAGAAAGTCTGGAACAGTGGAATCCATGTACTGCTCAGTTCCATCCGGGAACCTCACACCTTTTAGAATGGATCCAGAGTGGGGCGAACCAATTGAACTTGCAAATGGCCTATCTATTCTTTCCCTTGCAAAAGCAGGTCCCACACCAGAAGGTTTGAAAACTCCCGGGTAGTTATCGATGTAAGATCCCGTGAACTGCGTGTAGTAAGTTCCTGTATTTTGATCCAAAACGTAGGAATTTCTAGCAAGGGAAACTGTGTCTCTCACATCCTCGTGAACTGCGTCGCTTGTCAAGAGTTGGTTGAGCCCTGGATGAAATTCTTTGCCCTCACGTACTTCTGATCCGTAAAGCACTAGCTTTCCGGCACCTGGCAATAAAGCTAGCTTAGATCCGAGGGCGCCGTACTTATCAACAGGTGCCTGCCAGCCAAATATTAAATCATCACTAGGAAGAAGAAGGTAGGGAGAAACTTTGCTTTGCTTGTCACCTAACTCAATAGCGGTGGGAAGATTCGGATCGGTAAAGCTCCCAGAAGGTGTAAAGGCTGTAAAATCACCTACTAGCGACCTTCCCGAGGCTCTTTGGACGCCAGATCGAGTACCTGCGTATTGCAGAGTTGTCTGTTCATCAGCTATAGAGAATTGAACTTGCCTTACTGACTCAGCCTTTACAGGAGCTCTCACACTGGCAGACATTATAAATTCACTTGCCTGGAATCTGAGGTCGGTGGAGCCGTCTGATAAAATATTTAGGTCTCTTCGCGAGCGGGGTGCACCGGCGACATCGAAGCTAGGTACTATTGCGGTCATTTGAGCAAAAGTTACAAGATCTCTCATGTCATCGATTTGATATGTGGGACCCTGGTCTGTTAGATTGTTTCCGGATGGAATGGTTAAGTGAACCTGACCTACTATTTCGCCAGCTCCCGGACCTAGGTACGCTTTCTTTACATCTATCGTTTCGTCAATACTAAAGGGTGACCTTTGATTTAGAATAAAAAAGTTGGAGATAGCTAGGTCTGTAATCCAATCGGAGCCGGCGGGGTAAACTGCATCACCATAAGAACTGGAATATGATGCAGAGAAATAATAAACCATTTTCTCAATTAGAAAAGGTGATGTTATCGACCCAGACATTGAAAGCGTCTGAGAAGACGTTGCGTGATATCTGATTGCCGTCGGGAAGCCAAATGTTGAAACTGGATCACCTACAGTTACTGCAGATTGGGGACCATTACCTTGAATCTTAGTAAGGCCCTCGCCAAAACCTAGACATAATTTTTCGAATTGTTGGCCAGCTATATTTTGATCAAAAGACTTTCCAATGACCTCAAATTTTTGAAGAACGTGGTTATAGTACGCCATCGGAAGAAGATCAGTTGCTGCCCCTAGAAAGAGTTCTGCCCTCTCTGATCCTACTGCGGTAATCTCAGACGGATTGAGATTAATCTCAATTTTAGTTTTAGACCACACGGGGTTTGTAAATCCAAGACCGACATTCTCAGGGTAACTACCTGTCACCCAGAAGGGATCACCGGGGCTTGATTGCTTTGCATCAGACCCAAAAAGATCAAGATCAACAAAGGGTTTAAAATTTTGCCCTGGAGTAAATGTGACACGAGAGTCAGATATGCCAGGTTTTATGCTAGACTTTTGACTCGCTAAGATTAAGTCGGGAACCGTATTAGGAGAAGCCACCATTGTTCCGCTATACGGACTCAGAGTACTTAGTTGCTCACCTAAGATAACAGTCTGACCTGCACCAATACTGCTTCCTGAACTAAAAAGGATGGTGTTAGTATCATCAAAAAATGTTCCGTATGCACCGTCATTTTCTCCAGTTCTCGCGGTTGCCGGATAAGATCCAGACATGTTATCTAGATCAGACATGTAAGCGCGTATGGGCAGAGATGTAATACCTGAATACGTTAGGTACTCTTTTGTTTTTGAAGTTTGAGCGAATCCGTTTGTAACGTCATAGAGCGCAGATACTTCCTCCGCCGATAACGCTTTTCCACTCCAGACTGCAAACTCTTGAAGACCCCCTGTATTGGGTTTCCCATTCTCATAAGGCCCATTAAAGCCGGTGAGTTCTAGCGCGGCGTCGGCTCCGTCCATGCCCGTGTAGCTGCCGGCGGCGGTGGCTGTCGTGCTTGTAAGCGTACCGTTTATATACAGCTTCATCGCAGCCTGGGCATTCGCGTTGCTCATGCTGGACGAACCTAACCCGGCGTACGTGATGACGACGTGAGTCCACGAGTCGTCGTAGCTAGAACCCAGGGCCAGAGACTGGATAACGGTATTTCCACCTTCACCTTGACTCCAAGAGAAAGTTCCAGAGTTAGTCTTGATGACTAATGCTAAGTCTGATCCGGGAATTTTGCTGCACAGGGTAACATTCTGGGAAAAGAGCTTAGTCTTAACCCACCAGTGCATAGAGTAAGCTGAGTCTGCTTCGCCGCCTACTGCATCTCCAAACGTAAAGTCACCGCTTGACGCAACTTCAAGTGTGGGAGAAGTACCCCCTATGGTCTTTCTCAGGTTGCCTATTTTTCGCTGGTTGAAGGGAGATGCTTTCACAAAGTTTGCGGTACCTGCGATGCTGACAGCGTGACTTCCATTTAGCGAGTCATCAAATACTTGTGACGTATCAAACCTAAACCATGCTATTAGGTGCTCAGTTGGATCTGCGTTCGCAAAGTACCGGTATTCATTCTTTGATGTAAATGACTCATTAAGATTGTAAGAGTCGAGTATTTTTGGTCGGCGCTTAGGCATCTCTGTTCAAGCCTCCAAAAGCGATAGAGTCAACATTTTGACCTTGATTTGTAAATATAAACCCTGTGGTTGCAGACTTAAAACCCGGGGGTAGAAACCTGTCACCGCTTCCGGTCATATCATTTATTATGACTGCCTTAAGCTGAGGATCCATATTATCCAAGTCTCCCTTATAATACTGCGACGTCAGCCTTACGGTCTCATTGTAGGGACTATAAGCATAAGATTGGTTTTTTCTCGCTGTCGCGATGACGTTACCTTCTCCAGCTTGTCTAGTCCTGTCTAAGATAAAACTTGGCATTCCCCGGATAAAAGAACTAGAATGAAAAATCATAAATGACGTGTTATCAACGAAAGGTGACTTTCCGGCGCCGTCTACTTCAAAGTAATTGTTTATCTGGTCAGAACCCTGTTCAAAGTGATGATTACCATCCGCTAAGTCTGCCTTAATGCCTATTGAATTGTCAGTCTTAAGTGGGTCAATGGATCTCGAATAAATTTTGTTATCAAATGCTTTTTTTCTTTTGCTGATTACTTCTACTACACCATCAAAAGGAGATTTATTTATGTAGCCTATGTCTGATATTAATACTGGGACAGCTGGGTTGGGAGATATAAAAGCTGAGATTCTGGTTTTTCCCTCAACCAGAGCTAAAAGACCTGCGCTTGAATTTAGCGACTGGAGATTAGGCTTGTCAGTGAAAGGCGATGCGCGGTCAAAGAGCGAGGACTGCCCATAATTCAATTGGACGACCGCGAAGTCATCAGTTCCACCATCGATGGTTGGAAGAGTCTTCGTAGCTCTAAGTTGAGAATTTGAAACACTAGTACCTTGACGGAACGGATCTATCTGAGAAGTGAAACTACCTGATGCTGATCCTGTTACGTACCCGGACGAGAAAATATTGTATTTTCCAGGCCGCACGGGTCTGGGCACAGAGAACCCCTTGAGAGCAACTTGCGAAGTCGGCAGAGACTGGGTTACAAATACTATTATTCCGTCGCTTGACGACTGCACCATTATTGTAGAAGTTAGCTTGGCGTACGCATCTGTGAAAGGTGTAAATTTAAACATTAGAACCGCCTCAACCTTCCAGCTATTTGCTGGAGAAGCAAGACACCCTTTAAATTGTCTCTAAAGTCCTCGCCGACGAACATGTCAAATGTCTGGTACTGCAATTTTGCTCTTTCAAGTGAGTGGGGCTCGATGACAAAATTGGTCCCCAGAAACTTTGTCTTTTTCGGAATTAAGCCTTCGACGGTGTTTCCAATAGACTTGTCAAACCACCTAAAAAAGTCCAAGAAATTTTTGAAGTTAATTTTTTCAGTGAGCTTATCAAAGTAAATATCTCGAAGATTTTCAAGTTGTGGATAGTCCTGGGAGTACATCAATTCAGGACTACCGATAGCATTGTCAATGGAGTCTAAAGTGGAAAAGATGTTAATGATATCTTCATTAAGGGCGTTAGCGACAGAGAAATCGATTGAAAATCTAGGATCATCATTTACTTCAAAGTCAGGTGGAAATTCATATAGCGGGGCTTCCATAGCTTCAAATTCGGTAATGTTAGATGCAGAAACAAAACTTCTAGGCCTGACTTTTACTTCACTTTCTGCTTCATCAAATTTGGTTGCAAGTGAGCTAAAGAATACCTTCTCATGACTAAACAAGTCTTTTGTGACTTCAAATCCACCTAGCGCAACAGATTCTTTTAAGTTTTGTGATAAATCAAGTAGAAATGCTTCTCCTGCGCTATTTGACCCAGTGACTCTTTGGCCAAAGCTAAGATCAAGCCTAAGTTGCTGAAATGAACCACTCGGTGTTTCGGAAAAATTAAAGTTGACTTTTGGATTTTCTACACCCGTACTTAATGGGTTTCTAAATTGCTCTCTTGTTTCTTTTATGCTAAGGCCTTTTGAGAAGAATCTTGCAAAACCTAAAAGTCCTTGAAAGTCAGTAACACGAGATTCGGTCGCAGTACTGGTTCCAACTTCTTCAACTGTTAGACCATTTAAGAAGTTGCTAAATCTGCTTTCTGGCGTGTAAATGGATTGCGACCCTACGAGGACAAATGAGCCGGACTCATTAAGGGCAATTGAAGAATCTTGCCAAGCAACAGCAGAGCCTGTTAGCTCATCCTCCTTATAGAAAGAAGATGTTGCATAAAAATTTGTTATTTGGCCACCGAATTGCTTGCCCGCTCTTATAAAGTAGGAAGCGGAAATGTTAGACTTTATACCTAAGCCAGGGTCATCATTTCTAAATCTTCCAAAGTGAATCGACCACCTATCTCCATCCATGACGTTCACGCCAGTCAGTGCTAATTCAAGCGGAGGAATTTCAGTCGTGTTAGAGGAGCTTAGGGCTGATCTCACATAAAGCTTAACTTTGTTTCTGGAACCTGAGAGCGCTAATAAGTTTGCGACGACACCGTGCTTTGTAGATGGCGCGCTAGTTCCTGTCACATGGAGCCTTGCCAGACTTTGAGAGAATGCATAGGAACCTGACACTAGGCCCGGAAACTTAACTGAAAGTGCAACTGTCCAAGATCCTGATGTGAAAAGTCCGTCATCTGGATTTTGAGATACACCGTGAAACGGTCCTTTGTTTTGTCTTACAAAGGGCCCCTGGGCTTGAGGGTACCCAGGCTCTATTCGTGCTCCAGACAAGTACGGAGATATAACATGAGGACTATTTGCAAAGAGTCCTTGAGCTGTTTCACTAGGTGCTGCCGGGGCGAACAGAGAACTTGAAAAGTTAAGGCTTGGGAATATTACAGCTCTTTTCGACCTATTACTTGATAGAGAAAACTTTTTTGGTCCCCCGTATTCTTTTATTCGAACAAGGATGTCAGGGTCTAGTCCAAGAGATCTAAATACTGTCTTTATGCTGTGAACTGTACCTTTAGAAGTAATGATATCTCTTACATTTACAAGCAGCCGCTTAAGGAGTGCTGATCTAATCTTCTGGAGAGAGTTTTCAATGTTACCATACGTTCCCTGGACATTTTCCCCGTGATAAAATTGTAATGCGTCAGCGTCTGTTAAAATTGGCGGGAGCTCTAGCCCGTAGTGCTTGGCCAAGAAACCTAAAAAGGCATCAGAGACACCCTTGTTGTCATCATAAGATGGACTATAGAGGTTTGAAAATTGATCTGCAGCAATCTTTATTTCGTCAAATTGTTTAGCCCACGTAAAGAGAAGAGCGCTTAAAATTTGAGTAGATCCTAGTCGGCCCGAGCCTGGAATAGAAGATCCTGTATACTCGTTTTGAATTTCTCCATTAATTTTTTCAAAACCAAAATAGTCTCTACCTTCGTCTAAGTAGTGAGAAGGAATAAGGCGAGTGATAAGGTTGGGATTGTTTTCATCATACTCGCTACCCGAAAAGAGAAGATCTTCATTGAGCTTGATAACCTTGCCAAATTTAGGAAAAAGAACAGGGTTAAATTTCCTTGATTCAGATTTTAAAGCGACAGGGAAGCTACCTGTCTCACGGTTTAAAATAACATAATTTGTAATCGTGCTGTGCAAAGAATTTCCGCTACTATCGAGAACAATTGCATTGTTTCCGAAAGACGAAGAGGGTTCATTGAATTTAAAGTATGCCTTCAGATCTCCTGCTGGAAAAATTCCTCTTTCGCTGGACTGTCGCAAGTCATCAAGAGACCTCGCGTTATGAAAAATCTTGAACTCGTCTAGAGATCCTGAAAAAGTTGCATTGGGCGTGAATGCTAAATTATTACTTAGTGCGGAATCGTGTGCTGACCCAGATCCTATTATCATTGGTGAGACTTTGAAGTCTAACTCTCCCAGCAGCGCTTTCTTGACAGAAGTAGAAACTTTTGCCTGATTTACAAAAAGAGATAGGCTTCCTTGTTGGCCTCTATCATACACAGCGCAAACATGGTTGAATTTATTCTTATCGAGTGTGCCCGATACGGAGATTGAAACAGATCCAGAAGATATTGCGCACACAATTTCTGCCGTTGAAGTACTTGCAGATTCAGACAGCGCAAGAGTAAAGCCCATACTGCTACCTGAAAGTTTTTGTGCGATTACTTCATTTCCATTTGCTTGAGCAGGAACTAAGACATGATTTTCAATCGAAAAGCTTTTGCCATCGAAACTTAGGACGCTATCACCAGAAATGTCTCTAGAGAAGTCTTTGAAGTTTGCTCCGGAGAAATCTTTTACACGTATGTGATTACCCTCGATGGAAGGTCTTCCTAGTCCTGACGTTCCTGAGAACACTAGATATCCTAAATTCTTCGGAAACTTATCTAAGACATACTGCTCAAAGCCCGTTAAACCGTTGAGGAAATTCTCTAGTTCTTTTCTGGTGCCATCAAAAGGGTAATTGTTAATAAGTTTGTCATATGCAACATTTACATTAGCTTGAGCTGAATTGAAAAAAGTATGATTTTCAAATTTAGAAAAGTCTAGTGGGACTTGATTAGAAGATTTTATTCCCTCGGATTCGAGGTCATAAACGTAGAAATCAGAATTGAAAATCCCTCCGGCAGAAAGGTCGCTTTTAGACTTTAACTCTGTAGAATTAGACTTTCCATCTGTGCCCCTTGAAATTTCAGGAGAAAAAATACCCGGGTTTTGTTGCTGGAGCCTAGACTTCTGACTCATTTTATTCTATCCTAAACTTGCCGCCTACATTTTTAAATACCTGCTGGATGCCCTTATCTATGATAAGTACATCGAAAGCGTAAGTCCTTCCCAGGTCTAAATCTTGCGTAAAGAAATCAAAATACATTCCGTCAGAGTCTGTCGACATCAAAGTAGAATTATCGACTGTATCAAAAGGCACGAGAATAGCATCAGAATTAGCATCTCTGATGCGGTAGTGACAATGAGTTAAAATATCACTTGTTCTGTAGAGGGGAACTTTCACAGCATTTACTTTTTCTTCAGCATTGAAAATAACAAATCTTGCTCTGACTTTTCTTCCTTGCGGGTAAGACTCTTTTATGTTGGTAACATTAGCGATGTAGCGAGTTTCATCATTGTCAAAAGAAGTAGCAGGAAGCGTTTTAATCTTTAAGCTACTTGTTAAAAACCCAACTGTTCCATCTAAAGATTCCCAGAAAGCATCAAAATTTATTGATCCGCTATCTCTAACAAAATCAGCTACGGTTACCGACTGTGTTATCACCGTTGTATTGAAGGAGTCTATGGCAAACGATGCCGAGTACACTCCTGTGACAAATTGTGTCCCGACGGTGTGCTGCGATGCAGTGACGAGCTTGGTAAAAGACCCAGTTTGAAGCCTATAAACAAGAGAGTCTTCTCCTGTAATTCTTGTTAGAGCCGACCCTGATACTACGTCAGCATAGCTCCCTCTTTCAAAGCTGTTTAAAAATATAGATCCTGAAAGATTAAAGAAGAAAGCCTCGGTGTGATCCTGAACAGTGTCACTAAATTTTACTATTAAGCTAGGGTGATTTGAGGGATCAGAACCGTGACGAGAACCGAAGCGCTTTACGAATCGAGTAACCTGATCTGTTTCTTGTGTTCCTGAAAAAGATATTCTGAATCCATGATCTGGTATTTGTCCTGCCAAAACCCCCGAAATTACAGTTGTGACATCCACAGACATGTCTTCTGTGCCATTTGAGAAGGTTTGTGTAGAAAATAAATTGACTACACCGTTATCATCATGAAGATTGCCCGAGGCTATAATGTCGATATCATCAGCATCTAAGAGTCCTTCTTTGTTCGCGCCACTGGCGAACCAAGTAGATGCGGACTCACCTGTTATCGACGCAGTAAGAAAATTTGCTGCATCAATATCTTGAAACTTTTGTACGTCTCTACCCACACCTTCATCAAAGGATCTTGATAAAGGAAATGCTATTAGCTTAAAATTTGAAGGAAGTGTTTGCCCTCCATAAACGTCATATAGCTTCAACGTACACTTAAAACTAGGACTTGTTATGTCAAGTATACTTCCTGTCAATGATCTAAGCTCATCTAAGTCAAACTTAACTAGAAGTCTAGAGAGCTCTACAGGGTTAGTTTCCCCAGAGATTGCATTTTCTGCGTATAGCTTGAAAACATCTAAGGAAGCTGCCTCGCCCACATTCGCATCAGTGGCTCGAAAACTATTTCGAATGATTTTATTTGTAATATAAGTGTCTTTTACTGCTTTTATTCGCCTGTACACTTTGTACTCCTATGCTGCGCGACCTCTAACGTCGAAAGTTGGAAACTTGACTTCAAATATTCCACCCTCAGGAGGAAGAACCAAGCCTTTTCTTGTATTTGCTGCGATATCATAAGAAATCTTTGAGTATTCTCTTGAACCGACAGCATCAGTTAAATTACCTACGCTAACATCCACGACAGACACGACTCCGGGAGTGTTGTAAATAAGATTAGTTAAGTCAGAAAGACGAATAGGTTGCCCTATTTGAAAATTTTCTACTGCTGTGTATCTTATAATCTTGTCAATTGCTCGAGATAAAACTCCGTCTGAATTGAAGCTTGGGTCGATTGATACTTCAAAGCTAACTTGAACGTTAATGACGCGAGCATCTAATATGTCCAGCGCATCTGAAACGATTCTAAATTCGTTCAAATACGTACTTAAATTTTTCTTTAATGTATCGGGGGAAAGAGAAAGATTACCAGAGTCATTGCGACTTACAATATAGAGGTTCGTTGCAAGCGGATTTCTAGAATTGCTGCTTACACCTGCTCTAAAAACTCTTCCAAAATTGCTTGGCATCGTGTATATTCTCGAAAACAAATCCTGCTTGGTAACAATTCGACTTTGAACGTTTTTTGCGGAACCTATTAGACCTCTTATTTCTTCTATGGAGAGAGCATCATCTCCTCCTGCTGCCGGTTTGTCATTAGAGACTGAGATCGAGGCCGCAACATTTACTTGATTTTGTGCTGTTGGCCCATTTGGAAATTCTGTGACAAGAGAGTCCACAGTGTTAATAGCTCTAGAGCTCACATTGTGGTCTAGACCTCCTCCTGATCTATACTGGGCTGTTATAGTTGTATTTCTTGGTGATATTCCTAGCGTTCTAGTATTTAATAGTCGGGTAGGGTCTACTGTAAATCTGCTAAAATTCTTTTTTCCAAAAAGAGGGAGGGCTAGCTCGGAAGGATCAGGAACAATATCTCCGTCAAGCGTTCCTCCGTCTCCGTTCCCAAATCTAATAGTTGTCAATCCTGTGAGGGTTGTTGACTCCGTGACAAACCTATAAGGTGCAGGAATAACCTGTATATTATTCTTAACAAGCCTATTGTCATCATCAATATTTTCTATAGCAGCAAAGACAGTGTCCTGAGTTAGAAAGTCTACTTCGTAATAAATATTTCCTTCGATATCTCTAATATCGATCACTTCGCTAACATCAGAATTTGAAAGTGTCAATGTTCTAAATGGAACATCTGTGTCTGGAATAGTAAAAGTCTCTGTTACTCTCTCACCGGACACACATGACCCAGCTCTAGTTAAAAGGTAAGATGAAGGTGTTCCATCTTCATTGAACTCAAAAACTTCCTTTTTCGCGAAAAGATCTCCAGCACTATCTTTTTCAGAGAAATCAATATCTTCTGTAAGCGAAAAAATAATATCTCCATCTGCTAAAAGAGATGTATTTATTTTAATGACTGGCAAAGAAGCATTTTGAGGCTGGTAGAGAGTTCCTTCTATCTCAGCAGGTACTTTTACTGTAAAGTTTACATCGGCGACTGCAGGAGATGCACCCTGTATTTTAACTCCTGCTTGGCGAGCGAGTCGTTCAATGTTTAGCCTCTCAACAGCAGTCTCGGGATCTAGTTCTCTAAACTGGTGGTCGAGATAGAATGCGGTTGTGTCTCCCACGTAAGCGACAAGCTCAAGTAAGAGACCGCCCAGAGAAGCTTCAGAAAAATCCTGTATTCTGTCTGGAAAATAAGTTCTAGCATAATCAAGAAGCTGCCTTCTAAATTGATCAAAATCTTTATTTAAGAATGATCTGTTCTTGATTGGTATTAAACTCTTTTTTGTGTTTAAAGCCAAGTTAACCTCCGGCTGTCAGGACAATTCTAATTTTTACACCTTCAACATTTGCTGCTGGTACATCATATGCCATATTGAAAATAAAAGTTGCAAAGCCCTGCGCAGTTTCTCTATTGTCAATCTCTGTCTCAAAAGTTTTCAATTCAACAAAAGGCATAAACTTTTTGGTTGACGCCTTAATTCTCGACATCGCTTCTTGCTCAATATCAGAGGTACTAATTTCAAATAGCAGCGGCCTTAAGTTAGCACCAAAATCAAACAAACCAAGACGTTCGCCGTGATTAGTAAGTATCAAATTCCTAAGATTATCTTGTATCTGTTTTCCAAGATCAGTATGCATCTCAAAAATATCTTTTTGTGTTGTAGAAATTCTAAGAGGCGTCACGAGGCCGATGGGCGGCCTTAAATTTCGACTTGGCGATGAGTTCTGGAATTCTACCAGATCTTCGCCTACGCTCTTGAAGTTATATACTGTCATCTTGTGCAACCTACATGTTAATTAGTGGCCTGCAGATAAAGTCGACCAATAATCCTGGACATTTTAAATATTTTTAATCATAGATTACTGCTAACAAACATAATTTATGTCCACGGAATTGGGGGTGGACCACCTACGGGAACAACAGCTCCTGATTTAAGCCACGCAGAAACTACTTCTGCAATTTTTTCCATTACATCTTTGTGAGTTCCTCCAGCCATCCCTACAGGAAGAACTTTTATCTTAATCTCTGTGCCGACTAAAGTGACCGGAGGTGTAAAGGCACTATAAACTCCGGGAGAAGATACAAGTATTAGAGCACCAAGTGCAAGCCCATAAGCACTAAACGTAGTATTAAAAACTGTCTCAAAAACTTGTCCTGTGGGATCGGGAAGTGCAGCTGGTCGGAGCCCTAAAGAGAGTGCCTCCTGCATGACGGAAAGACCTGCAGTCCACGCCAAAGCATTTACTGGGGTAGGTGATAGTGTTGTCGTATAAGCCACAGTTGCTTTTGACCAAAATTCACCTAAGTCTTCTCCGCCGCTGGGAAACCGACCAGATTCTCCATCAATCTCTTTTTGAAAAGCAGTAGAATCTGGGACCATAAACCTAGATAAGCCTTGTTGTAATATTTCGTCTGAGAGCGGCATTACTTCGTCTTTCCAACCTGGCTAAGAATAGTATTAAGCCTTTGGTTGATCGATTCAAATGCTGGTGCATTCACAGGTGGACCTGAAGGACCTACACCCGTTGGAACTGTTAAAACTTTAATTTGAGTTATTAGCTCCTGAATGAGACCTTTTAGCGCGTTGCCTAATACTATAGGTTCAGATGCAGAAGACCCGCCGATTAAAACCTGGTCACCCTGGCCGTTACCCTTGGCATTACCTGAGCCCACTATAATCTTTGGGCCATCAATCATTATGGTTCCGTCAGGTTGCATCGTTATAACAGCTTGGTTCACAGAGTGGTCGCCGGAGCGATCACCTTCTTTGATTATTCTGACACTTCCATCATTTCGGGTGATAATTCTAGCCTCATTAGACTTTATAACAACGTAGGGTTTTCCGGCGACAGGGTTAAGCGCCTGGCCTGGGTTCGGAAGTGAGGATGAATCTGTGAAGCCGAAATTACTATCGCCGTCTGTCTTCATTGACACGTAGACTCGAGAAAGGTCTTCACGATATCTCGGGTCTCCTTCGGGTGCTTTGACTGCAGGGCCGTTCTGCGTCTTTGCCCAAGTTCTTCTCTCGGTTTCCTCTTCCTGGCGGGTGTTGACGACTGTTGTAATTTGATTTTCATCAAACTGGAGATTTCCATCGACTAGGCTCAATGACCTTCCTGCAACAATATCAATAGTCCCAGCCTTCTCTGACTTTCGAGGTCCTGCATCTCCGGGCTTAGCATACTCGGTAGAAGCAGATTTTCCTTCCAAGACAGGACGGTCTTCACCCAAAGTAATTAAGGTATTATTTGAGCCCTGGAGTGCAAGATCTCCAGGCCTCTTGGAAAAATTAGGTACAGCCTCTCGAGTTGTAGACCTTGAACCTCGAGCGTCTACATTTATTCTATTGTAATTGAAAGACCTCTTCAAAGTCTGGGAATCCGTTACACCTTCTCCGTCGTTTCCTGTCTCAGCTGAATTAAATATACCGTCTGGGAAGTCTGGCGCTGGTAAGCTCGTACTTTTCTGCTGCTTTGCGTAACCAATTGAGCGTGCTCTATCCGGATGCGTGAAATTAGGATCTTCTATGTAAACTGGGCTTGCAACTCTAGACATCCAGAATCCATCACAGAATGACTCGGACCCTACTGCTGACTTTATATCTGCATCCTCTTCCAGCTCAAGCATATCTCCACTTGATGCCCCGGGTGAAAATTCACCGAAAAGACCAGACTGTATTACCCATACCGCCTCACCTGGCTTTATGGGAAGTGATAGGTGGCTTGAAAAGAACGGATACAGAATGCAAGGTGAAGACTTAGTAGTAGAATTAGAGGGAGTAGCGATCGTTGCTATGATACTATTTCCAGGAGCCATCAAGAGCTTCTTTTTAAATGACGATGGGTCAATAACATCAGAGAAAAATCCTGGCGTTGTTCCCGTGCTTTTAAACAGAGCGTCAAGAGAGTCATTGTCAAGACTAGTATAGTAGCCGGGGTCCATAATAATGTCCCTCACGATAAACTTGCTGATAATAGAATCTGGAAAACTCATTTGTCTGACTTTATCTGTATTCCGCTTATTTTATTGTATACGTCATCTAGCTCTATAGGTTTTTCTTCTTCTTCTGAATTGTCTTTTGACATTAACTCTGCTAGCTTTATCAACTGATCATTAGACTTAGACATTCTCTCTAAATATTTTGAAATTGTCATTCCGTAGAGTGCATGTTTTTCTGGATCAGTAGTAATTTCTTTCCACAGATTAGTAATAAGCATACTCGCTTTTTCTCGATCTTGGTTAGAATTGTCATAAATCTCAGACCAAATCTGCTCTTTAGACTTTCCGTTATTCGAAGAAGATTCTGAACTCATCTTTTTCCTTAAGGCCTCGGTACTTTTTCTTAAGATTTGATATCGTTGTAGTTAGCTGCTTTGGTGTTAGTCCGCTCATCTCGCGAAGATAAACGAAAACTGCTCTTTTATTTAAAAATTCTAGATTGTCTATGTTATCAAAAAGAGTTTTAATAGCCGACATGCACGCTATTTCATTATCTGTTCTAGCAACACCGCTTAAATGAAGGAGCATATCCATTAATAGCTTGCTTTGAGCTTGAGCTACCATCACTTTTTCTGGATCGGTTGTAATATTTCTCATGTCAAAAGAATGAGACTCTTGACTGGTAAAAATATTCTTATCTTCGATGCTAACTTTTCTTTTAAGGCTTTTTACCTTCTGCTTTGATTTTATTATTAAGAAATTTTTTGCAACAACATTAAAGTATGAAAAAGCCTTTGTTCCCCTGGATGCATCAAATTTGTAAAGTGTTTCGTACAAAAATGTTACACAGTCACTTTTAAGATCCTCAAAAGTCTCGTGAAGTGAAGTAAATTTATAGATGAAAATTAAATTTTCAGATAGCTTCTCAAAAGCAGGTCTTATCTCTTGAGTGTAAATTTCATTTTTTTCTTCTATAGACTCTGTTTTTTGAAATTTCTCAATTGCAGCTTGAGTATCTGCGTTGAAATACAGCTTTATCTGCTTCTTTTTTTCTTCAACTTTTTTATCTACTTTGCCTTTTGATTTTCTTGGCAATACTAATCTCCCTCTGTAGAGTCCTCGATGTCTATTCTCGCTAGCCCGTTCGCAATTTCTAAAAGTGAGTTGTTTACAGAACCAATCTGGTTCAAGACTTCTCTAACTTCTGGACTATCATAAAAAAGTGGTTTTTCTAAGATAATAGCTATTTTCTTGTAAGAAAGATCAATTTTATCAAGGCAACCTGTAATTTCATCCTCAAATTTAAATATTGTGATAGAAAGCCTTATAAGCAAAAAAGTTTCTACTAAAACGACTATCCCTAGCGCAGATATTAATATTATGTACCAAGGCATAATCTCTCCCCAAAAGTCTTGCTGTAATTCTTTGCTATAGATTCAAAGTTATGCGTTTCTAAAATACTCTCTTGTAATTCTTTGGCCTTTTTTTGATAAACATTTGGGTACCTATAGAAATTATTTAAATTTTCAACTGCTGACTTCTCTCTAAACTCAGCCCACTTTGCAGACTTCATAAACAAATTTGGATCTACTCTAGTCTGTGAAATTTCTTCCAGATCATATTTTACCCTAAGATACAAATCTCTTTTCATGTAATCGGTGTGAGCTGACCACCCTGTCGCGATGACGGGGACTCCGGCTGCAGCAGATTCTAGTATGGGAAGGCCAAAACCCTCTCCCCTAGTTAGGCTAATAGTTGCCTTTATGCTTTCTGTCTTATAGAGATTATTCAGGTCTTTGTCAGAGAAGGTTCCGTGCAATAGATGAATTTTTTTATTTATCTTTAATTGCTGGCATGCTGATGTTATGATCCCCTGTATTGTCTTATAGTCGAGTATGGTAGATCTACCGACATTGCTCTTGATAACAATTCCCACATCATCATTTTGAGCAAAAGTATCTGACAAAACCTTCATAGTTTTAAAAATATTTTTTCTATCGTCGCTAGGGTTTGGAGAAGTAAGTTGACCGAATATCAAAAAATTAAAAGGCGTGTCAAATTCAAACTCTGCTGTGGGTTCTTCGAAAAGAGCGTCCGGGAAAGACTCTGGGATTACGATGATATCAGTTGATAACTTTCCACTATTTTTAAAAGTATTCTTTATGTGACTAGAGGGAACAACAACACAGTCCATTTTATTAACTGAATCGATCCAGTCAGGATTGCATCTGTCAGTTTCAATTCCTGCAGTAATCCCGACATTGTAGCTTCCACAAGAAAGGTCCCATTCATTCGGGAGAATAACTTGAAAAGAAACATCTCCTCTTTCCTGATTTCCTGAGGAATACTTCATTATTTTTCCAATAAGACCATCGAGGGCGTCAGGGTTCATATACCAAGTAGTGTCTCCCCAGGGTACACACTGTATTGCCAATTTAATTTTTTGTGCTTCTGCCAAATCAATTAGCCATCTTGCAACTTGGCGGGAGTGAACACCGTAACCGCTCTGGGTCAGAACTGGACCTCTTAGAACAACAGACTTCATTTTAATCCTAGCGTTTTTTGTCTAATAAACCTATAAACTGAACTTTTGTCATTTTCCCATTTTTCGCACATGTCCCAAAGTGTTTGATCCCATTCGTCAATTGTCTTATCAAGGGAAAATTCTGACATTACGTAATCCCTGGCTTTTTCCCCCAGGGCTTTTCTTTTTTCTGGACCAATTTCATAAAGATTCATGATCGCCTCTGTTGTCTTTTCAATAGTGCAGTAGTCCTCATAGATGTACGGAACATTTTGACTTCCTACAAGGGACCTGCATTCTACGTCGAGAGCAATTCCATTTTCACTTCCATCTCTATGGTCGACAACCTGCCTTGTCAGACCTCCTGTCTTCAATGCTATAATGGGCTTTGCTGCCTGCATTGACTCTAAGGTAGCGAGGCCGAAACCTTCGTTTAGGGCGATATTAATGCAAAAATCAGAAATATTATGAAGAACATTCATCTCAGGGAATTCCAGGCGCTGGGGTGAGATGAATACATTTTCATGTATATTTAGCATTTCCATAGTGTTGTAAAGATTGGGACCCTCTTGATCATTAGGGTCCGTGTGCATAATCAATGTAGCTTTTCTGTGACCGTGCTTTTTCTCTAATTCATCAACAAAAATCTTCCAGGACATCAAGACGTCATTAGGTCTTTTTCTTTTGGCGTTTCTGTTTACCCAAATTCCAACAAAGTGATCAGTGCGTGCTTCACCTAGTAGTTGTTTTCTGTAATTTAGAACATCTTTTTCAGGAAGTGGCTTAAAAAGGTTGTTCGGAAGTGCGTGAGGAATAAAGTTTGTCTTTTCTGGAAACTTTTCACTTACCATAGAGTACGTCTTGTAAGAATGGCAGTTAATGAGGTCAGTTCCTTCATAAAAAGCACTATTAAATGCTGGGTAAGGATCGTTGTCCCAAACATGCCAGTAAGCTATTGGACATATCTGGTGTATTTCATCTTCCATCTGCCACACCCAGATAAAAAACCTTGGATCTGTGAAGAGCAAAAGTACGTCAGGCTTTTCGACTGCTAAAAGCTGGCGGAGCATGTCCCTGTTGCCAAAACCATCTACGGGTTTGATGACAATGTCGGGATGAGGCTGGTGAATGTCGTAGTTTTCATGTTTTATTGCTGCTCCTAGCTGTTGAATCTGCCATCGATTTTTTGCTACAAGGCCATAAGCAAGATAACGAGATTGACATCCCACGCCTGACGTGCTTAGCAAGTGATCACTCAGCATTAAAATTTTTCTTTTTTTC
>Ga0080013_1003122_pt1 | contig 18023 bp, 14 predicted proteins | sample ETNvirenome_6_85_FD_69236 | JGI IMG/M metagenome (GOLD analysis project Ga0080013, IMG submission 69236) | Marine viral communities from the Pacific Ocean - ETNP_6_85 (SPADES assembly) (version 2) | ecosystem: Environmental > Aquatic > Marine > Oceanic | place: Pacific Ocean | collected 2013-06-19 | reverse complement strand
ATCCGCTTGCGGGTGGTGATACATTTAATAATGTAACAAGTTTTGTATTAAGTAAGTTTGATGCTGAAAATAATAATGTATCAGAATACTTAAAAACTTACGCAAGTAAGCAAATAGTAATAGTAAGGCTGGATGATTATTCTAACTTTGGGTTATTTGATGTAGCATCGGTTGTAGACCACACTAGCTTATCAGATTACCTTACGGTAACTGTAACAAACAGAACTAACCAAGGAAGCTTTATTGCTGATAAATATTATGGCTTAGCGATATTTGCAGAAGGTGACAAACATAAAGAGCTTAGCTTTACAACAAATACTTTTGAGGCAGGAACAGAAGTAATAAATGGAAGTACTATGCGCTACTTTGATTTTACGCATAATTTAAATAAATACCCATCAATAACAGCAACCGAAGTTGGGGCTCCAGACCAAGTAGCATATATACCTGTAAAATATTTAAATACTAATACCGTTAGAGTATACTTTACCGGTTTAACTAATGGAAAAATTTACGCAAACTAAAAATATAAAAAATGGCAATCCCCTTTCTTAGTAATATTGATTTAAATAAAAATCAGTTACTCAATCATACATTACATAACGCAACTTCAAACCCTTCGTCGCCGAGCGAGGGACAAATCTATTATAATACATCTTCCGATAAAGTTCTTGTTTATAATGGTTCTGCATGGGTGTCCATTGCCGGAGATATTGAATCTGTAAGCTCAACGACTACAAATCAATTAACTGTAACTAACGGAACTGGCCCTGACGTTTCTTTAGCTATAGTAACCGGAGCGGTTACAAACGGCGGAACAGCACTTGCTACTGGTGATCAAATTTATGATTTTGTTATCGGACAAAATTATTCAACTACAACGGGTACCGTAACTTCTGTAGCAATTGCAGGAACAGATGGTATTGATGTTAACTCTGGATCACCTATAACATCATCTGGTACTATTACATTAGGGCTTTCAAATGTGCCAAACACTTCTCTAGCAAATTCAAGTATTACAATTGGCGATTCTACAATTGCATTAGGCGGTACAGATACTACCCTTACAGGACTTACTGATATTGACCTTACAGAGGCTAATCATACAATATTCGACAATGTTGGGGCTAACACACTTACTATTGGTGCTGCGACTACGACTGTAGCTATTCCTGGTGATTTAGTTGTAACCGGAACGACTACTACAAATAATGTTGAGGTTGTTTCTACATCTAATGGTGTTATTTTTGAAGGCAACGTTGCAGATGCGAACGAGCTTACTTTATTAGCTGGAACACTTACGGCTGATAGAACTGTGACACTTCCGGACGCTACTGGTACTGTTGCTTTAACATCAGATATTAATGATGGAACATTAACAGTACAAGGTTCAAATGGTCTTACTGGGTCTGGAACATTTACAGCCAATGACTCTGATAGTCCAACTATTACAATATCTCACGCAGATACATCTTCGCAGAGCTCTGTAAATAACTCTGGAAGAACTTATATACAAGATATTACTCTTGATACCTATGGCCACATTACAGGTATTACTTCAGCTACAGAAACAGTAACAAACACAGATACTCAGTTAGACACGGCCGCGGCACTTATTGACGTAAGCGCGATGGGCAGTAACACAACCGCTTCGTTTACGCATGGTTTATCATCTAAAAATTTAATTGTGCAATTGTATGATGTAACCACTGGTGAAGTTGTTTTTGCAGATATTGATCATACTAGCAATAATGCAATGTCAGTTATATTTGCATCAACGCCAACAAACGATATTAGAGTTGTGGTTATAGACGCTAAAGACGGATTAACTGACAAAACAGTTACTTATTCATAATTTAATAAAATATGGCAAATCGTTTTTTAAGTAACATAAAAATAAACGATAGTTATACCTTGCCAGCGGCAGACGGTACAGCAAATCAGGTAATAACAACAGATGGTTCAGGGCAACTTAGCTTTGTTGACCAAAGCGCAATAACCGCTGGGACAACTGAAAAAGTTGTTATATACGCAAAAAATACGCATACAACTTCAATAGTTAAGGGAACCCCCGTTTATATAACTGGAACTGTTGGTGCTACTGACACTGTTACAATCGCGCCTGCTGATGCTAGTAATTCAGCTAAGATGCCGGCGGTTGGAATTCTTGATGCTACATTAGCTGTAAACGATTTCGGTTATGTAATTACTGGTGGGTTTATGGATAACATAACAACCAGCCCAATCGACGGTACTACACCTAGCTCAAATGATACAGTATATGTAAAAGCAGGTGGCGGTCTTACAATGACTAAACCTACAGGCTCCAGCAACTTAATTCAAAATATTGCTAAGGTTGGTAAAGTATCTGGTGGCAATGCCGGCTCGCTAATAGTATCTTCAATTCTTAGAACAAACGACGTTCCTAACTTATCAACCGGTAAGATATGGGTTGGAGACGGTAATACAATAGAATCTACTGTTGTGCACTTAGATGAGACTAATGGCCGTATGGGGATTGGAACGACTAGTCCTAATTATATGCTTCATCTAGGTGGTGACACTGTAGGTGCTATTAACGGACAGCTTGCTTTTGGCGACGTAGCTAATGTACCAAGTGGTCTAATACAAGGATATAGAGTTGACGGTAGTTATAAAGGAGAGCTCAGATTTTCAACTTCTACTTCCGGAGGTACTGTTACTCAAAGAATGGTTATTGACGAAGACGGCAACGTAGGGATCGGGACTACTAGTCCTCAAGCAACTTTACATATTTCTAAAGGTAGTAACGATTCGCCTACTGTAATGCGTATTGAAAATGTTGACACAACCATTGAAACAAATCAAGAAGTAAATACAATACAATTCTACTCAAATGATGCTTCATCAAGTGGAACGGGTATAACTTCAAAAATTGCGCAAGTTGCTGAAAACCCCGGAAATCTATATGGATTATCGTTTTATACATATGCTTTAGGTTTGTCTGAAGCATTAAGAATTAAAAATAACGGCAACATCGGGATTGGAACTCCTTCGCCGCAAACTAAACTTCACGTAGCAAACGGCACTCTAAGAACCTGGATGCCTACTAGCGGAACAACTGCTATATTTGAAAGCACTTCAAATAACAGAAGTTTTGTAACTATAACAGGTGCTAATGAATCTGAATTGTGGTTTGGCGATGCAACAACACAAGCTAAAGGAAGAGTTCGTTATGAGAATAACAACAATGTGATGGAATTCTGGACTAATGAAAACCCCAGAATGTATATAACCTCTTCAGGAAACGTCGGGATTGGTACGACTAGTCCAAGTCATAAGCTACATGTAGATGGTACGACTAAAATACAAGCAACTACAAATGCCACCCTTACTTTTGAGCAAAGTAGTAACGTATATCAAGCAGCTATCAATTCATCCGCTCATTTAGTTTTGCAATCAGCAGCTAATAATTCAGTTATATTTAAAGATGGCGGTACAACTAATATGACTATTGACGGGTCCTCAGGCAACGTTGGTATCGGGACGACAAGCCCTGGGCATAAACTATCAGTAATTGGAGGACATATTCAAACAGATGGAAATGTTTATACTAATGTGATTAGGGATAATACGGGCGGTAATGTTTCTATACAAGACAACGGCGGCAACGTCGGGATCGGAACAGGCAGTCCTCTTTCACAATTAACTGTACAATCAAGTAATACTACAGCTTATGATGCGGCAATAGATGATGGTCAAGATAGCGAAGGCGCTACTATTATGGCGTTCAATACTGATAATACTACAACAAACTCTTTTGCGCAAATACTGTTTAGAAACAGAAGCAGCAACGTAGGGGTAAGTAGAATTGTAAGTTTATCTACCGCAGCGGCAAGCACTGCTTTAGCTTTTGTAACTGAAAACAGTAATACAAAAGCTGAAAAAATGCGTATCGACTCTAGCGGCAACGTTGGTATCGGAACGACTTCGCCCAGCTCACCATTAATGTTTGGTAAATCAGTTTACGGAAATTTTGATTCTGAAAATTTTTACAGAATAAAACTACAAGATCAAGGTGGTATACTCAACGATGTGGGTATTGGACAAACCGCTTCTGGCAGTATGGGCTTTAATATCACCGCTGGTGGAGCATTTATTTTTAACAATGGCACAGTTGGCGAAATAGCAAGATTTAATGGCACAGGGTTGGGTATTGGAACGACTAGCCCTGGGGCTAAACTTGATATTGTTTCAAGTAGCAGTGGGAGCCAAATAGAGCTAACATCTCCTACCCCTGGAATTAAATTAATAGATTCTAATTTAACAACTAGGTATGCTGAAATAAAAGCTGAAAACGGAAATGTAAATATTGATATTGATCCGGGCCAAGCGGAAGGAACCAGCTACTTCTCTGTAGATATAGACAATTCTGAAAAATTTAGAATTACAAAAGATGGCAACGTCGGAATCGGAACGACTAGCCCTGCTCATAAACTACACGTTGTAGGAACTAATAATGACCCAATTATAAGAGCTGTAAGAGGTAACAACACTTCGCAGTATTTAGATATTAGGGGTTATCAGGTATTAAGCCAGGGTAATCATTTATTACTAACAGCAGATGATACTAAAGAAATCTGGCTAGGGCAAGAATCTAATACCCAGAGAATGGTTATTGATTCCAGCGGCAATGTCGGTATTGGGATTACTGCACCAGTTAGTAAACTTCACGTGTATAATAACGATGGGCAAACAAGCACGGCTGCTGGTATAACTGTAGAACAAGACGGAGGTGGCGATGCTATTATTCAGTATTTATTAACCGGCGTAAAAAGATGGACAACTGGTATTGATAATTCTGATGGAGATAAATTTAAAATATCTCAAAATACAGATTTGGGCACCAATAACGTGATGACTTTAACCACCGATAGCAACGTCGGGATTGGGACGACGAGTCCATCAAATAAGTTAGATGTTAACGGAAATATAGAGGCTTCAAAAATAATATTGCCAACCGCTGGAACAAGTGGCGGGGGAACCGTGACAACACCTGCGGGTAAATTAGATATTAGAAGTGATTCCTCGTGGTCTAATTCTGCAATTATAGCACGTACAACAACAAACGCAAATCCTGTATTGGCATGGTATAGGCCTACAGGAACTGGGTCAACTTCATATCCCTGGCATTTTGAAGCAAACGGAAGTAGCTTTCACATTAAAACAGGAAGTGTCGCCAATATAGGGTCTGAATCTGTTTCAACAAAAGTAACTATTAATAGTTCTGGCAACGTTGGTATTGGGATTACTAACCTTGAAGCTAGTGCGGCATTAACGCTTCATCGCAATGATGTTGATTTAGAGTTTTCAGTAGATTATGCTGTGGCAGATACAGCTAGAATTCTTTCTTATGATAGGACCGCAAATACACATAGAGATTTGCAGCTAAGAGGTAAAAAGTTAACTTTTTATGCAAATTCAAATGAAAGAATGCGCTTAGAAGAAGACGGGGATTTGCATGTTGACGGTGATGTTATAGCTTATTCAACAACTATATCTGATAGCAGATTAAAAGACGAAGTTAAAACAATTAACAGCGCTGTAGATAAAGTTAAAAAGCTTAGGGGTGTTGAATATGTTTGGAATAAAGGAAGCAAAGAAGGGCAAAAAGATTTAGGTGTTATAGCTCAAGAAGTTGAAAAAGTTTTACCAGAAATTGTAAAAGAGAAAAAAATACCGCTAATAACCGAAAACAGCGATAAGTTATTTAAAACTGTTGATTATGAAAAAATAACAGCTGTACTAATTGAAGCTATAAAAGAGCAACAAAAACAAATTGACGAACTTAAAAATCAATTAGATGCCTTTACCAAGTAGCGGAGAAATAAAAGTTTCTGAAATAAATACAGAGTTAGGCAGAGCATCAAATACTGCAAATTCAAATTTTGCAGGAGGAACAACACCGCAAAGTGGTAGTTTGTTTAAATTAGGGGAAGCAGGCGGTGTAAATCAAACCGCCCCGCATAAAATGTCAGAGTGGTATGGATATAATGCTATTCATTTAGTGTATCAATCTTCAATAACAAAAGGATCTGGCTATCCTACGTATTCAAGCAGTTCTGTATGGACTAATACATATCCTAGCAATGAAGGAATAGATTGTAGCGATACTTTAGCATTAAGCGCATCTCCGTTAAATATAAGCACCAGCGACAAAAGCACAATAATAATTTTTACAATTGAAGATTTTAGCGGATTAAACTATTTTGATGCTTTTGATTTATATTTTTATAGAACAATTAGTTCAAATGACGATATAAAAGTAGCAATTTCAACAGCTTATTTCAACAGCTTTGGTTTTTTAACGTATGGTCAAACAAGGACAATAGCTAATTATGATACAAATCTTAGCGGTAATACAGCAAGCGTTTCATTTAGCGCGGGAACCTTAAGCTCTCCTAACGTATATTTAATATTTCATTTGAATGGCCAGGATGCAACAAATTCAGCTACTGTATCTTTTTCCGATATAAACACACGAGAAAATTGCCCTGTTTAATAAAAAATAAAAACCTAAACAATTGTGTAATAATAACTTTATACAAATATTAATTAATAAAAACAAAAAATGGCAAATACATATTCTTGGCAAATAAATGCTTTAGATACATACCCTTCACAAGAAAGCCTTACAGATATTGTTTATAATATCCATTGGGGATTAACAGCTACATCTGATCAAACGGATGCTGATGGAAATGCTTATACAGCAAACTCTATCGGGACACAAACTGTAGCGGCCCCTGATGCAGATAGCTTCACTGCTTTTGATGATCTTACGCAAGAGATTGTAGAAGCATGGCTAGAAGCAAGCGAATTAGAAGTTGATGCTATTAAAGCAAGTCTTGATTCTCAAATTGAAGAAAAAATTACACCTACAAGTGTAACACGGCAATTACCAACGCAGGAGCCGGCTGCATAACTATTATTAACAATTAAATACAATTAAATTATGTCTAACGACACAAAAATAACCGAAGAGCAGTTGCAAAAACTACAAGGATTTGTACAGACTCTAAACCAAGCACAAATGCAATTAGGGCAGCTAGAGGTTGAAAAACACGCGCTATTGCACCAAACCGGAGAAATCCAAGCACAATTACAAGCGTTCCAAAAAGAGCTCGAAGAAGAATACGGAAAAGTATCTGTAAACATTCAAGATGGAACTTACGTAGCAATCCCGGAAAAAGATGAATCTGATAAGGAAGATTAGTATCGGGAGAGACTATAAAAATGAAGCTATGCATTACTCCGTAGGCCAAGAAGTCTACGGGGGGCATACTATTTGTGATATAGTCGAAGAAGAAAATAAATACAGTATTTATATTAAAAAGAACAACGAAGTATTGCCGTGGAAAGATTTTAATAAAAATATGGCAGTAGCAGTTGAGTATAACCTAGAATATTAATGCGAAGCATTTTTAGTTTTATAGTTGCGCCAAAAGAAGAACGTTATAATAACAAAAAACAAATTGGTAACAACGAATTAATATTAAATACAGAAATATCTGATCACAGGTATATTAGCAGAAATGCTATTGTGCTTGAAACACCAATTGCAGAAAAAACTGATATTAAAAAAGGTGACGAAGTAATTGTTCATCATAATGTTTTTCGCAGGTGGTATGATGTTCGTGGTAAAGAAAAAAATTCATCAAGTTATTTTGAAGAAGATAAATACTTTATAACGGCTGAACAAATTTTTTTATATAAGCGCAATAGCAAATGGCACGCGCCAAAGGGGTTTTGTTTTGTAAAACCTTTAAAATCTAATAATAAATTTGATACTGGCCAAGAAAGACCTTTAATAGGCATTATAAAATATGCTGATAAAGCTTTAGAAAAAAACGGTATTAAAAACGAATGCTTAGTTGGTTTTACACCCTCAAGCGAATATGAATTTATTATAGAAGGCGAAAGAATGTACCGTGTGCCCACCAATTCAATTTCAATTAAATATGAGTATCAAGGAGACGAAAAAGAATATAATCCAAGCTGGGCACAAAGCAGTTGATGAGCTTATAAAAGTTGCTGAAGAAAAAATCATTACTAATACAGAAGATGATGTGTCAGCAGATAGGCTTAAAAATGCGGCAGCAACAAAAAAGCTTGCAATATTTGATGCTTTTGAAATATTGAATAGAATTCAAGAAGAAGAGGCTATACTTGAAAACAAACCACGCGAAGAAAAAAAAGAAGCGTTTAAAGGTTTTGCTGAAAAAAGAAGCAGGTAATGTATAAGCAAACTTTATATAAGGTTATAGAGCCTATTAAAATAAACAAGCTTAAAAGATTTAATAAAGCTAAGCGTTGGAAATACGGGTACAACAAAGAAGAAGATATTGTCGTTATAAGTAAAACCGGGCAAATTGGTGATGTCTATAGCATACAAAATCTTAAAATAGCTTTGCCTCCTGCGCCTGCCAAATTAAACAAAGGCGATGATAAATGGGTTAAAGCGGAATATCCTAAAGAGTTAAGTAAAATAAAAACCATATTTGATTGGAAAAACTATCCTCCGGAGTTTCAAGAAAAATGGGAACCATACATAGATGAAGAATTCAAAAGACGTGAAGAAGGCCATTGGTTCTATAATAAAGGCGTGGCTACTTACATTACTGGTACTAACTATATGTACTTGCAGTGGACCAAGATTGATGTTGGGGCACCAGAGTTTAGAGAAGCAAACAGACTTTTCTTTATTTTCTGGGAAGCTTGCAAAGCAGATTCCAGATGTTATGGCATGTGCTACCTCAAAAACCGTCGTTCAGGATTTTCGTTTATGGCATCGGCTGAAACCGTTAACTGGGCTACAATATCAAGCGACGCACGATTCGGAATATTGTCCAAATCTGGTTCCGATGCTAAAAAAATGTTCACAGATAAAGTTGTACCAATATCAATAAATTATCCATTCTTTTTTAAGCCAATACAAGATGGTATGGATCGGCCTAAAACTGAACTAGCTTACAGGGTGCCGGCATCAAAACTAACAAGAAAGTCAATACAATCAGGGCAACAGCGAGAAGAACTTGAAGGTCTTGATACAACTATTGACTGGAAGAACACGGGCGATAACAGCTATGATGGTGAAAAACTAAAACTCTTAGTACACGATGAAAGCGGTAAATGGGAAAGACCTGACAATATATTAAATAACTGGAGAGTTACTAAAACTACGCTTAGGCTTGGTAGCAGGGTTATTGGTAAATGCATGATGGGATCAACATCAAACGCATTGGATAAAGGCGGTGAAAATTTTAAAAAGTTATATAATGATTCAAACGTTACAAAAAGAAACCGCAATGGACAGACTCGCAGCGGATTATATAGCTTGTTCATACCTATGGAATGGAATTACGAAGGATTCATTGATTCTTATGGACACCCTGTCTTTGATACGCCGGCAGAACCAGTTGAAGGCCCATACGGAGACCCTATTGACCAAGGAGTCATAGAACATTGGGATAATGAAGTTGAAGGCTTAAAAGGCGATCAGGACGGCTTAAATGAATATTACAGACAGTTTCCGCGTACAGAAGAGCATGCATTTCGTGATGAAACAAAAAATAGTATATTTAATTTAGCTAGAATATACGAACAAATAGATTATAACGACGATATTGAATCTTTAGCCGGTATTACTACGGGCAGCTTTCAATGGGAAAACGGCATACAAGATAGCAAAGTTATTTTTAGCCCAAACCCTAATGGCAGATTTAAGGTGAGCTGGGTACCGCCTGCAAATTTGCAAAATCGTGTAATAGTAAAGAATGGAGTAAAATACCCTGGGAATGAACATATAGGGGCGTTTGGCTGTGATAGTTACGATATATCAGGCACTACAGACGGTCAGGGGTCTAAAGGCGCGTTACATGGGTTAACGAAATTTAGCATGGAAGATGCGCCCACTAATATGTTTTTTTTAGAATATGTGGCACGACCACAAACAGCAGAAATGTTTTTTGAAGATGTATTAATGGCATTAGCTTTTTATGGTATGCCATTGCTTGCTGAGAATAATAAACCTAGATTATTATATTATTTAAGAAGAAGAGGTTATCGTGGATTTTCAATGAATCGCCCGGATAGAGCTAGAAATAAGCTATCTGTCACGGAAAAAGAAATTGGCGGAATCCCTAACTCTTCTGAAGATATACGGCAAGCACATGCCGCTGCAATAGAATCATACATACAAAAATATGTTGGTTTATCAGAAAATGGTGAATATGGAAATATGTATTTCAATAATACATTAAATGATTGGGCAAAATTTGATATTAATAAACGTACAAAATATGATGCGGCTATTAGTTCAGGTTTAGCTATTATGGCTTGCAATAAAAATTTGTATGCGCCTAATCAAGAAAAAACAAAATTAAAGCTTAATCTGAACATCGCTAGATATAAAAACGATGGTTCACAATCAAAAATAATAAAAAATTATGGCTGAGTCAGTTATAAAAAGTTATTTTCCTAGCCAAGCAGTTAGCGATGTAGAAAAGGCGAGTCCAGAATACGGGCTTGAAATAGCGCGTGCTATTGAAAACGAATGGTTCAAAAGAGACGCCGCCACAAATAGATTTTATGTAAATCAAAATGCGTATCATAATTTACGCTTATATGCTCGCGGTGAGCAATCAGTACAGAAATATAAAGACGAGCTTTCTATCAATGGCGATATGTCTTATCTTAATCTTGACTGGAAACCTGTACCAATTATACCTAAGTTTGTAGATATTGTAGTTAACGGTATGGCTAATCGTACTTATGATATTAAAGCATACTCACAAGATCCATTTGGCGTTAATAAACGTACTGAGTATATGGAAGGTATACTTAGAGATATGCAAACAAAAGAGCTTAATGACTTTGCGCAGCAAAACTTTGGTATAAACTTGCAAGAAAGTAATTTAGCTGAACTTCCAGAAAACGAAGAAGAGCTACAATTGCATATGCAGCTTAACTATAAGCAAGCTATTGAAATTGCTGAAGAAGAAGCTATAAATGTTATTCTTAATAAAAATAGATACGAATTAACTAAAAAGCAATTATATTATGATCTTGCTGTTTTAGGTACTGCCGCAGTAAAAACTACATATAATAATTCTGAAGGAATTAAAATTGAATATGTAGACCCAGCTAATATTGTACATTCATATACAGAATCACCGTATTATGATGATATATATTATATTGGTGAAGTAAAAACAATACCAATTAATGAATTAAAGAAAGAGTTCCCTAATCTTACAAATGAAGATTTAGAAAAACTTTCATCTGAGGGTTATTCAAATTATAGAATATATAATAAATATAACCCTATAGCCAATAAGCATGACGCTAATACTGTTGACGTATTATATTTTAATTATAAAACTTTCCATAATGAAGTTTATAAAATTAAAGAAACAGCTAGCGGTGCTAAAAAAGCAATTAAAAAAGATGATTCTTTTAATCCGCCCAAAGATTCAAGAGCAAGATTTGAAAGAATTGCTACTAATATAGAAGTATTATACGAAGGCGTTTATGTGCCGGGAGCAAACATGCTTTTAAAATGGCAGCTTTGCGAAAATATGATGCGACCTAAAAGCGATGCTAATAAAGTAAAAATGAATTATTCAGTAGTAGCGCCGAGAATGTATCAAGGTCGTATTGAATCATTAGTTAGTCGTATAACCGGTTTTGCTGATATGATTCAGTTAACGCATTTAAAATTACAACAAGTTTTATCTCGCGTTGTACCTGATGGTGTATATTTAGATGCAGATGGCTTAGCAGAAATTGATTTAGGTAATGGTACAAATTATAGTCCTCAAGAAGCCCTAAATATGTTCTTCCAAACAGGTTCTGTAATTGGTAGATCATTTACCTCTGAAGGCGATATGAATCCTGGCAAAGTACCTATTCAGCAAATATCCGCGAGCTCGGGTGGCAATAAAATTTCATCATTAATAAGCACATATAACTATTACTTACAGATGATGCGTGATGCTACTGGCTTAAATGAAGCAAGAGATGGTAGTATGCCTGATAGCAATGCTTTAGTAGGTATTCAAAAAATTGCAGCAGCAAATTCAAATACTGCAACACGCCATATATTACAAGCTGGTTTATTTTTAGCGGCTGAAACAGCTGAAAAAATATCTTTGCGTATTTCTGACGTTATTGAATATTCACCAGCGAGAGAAGCATTTATTCAGTCTATAGGCGTGCATAATGTAGCAACTTTAGCTGAATTATCAGAGTTGCATATTCACGATTTTGGCATATTTATTGATTTAATGCCGGATGAAGAAGAACAACAAAAACTTGAAAATAATATTCAAACAGCGTTATCTGCTGGGCTTATTGATTTAGAAGATGCAATTGATCTTCGTGAGATTAAAAATATCCAGCTTGCAAATCAAATGCTTAAAATACGCAGACGTAAAAAATTAGAGCGTGACCAAGCAATGCAACAACAGAATATTCAGATGCAAGCGCAGGCAAATGCACAATCACAACAAGTAGCCGCGCAGGCGGAAGTGCAAAAGCAGCAAGCATTAACGGCGCAAAAAGCTGAACTAAAACAAATAGAGTCTCAGCTTGAAATGCAGCGATTAATGCAAGAAGCGCAACTTAAGAAAGATTTAATGAATCTTGAGTTCCAAATGAACATGCAGTTAAAAGGCATCGAGGTTGACGCGCAAAAACAAACAATTAAAGAAAAAGAAGATCGCAAAGATGAGCGCACAAAATTACAAGCTACTCAGCAAAGCGAGCTAATCAATCAAAGAAAAAATAATTTACCACCTAAGTCTTTCGAATCTGCTGGAAACGACATACTTAGTGGTGATTTTGACTTAGGTTCTTTCGAACCCAGGTAATGTATAGTGTATAATCTTATAATATTTTATTATGGCTGAAAATGTCGAGGTAAAAGCGGTTGAAACCGAAGAACCCTCAATTCAAGAAAAAGAACAAACAGTTGCTGAAAAATCCGGCGCTGTTTTTGAAGATGGTGTATATAAAGTTGATTTACGTCAACCACCAGTAACAGAACAAGAACAAAACGAAGAAAATGCCGTTCAAGAGCAAAGCACAGATGAGGTTCCTGTTCGCGACGAACCCGAAGCTAGCCAAGAAGTGGCAGAAGAAGTACGGGATTCCGAAGAACCTACCGAAGAAAAAGAAGAAGTAGTTTTACAAGAAATTACTGAAGAAGAATCTTCGGAAGAAACAGTACAAGAAGAAGCACAAGAATTAGCAAATGAAGTTGAAGAAGCTATTCAAGAGCAGCAAGATTCTGGTATTGAACTTCCCGAAAATATTCAAAAAGTTGTAGACTTCATAAATGAAACTGGAGGTACACTTGAAGATTACGTAGCATTAAACAGGGATTATTCATCAGTAGATGACATGGCATTGCTGCGTGATTATTATAAACAAAATAAACCGCATTTATCTGCGGAAGAAGTTGATTTTTTAATTGAAGATAGTTTTTCATTTGATGAAGATGTAGATGACGAACGTGATATTAAACGTAAGAAACTGCGATTCAAAGAAGAAGTTGCGCAAGCAAGGCAATCTTTAGAGGGATTAAAAGATCAATATTATGAAGAAATTAAAGCGGGTTCAAAATTAACGCCTGATCAACAAAAGGCTGTTGACTTTTTTAACCGCTATAATAAAGAGACTGAAGAGTCATCAAAAATAGCTGAACAACAGAAAAATGTATTTTTAGAGAAAACTAGTCAAGTTTTCAACGATAAGTTCAAAGGTTTTGAATATAATGTCGGTGATAAAAAATATCGTTTTAATGTTAAAAATGTAGATGAGGTTAAAACAAGCCAAAGCGACATAAATAACTTTATTAAGAAGTTTCTTAATAATGATAATGTTATGAGTGATGCAAAAGGCTATCATAAATCTTTATTCACTGCTATGAATCCAGATGCTATTGCAAACCACTTTTATGAACAAGGGCGTGCAGACGCACTTAAACAAAGTGTTGAATCTTCCAAAAATATTAACATGAATCCAAGAGGGGTTCATAATAAAGCTAATAATGATGGGGGAATCAAAGCAAGAGTAGTTGGTGATGATATTTCAAAACTAAAACTAAAACTTAAAAACTACTAAAACTTAAAAAATGGCAGTAAATACTCCAAGCGCTGGTTCTAATTTGAATGCAGTACCCGCGCCAACTAAACAAACACTTTCAACAGCGTATGTTGACTTTACAGCAACTGCGACTGCAGGATGGGCACAACAATACCTTCCTGAATTATATGAGCAAGAAGTAGAGCGTTATGGAAATCGCTCTGTTTCTGGTTTCCTACGTATGGTAGGTGCTGAAATGCCTATGTCTTCTGACCAAGTTGTATGGTCTGAGCAAGGTCGTTTGCACTTATCTTATGATTCATTAACTTTAGCAGCCGACGGTTCTGGTGCTAACGTAATTTCTGGTCTTCCTTCTGGTCACGCTATCCGTACTGGAAATATGATCGTTGTTACTGACGGAACTGAAGAAGCTAAAGCTTATGTTTCTGCGGATGATACTTCATCAACTTCTATTACAGTAAAATGTTACACTAACTCAACTGGCCTTGTCGGACAAGGGTTAACAGCTGGATCTGGTGTATCTATTTTTGTATTTGGTACTGAATTTGCTAAAGCTAGTAATGATAGCGGACTAAGCGCTCTTGAGCCTGAGTTTAAAAGCTTTACTAACAAGCCAATGATTCTTCGTGACAAATACGAAATTACTGGATCTGACGCTTCTCAAATTGGATGGGTTGAAGTAACTGGCGAAGCTGGTCAATCTGGATACCTATGGTATTTGAAAGCTGAAGGCGATACAAGAACTCGTTTCGAAGATTATTCTGAGATTGCTCTTGTTGAAGCTGAAAAAGTAACTAACTCTAACTTAACTGAAGTAACAGGATCTGAAGGTCTTTTCGCGGCTATTAAAGATCGTGGGCACACTACTCAAGGTGTTGACGGTACTACAAACGCGGCTGAAGATCTTGCTGATTTTGATGAAATCCTTAAGAAACTTGATGGACAAGGGGCTATCGAAGAAAACGTATTGTTTGTAAACCGTGCGCTTTCATTGGACATCGATGACATGCTTGCCGGCATTGGAAATGCAGGGTATTCAAACGGTACATCTTTCGGTATTTTTGAAAATAGCGAAGATATGGCGTTGAATCTTGGATTTTCTGGATTCCGCAGAGGTTCTTATGACTTCTACAAATCTGACTGGAAATATTTGAACGACGCTAAATTGCGTGGTGGTATTTCAGCTGATGCTTCTGAATCTACTAGCATCACTCGTGGTGTATTGATTCCAGCTGGTACTTCTTCTGTTTATGATCAAATCCTTGGTAAAAACATTCGTCGACCATTCCTTCACGTACGTTACCGTGCTTCTGAAGCTGATGACCGAAGAATGAAGTCTTGGGTAACTGGATCTGTAGGTGGAAACTTTACCTCTGGTGAAGACAAAATGGAAGTACACTACCTAACTGAAAGATGTTTGGTTGTACAAGCAGCTAACAACTTTATGTTGTTTAACTAATATTTACATTAAAGTTCGGGGGTGCCTTCGGGTACCTTCGGCTTTATTTTTTAAACTTTTTTATTTTATTATATCATGGCAAAACAAGCTATAGCAGAAGAAACTATTGAGGTTGCGCCTCAAAAAACAGTTAAGGCTAAAACTGTAAAACAAAAGCCCACAAAGCCCGCTTGGGAAATTAAAGATAGAATATATATTCTTAAAAATGAGTTTGCTCCACTTACGTTTACACTAAAATCAAGAAACGTATATTATTTTGACGAAGAGCAAGGGTATGAAAGAGAATTAAAATATACTACTAATCAAAAAACACCTTTTGTAGATGAGTTTAAAGGTGATGGTAGACTTGCACATATTGTTTTTAAAGATGGCACATTATTTGTACCAAGAGAAAAGCAAGTTTTACAAAAATTCTTATCGCTTTATCATCCTCTTAGAAATAAAGTTTATTTTGAATTTGACGCAGCAATAGAAGCTGTTGAGGAATTAGATGTGCTAGAGCTACAAATTGAAGCATTAAATATAGCTAGCCAAATGGATATTGATCAAGCCGAAGCTATTATGCGTACTGAAGTTGGCAGTGAAGTAACAAGAATGTCTTCAAAAGAAATAAAAAGAGATTTAATCGTATTTGCGCGTAACAATCCAAATTTGTTTTTAGAATTAGCAAATGACGATAATATTAATGTTAGAAACATCGGTATTAAAGCTGTTGAACAAAACATTATTAGACTATCAAATGATCAGCGCACATTTACGTGGGCTAGTAACGACAGAAAACTAATTACTGTACCATTTGATGAAAACCCATATTCGGCTTTAGCTGCATATTTTAAAACCGACGAGGGTATTGAAGTATACCAAACAGTTGAAAAACGATTAAAATAAGTGATATTTAGGTATAGGCCTACAATATCCGTGGGCCTAACCTAAAATATTAAAATATGAGTGTAAATGTAAACACTGTATACCAAAGGGTATTAGCAATTACAAACAAAGAACAACGGGGCTACATTACACCTCAGGAATTTAACTATATGGCGAATCAAGCTCAATTAGATATATTTGAGCAATACTTCTATGACTTAAACCAATTCGCTAGACTACCGGGCAATAGCACGGAGTATTCAGACATGCTGGATATTTTAGAAGAAAAAATAAGCTTATTTGAAAAAGTTGGTGCTACTGTTACAGGTGGTATTACACTTCCTTCTGATGTATATAGATTAGGCAGCGTATTATATAATGGTATTGATGCTGAACATATAACACAAAAAGATTGGTTATATATTAAAAAATCGCCGCTATCGCAACCTTCAAATGATTTTCCCGTATATTTAAGAGATAGCGAAACAGATGCAATTAAAGTATACGCAGATAGTATTACAGCGAATGAAACAACAGACGTAACTTGTAACTATATCAAAACACCCGCAAATGTTAATTGGGCATACGACGGTGTTACAGGCTTATATGATTCAGGCAATTCAACAAACTTTGAGTTACACGCTTCTGAAGAAACTGAATTGGTAATTAAAATATTAGCGCTTGCTGGTATTGTATTAAAAGATCCAGGATTATATCAGATTGGGTCTGCAGAAGAAGTTAAAAGCGTTCAACAAGAAAAAGCATAATAAATGTCACTATTCACAATATCACAAGAACGTTATTATAATAACAGCGCAAACTTTACCGGTGATGGCTCAACGGTTGCGTTTACTTTAACTACAGCAATGTTTGACCCGCTGCCGACAGCATTGGGCGACTTACAAATATTTGTAAACGGTAAAGAAATTAGCCAAGGTAATTATAGTTATTCTTCGCCTACCATTACATTTTCAGGCAATACAAACAATACAGACGTATTAGAATCTGATGGTGCGCCAAAAGACGGATTAGCTATTGTAGTTGTTCAGGTTAATGCGATTGAAGAATTAGGTAGCTACCAGCATATTACTTTAGCTGATGTTGTAAACAACTTTATGATTTCGTATGTTGGTGAAGAAAAAATTATACCAAAAGTAAAACGTAGCAATGTGCTTTTCTTTGCACAAAGAGCAATACAAGAATTAAGCTATGATACTTTAAAAAGTGAAAAGTCACAAGAAATTGAAGTGCCAGATAATCTTCAAATGAAGTTACCGCATGATTATGTTAATTATGTATCACTTTCTTGGATAGATAACTCTGGAATAGAGCATAGGCTATACCCCACGCGCGTTACGAGCAACCCTACGGCACTTTTACAAGACAATAACTATAACTACTTATTTGACAATAACGGTAAGCTTATGACCGCTAATGAGTCTGAAACAAATAAGAAGTTTAGAGTAACAAATACAGCGGGTGATTTGAATGACGATTATTTTATTAAAGATAATGATGGTTTTCAAGCGAACAGCGGTGGTCGTTATGG
>Ga0080013_1003121_pt1 | contig 18023 bp, 24 predicted proteins | sample ETNvirenome_6_85_FD_69236 | JGI IMG/M metagenome (GOLD analysis project Ga0080013, IMG submission 69236) | Marine viral communities from the Pacific Ocean - ETNP_6_85 (SPADES assembly) (version 2) | ecosystem: Environmental > Aquatic > Marine > Oceanic | place: Pacific Ocean | collected 2013-06-19 | reverse complement strand
AGTGTCATCAAAATACCCCGACCCTGTTCCTGCCCATCCTGTAGCAACTGAACCGTGTGAGGTATTATCATCTATATCAACATCTGTCCCTGCTTGATCTTGTGCAAAGGGATTGTAGTGTGGTGTTCCTGAGACAGTAAACTTCTTTCCGTAGGATACTACATTCTGTGAGGGGATCTGTATGTTATTTACGTTGGAGGTGTCTTGGGCGATTAGTTCGATGCCGTACGGACTCAGGTAATCCGTAGCCCCATCATGATTTTTTATTGTTATTGTATGTATACCAAGAGTCTGTCCTGTTACCACATTTCCAACTGATGATCTATCAACATAACGTGCACCTAAAGGAGTAGCTGTAGATGTGGTAAAAGTTGTTTGTTCTGCGCTATCAGAGCCACCATCGATTTTATAAACGTAACTTGTATATGTAGCTGAAGAATAAGTAAAAGTAAGTAAATTTACTGAAGAAAAATAGCCGACTATTTCTATATACCCTGTACCTTTTGTCCCATCACTCCCTAGTTGTACAGAATGACCATTATCATCATTCTGAACTCTCGCACGACCATAGACTCTCATCCATTCTCTACCGTCTACTGAATAAACATTCTGTCCGTGAGTAGCGGTTTCCTGTTCTAAAAGTTGAAGGGATCTGGTCTTGTGCCTCTGACTCCCAAAATGCGCCCCAATTCTTGGGTCTTTGATTGGTTTACTGCCCTTGATGTCTGTGTAGTAGTAACTATAGCCGTCTGCCTGAGCAACACCATACGTTGCACCGTGTGACGTTGTGCCATCTAACAGTTTGCCTGCAACCGCAGGGTACAGAACACCGGGGATGATGTGTGGGGCACTCTGATGAGCATGTTGATCGATCTCCGTCTGCTGTGCGGTGCTGACGGGCTTGGCAGAGTCTGCAGTGTTATCAACATTGGCGAGTCCTACATCCGACTTTGTGGCGGCAGACAGGGTTGCAGTCTGCTTGGTGGCATCACTCGTGTTATCAACATTGCCAAGACCCACCTCAGACTTGGTTATACCGCCTGTTGCTTCGTCTGCAATGGATGCTAGGTCGTTACTTCTGCTCATGCCGCCTTTTGGTCTTCAAGGAATTTGGTGTAGTTTGCTTTTAGTTCATCAGTTGTCGTACAGGAATCAACCTTGTTAGTTATGTCTCTTAGACGTTGCTTTTCTGCGACTATTGCGGTTGTGTCTGCACCAGATTCTTGTGCTTTCATAAACAAAATATCTTGTGCTTCCAGAAGTGGTTTGCGATCTACTCTAAGTCGCTCTTTGGTGATTTCTTTTGCTTTGGTTAAGTTTATTGTAATCATGCACCAACTCCATCTGTAAGGTCTGCTTCGTCAACTTCCCATGCATTTCTGAATGTTCGGTCACTTGGGATAACTGAATCTTCAACAATTTTATATTTTAGCCCAGTTGGAACATCCTTTTGAGCAAGCTCTTTCATTGTGCCTCCCCATTCTGGTGATACAATAACTACTGAAACTGTGCCTTCTGGTGTTTTATATATTATTTTCATTTTTAATTTCCGAATACAATACAACTGATGCAGTCAATGTCTTGCATAGCATTAGTATTTACATGTGGACATTCTAATCTAAACCCAGTTGTTGCGAGTGCTGTACTACCCCAACCAAAAGGTTGTGAATAATAATTCTGTGTGTTACCTACAGAAGAGGCACAAACAGCATAATCCGCAGCTAGTGCTTTAATAAAAACTACAGAATACTGTCCTGTTCCATGATCAGTTAATGAACTAACATTAAATGATACCAAAATTGAAGAAGAAGAATACATATCGAAGTTTACCCATGCCTTTGCAGTATCTAGTGATCTGCCAACAACCCCAGACCTTGCTCCAACCTGATTAATTAATCCACTCATAAGGTTCTCCTATGCGTTATTCTGGTCGATGTAGCTACACCAAACATCATAATCATCAGATGCGTGTGTTGCGCCAACAATTAATTTTTGAGGAACTGCTGAACCTTGATCTGCTATTGCATCCTGTTTAATCAAATCATCTACTGGCCCTGTAAAGTCAACAGGTTCATGACCATTAAAACTGAACTTGTCATTGAACACAAAGGTATCTCCTACTACCATCGTCTGTTTAAAAAGCCATAGATCCTGTGCTGATGTTCCTGCTCCTGAATCGTACCCATTTAAATAAACCCAAATCTGATCCCCAGATGCATTAAGTGCCCGACATTGGATAGTTATATTCAGAACTGTATAAATGTGATGTTGCGCTCCCCAAATTAAATACCTTCCAACATCATCAACTTCTTCAATGAGAACACTCCGAATTATCTCTGTTCCTGCGCCTCTTGCTATAGCCATAATGGTCCTTTCAGTATCCTAGTACGAGTGATCTGTGAAATGAGTGCTGAAGAAACTCACCTTTTTGTTTTATTTTCTTGTTTGTTGCCATACTCACATCCCCACTAAAGGTACCCCCACTTGCGGCACTTACAAAATCAGTCGGTAGTGTCTGGTCACCAGTGTTATTTCCTGAAATAGAAGCGTCTGACAGTGCAGAACTCAATTGGGCCACAGTAAATGACCCCAAAGATGCCGCATTCCCTGAAGAGGTGACATGCCCCGTTAAGTTGGCATTCGTTGTGACTGTGTCAGCATTCCCTGTCACGTTACCCGTTACAGCACCCTCAATATTCGCAACTAAAGTACCTGTGGTAAGATTTAAATTACCCGTAGATACCGCAGTATCAGTAGTCGTCCCAAGGGCGAACTTGTCTGCCGACTCATCCCATATAAATAGGGCATCATTACCTGTACTTCCTCGTTCAATGATTAGTCCTGAGTCATTGGCATTACTTGAGGCTCCATTATTCAGACCAATTAAATTGTCCTTAATGACAGTATTGGTAGTATCAATCGTTGTTGTTGTACCAGTAACGGATAGGTTGCCTGTCAGGGTTAAGTCTGTCCCAGTAACGGCACCCGTGAAAGTCCCTCCTGCCTTTGGTATAAAGTCGGCAGAGGTCACGATTCCTACAACCTGAACACAGATTTCATCAGATGTCGTAGCCGCTGAAACGAGTGTAACCGTTGAAGATGCTGGTGCAATTGTGAAGTCAGTTGTATGTACCAACTTGACACCATTCCTCCAGACAGCGACAGAATCTCCCACATTACTAGCCACAGGAAACACAGTAGTAGAATTTGTATAACTACCACCACTCCCAGTGGAACCAGTACCAACAACGAAGCGATCCTCCACCATTCCGTTACCACCGTGTACACCCTGTAATCCGAAAAGTTCAAGTACGTCACCTGCTGCTACTCCTGATGCTAGTGTTACGTTAGATCCGACACCACTTGCTGTTCTTGTGAAGTCAGTGTCTGGAAAGAGCCGTATCCCGTTGAGGTAGGCATCCACCTTCCCCTCGTCATAGGACACATTAAACGCTGTGTCTCCTGCGGAAACACCGCCTGATCCTACAACGTACTTTTTCCTGTCCTCACCAAACGATGTTGGAGATGCTCCTAAATACCTCATGTGTTATCGACTAAAAGATATGATAAGAAAACATTCAATGCAGATGCAGTATTACTCTGCGCTCGTATTTCGTCCTGTTCTTCAAGTATTATCTTGTCACCCTGGAGCACTGAAACCATTGAGTTTGCTGGTATTGCCACGGCATTAACGAGTGTTATCTCATTCGTTGATGCACTATGATCATATAGTACCACATTTGCTGTGATTTCTGAACTACCAGAATTAGTTAATTGACACCCGATAACAACTGCTCTGGAAGCATTTGCAGAGGGTACTGCAAGTATACTGGTATTTGAAGAGTTACTCACATTTTCAGTGAATGCGTTTTTAAATGTATTAGCCATAGATCATCCTAATGCGATTGCCATTGATATACTTGCTGCTGCTGCCCCAGCCGCTGATGCGGATGATTTAGCGGCATAATGTTTTGCTGAATACTCACTACCATTTACTTGACTGTCTTCTGCTGTTTGTGCCCAGTCCTTTGATGATCCTCCAAGTGTGGCACCTGTCATACTTGCACCCTGTGCCCAGTTCTTTGCAGATCTGTCATTTGTACTTGCTCCATTTACTTGGTCTGTATCCTGTGCCCATGACTTTGAGGAACCACCTGTAGAAGCCTGTGTGCCTAGTGCATACTCTTTTGCTGAATAACTTGTTCCGTCAACTGTTCCTGATACCTCTACGGCCCACTCCTTAGCAGCCCCCTTAGATGCTGTATCTGTTACTCCAGTTCCACCTACTGCCCATGCTTTTGCAGACCCATCTACTGAGTTTACAATTGCACTGGTCTTTATTGCCCAGTCTTTGGATGAACCTATATTATTAGATGTATCCTGAGCATAGGATTTTGAGGACCAATCTGTAGATGCAACCTGAGTTGCTAAAACCGCCCAATCTTTTGCAGACCCAATATTATTTCCAGTATCCTGGGCGTATGCCTTTGAGGAGTATCCTTGACCTGACTGCACTTCTGCTGAACCAGCATTTGTTGCCCATTCCTTTGATGAACCTGTTGCAACCGTTGATCCAGTCGCATATTCTTTAGCACTGTATTCACTTGTATCTACAGCAGCACCTGTCGTAGTAGCCCACTCCTTTGCAGCACCACGACTTGAAGTAGACGTTACGTTTGTTCCTCCTATGGCCCATGCCTTTGAGGAGAAATCTGAACCTGTAACTGCTCCATCTACTTTAGTTGCATATGTCTTTGAAGAAGTTGCTGTGGTCCCTATTGCATATTCCTTTGCAGAATACTCTGCATTATCTACTGTTGCGGCTAATCTGGTTGACCAATCCTTTGAAGAACCTTCATTTGCCACACCTCTGCCTTGTACACCTACAGCCCACTCTTTAGCAGACATATCACCACTAGAACCACCACGAACATCTCCTGAAGTATAAACTGCCCAATCCTTAGCAGAACCTCCTGTTGATGCTGTAGTTCCTATTGCAAACTCTTTAGAGGAATAATCTGAGTTATCTACAGTTGCTCCTGTCCTAGTCGCCCAGTCCTTTGCAGAACCTTCACCTGCAACTCCTCTTCCTAAGACACCAACGGCCCACTCTTTAGATGACATACTTCCTGCGGAAGCACCCCTTACATCTCCTGCTGTATATACTGCCCAATCTTTGGCAGATCCCTCATTCTTATGTGTAGATACACCAGTAGCCCATTCCTTTGCAGATGCATCTGTGGCTGTAGTAGAAGGAGTCGTAGATAGTTGTGCCCAATTTTTAGATGACCCTCCTGCTGCTAAAACTGATCCTTGAGCATACTCTTTTGCAGAATACTCTGATGTATCTACCTGTCCTCCTGTTGTGGTTGCCCACTCCTTAGCCGCTCCTCTTGCAGAAGTTGTAGTAACCTCTGTACCACCTACAGCCCAAGACTTTGCAGAGTAATCTACATCTCCTGTATTCGTATCGTTTCTAACTGCATCAGTTGTTAGTGATGCCCAATTCTTTGATTGTAGTGCCTGATGGAGTGCACTGTATCCTGTATTACCAACAGAGTCTCCAATGAGAGTAAACTGTGCTTTTGTTGCCCATTGATATGCATCATCTGCGTTAATGAATATGGTCCACACAGATGTATCCAACGTAGGATTATTTGGATTTGTTGCAGTGTGCTGTGTATTACAGACATACAGATTGTTATCCGTATAACGTATTAAGTCTCTAACCTGATATACATCACCTAGAGTCCATGCTCCCTCATAGATTAACCCAGTGGGTCCAGCAGGACCAGGGGTTGCTACTGTTACTTGATTTGCAGCCATTATAGGTTCAACTGTCTGATAAGATTAACCTTGCCTCTAAGTATCTTGGTAGAGGTTGTAGATTGATTAAGTTCCAGGTCGTAAAATGCCTGGTCAAAATCATAGGATGTTGTAGTACCATGACCTATATCTACTTGAATGTTATTTACAATTTTATAAAAACTTACAGAAGAGTCTGTAATTGTATCTCCTGCAATTGCATCATATGTAAAAGTGGCTGCTGTTGGAATTGATGTCACTTCAAATGCTCCATTGTATTCATTAGGAGCACCCCCACTAATATTAATGAAATCTCCAACGCTGTAACCATGTTCGCCTGCACTAATAGTGATAGTAACCACACTTTTGCTTGCATCAATCGCTATTGTTCCAGTATAGGTTGTTGATGTACCACTTGATAGAGTAATCTCACCTGATGTTGTGGTCAAGCTGTCAATTGCCGTTGAATCAAGATGAGACTCCTTGATGTCCATACGTGCGGTGTATCCAGATGTTAAGTCAAAGACTGTTCCTGCAGAGTCCTTATAGGTTACTGCAAGGGAAAAATCTCCTCCCTGTTCAACATCGATGTGGTAGATTCCTGCGCTCATTTATCCTAACCAATCTCCATATAGATTCTCCATCTTCTTTTGAGGCTCATCTGGTACGGATGTATTTGAGAGCATTGACTTCATTTGTTTCTTGCCTCCTCTTTTCAGCTTTGCCTTCATTGCACTCACCTCTTCCTTATCAGACTTTCTGTTAGACCTTAATACGGATTTCTTTTTCTTACCCCTTTTCCTTATTGCACGATCCTCTGCTTGTTCATCAGCAGTTAACGTGGGTTCATCCTCAAGATCAGGAACCGTTATATCTGGTTTCTTCTTGTTCTTTGTTTTAAGTCTGTTCTTGTATTCTTGGTTCATGGGTTTTTTGCCTTTCTCCTTACAATATCTATTCTATTACTCAAATTCTTAGAGTACTTAGTTGCATCATCAGGACTGTCAAATTCAATAAAATCCTTTCTCCTTATTGCTTCTGCTTTTGCCTCTTTCTCTGACCCGTACTTAACTAGCTTACCATCTAAGTATCTTATCATAGGAAACAAAATTTCTTTTCCAGTTTTAGGATGTTTACTTGAACTCGTCCTTACTGTTTCATTATCTTTCGTTGTAGGTGTATTGGGATTTAATGCCCTACGTTCCCAACTCTTCATCCAAAAAATCCTCTGCCACCAAGCATTCCCCCTGGACCGCCACGGAACCCAGCATCGGCTTGTTGTCGTCTTTCCATTTCGTTTTGTGCTGACTGAGAGAGTCCTGACCTCATAGCCTGTGCGTCCCTTGCCCGTCCTGCAAAGGCGTTACCTTGAGCTTGCTCTTGGCCTAGAAATTTGGGCACAGGATGCTGTCCACCAGGCATATCCTGTTGAACCAGTCCCTGTCCTCCCTTTCTAAGTTCATCTGCTATCTGCTGTGCTAAACCTCGACCATCTTCTTCCTGCGGCCTCATACTGGCTTTTGCCAGTTCCCCAGTCCTCACTGCATCATGAACTCCACGTTGTCCCATCATCGCACCTTGCTGACCCATCATCGCACCCTGCTGACCCATCTGTTGATTCTGTTCAGGCATCTTAATGATATGTGCAGACAGATTACCCTGTATCATTCCTACTGGCTGCATTCCACCACCTCCTTGTGATGGAGCCTGTCCTTGACCCATTCCAGCCTGTGGCATCCTTCGGGCTTGCTGTCCTAGCATCTGTGAACCCATTTGCCCACCTCCCATTCTTGCCTGTGCCATATCTCTGAAGCGTGCCATTATCCCTTCACTCCTACTATTGCTGATGGTGTGCGTTTTTTAACCTTTTTCTTTTTATTCTTATAAAGCCTGTCAAGGAATCCTTTCTTTCCTGGTGCACTGTGATATCCTGGCATTATTGTCCTCCTCTTAGCTTTTCCAACTCTTTTACCTCTTTAGGTTCTTTAACCAGCTTATCGCATTGACAAGGTATCTCTTCGCATTTTGGGCAGTCTTCTTCAGGGGTAAATCTATCATGCATTAATCCTTTTTGTTTATTCACAAATATCTATTAACTCTAAACCCTGATTGATTACGACCCTCTGATAGTGAACCAGATGTCATTCCCTCCATTGTACTTGCTTGACCAGCATTATCTAAAAACTTTTGTCTGTAAAATCCTGACTTCTCTGTATTACGTTGTTGTGACTCCTTTAGGTATGCCCTCTCAAGAGCACCCCAAACAAGGCTCTCATGCCAGTATACATTAACTTGTGGTGATGTGCTATCTGTTGATAAAGAATTATCCTTTGGGACTCCTCTAACTTTTAGACGTTGAAAGACTTTAGTTCTTGCATCCTTATCTTCATACAGATCCTTTGTTTCCTTTGGGAGTGGAAAGACCCTAAAGGAACCTGCTGTCCTATTATTAAATATTATTCCCTCAATAGACCCATTCTGCTCACGCCACCGTGGTGTGTTATCCACGCTTACTACTGCTGTAGAAAAGGCATTTGGATGAAACCCCATCGATGACTCTAGCATAAAGTGCCTATACCCTCGTGAGGATGCAGCAGCATTAAGTTCTGATTCGGTATATATAGAAAGTTCCCTTCCCTCTAATGAGACAGAAGTGATTTCTGCAATAGTGGAAGGAATGGTATAGTTCGGTCCAATGCGGAACACTGAGACAGAACTATCTGTTATGGAAGACCCTATCCCTACTTTATAGGAGATTGTTGTATCGGAAGGAACACGTACAATGAATGTACCAAGATACTCATCTGGAGCACCAGAAGTTACATTTATTGCATCACCGTCTGAATAGCCGTGTGCAGGATTGAATGTAATGGTAGCAGTTTTGCCATCTACTGCAATTGTACCAGTCTTAGTTGCCTCTCCAAGATTAGTAGTGGAGGAGCCATTGGTTGCATACCCTTCTACCTGTGGGTATCGGACAATCCTTGTAAACTCATTTAGAGCATCATTGATGTATGAATTTATTTCACTGTCTGTCCAATGTCTATTCGCTGGGTCTTGTAATAGTGTTTCAACTCGCTCCCTGATTTCTTTTCGGTTCATTAATCCTGGTCAAGGTCAATAACCTCATGACGCTCTTTTGAAGCCTCTACGGACTCTTTTGTTATTGGTTCAGAATCCATATCAAATTCTGGACCTGCTTTCCTACCAGTTTTAGGCCATTTAATTACATTAAAATTAAAACGCCTGTTACTTCTGGAAGATAAAGACTGTGACAAGTCACGTTGAAAGTATTCAGTAGTAACAGCATCATTCAGTATGTTCATATGTTGCATCGGCACAATCCTATTGGTTCCCCTTGGTATTACAAGAGTCCAATCACCGTGCGTTACTGGAACTGGTCCCATCTCTGTATTGTTATGCCCATAATCTATATTGATTACAGCAAAACCTTCTGGTACTGGATCTCCCTTTTTCCACTCTGCGGCCATCTTCATACCATTAGGCATGACCACAAACTTACCTTCACCAGCAGCTACATAAGATGAGTGTCTTTTTTGTTTTGGTAATTGCTCACTTTGAAGCAATCCTCCTGCTACAGACATAGTTCTCCTTGTCTCCGAGTTTAAAATACTGGAGGCAGTTTTCTACCTCCAGCTACTGAATAATGCTATTAAGCGAGGGCAGCCTGTGTCCAGACGATGTTAGCATCAAAGACATACTCAACCCACCAATGAAATACTCCTGCTGTCTGAGCATCACCAAGAACCAATGTTCCAACTACTGGAACAACTTTTTCTCCTGAGTCTGACCAAGAAGCAGTAGTGCTTGGTGCATAGGTATATGTTGCAGAACTTGTCATTGTGGGAGGCATTCCCATAATTTCAACACCTGATGTTACAGCGGCATCTACTGTACCCCGTGATGGAGTCGTATATCCGGCTGCTTCTAGGTTGACTGCAAGACAGTAAGCATTAGGATCGGCTGCTGCTGCTACGTTTACCATAGCGGCATCAGTCTGTAATGTACCTAAAGCATGACCAATCTCAAATGTATTAGCACCTGAAGTAGTCGTTACCGCATCACTAACTATGACAGCATAACCACAAATACGAGCCTTTTCTGGAATAAAAAGAACACGCTGATATGTTGCCGCTGACCATGTTTGACCGTCTGCAAAATTAACTGTGTCAACTTTACTCATTTGCGGAGCATTGACTATATTAGTTTTTATAGAATCCATAATTCTAACTCTTATTTAAAATTTAAAGTAAGCCCCTCCATTAGAGGGGCTGATTAACTACTGTCTAATTATGACAGCTTGGTACAGGCAACTTCCAGTCTATACATCCAAAGGTCTTGTAGGATGATGCAAGAGTAGAAAGTATCCCAAGCCACTGTACCCCTTTGACCTAAAGGATCTCCAGGTCCAGGCTTAGGCATAACCACTTTGGAACGGAGACTATCCATTCCACCAAGTGTTGCACAACCGATGGCATCCTGTGCAAGGATAATTACTGGATAAACATCAGCATTAGCTGCTGATGTTGACACACAATTGGCTACGCCAGTCGTGTCACCTGCATCCTTGAAAGGAGTTGCCTGGGTTGTAGTAATGAATCGAATACCCTCACAACTTCCAATCTCTCCTTCAATGGCATCACCTTGCTCTGAGTATTTCTCTACAGATACAAATCCTGGTAATTCCTGGATATCTTGGCGAAGGTCAGGATGACAGATCCCGATATATGATTCACGGATCGGCTCAGTTGCAATTCCAACTGATGCCTTCAGTTTGTTACGTAATTTAACTGCATCATTACTTTCCAATGCACGGATTGCAGTCTGCAGTGCGGCAGTAGTAGGAGTATTAGCTCCAGGAGTCCCTAAAGTGGGAGCTTTGTTTCCAATATGGAAATCCACATCAGAACGTGCTGATGCACTGGTTCCAACATACTTTGCCTGAGTTCCTGCACGGAAGACCTTGTAAGACAAAAAGTCAATCGTCTCACCAGCCTGCTGGGCTTGTCTTTCCGTTACTACCTTTAAAACAGGATCGGTAGAGGCAGCCAACATAACATCTGTAGTATTCACGTATGAGCCATACTGCTTGAGCGTGTGCATCAAGGTTGTATGCTCAAGACTCGTGAAATCAGGTGTTACACCTTCTGCGATGGGCGTATCCGCAATCGGAAAACGCTCATACCTGCGGTGCCTAATCTCTAATCCCTGCTTCTGGGGTTTCGTTTCTTTTTGAGCAAATTTAGCAAAAGTCAGAAGACGTTTTGCAATCGGCAGCATTTTTTTCTGAATGGTAAAGGCATCATTTTTGCTCAGATCACCATACGCCTGTCCAGATACTGCTCCAGTTCCACCATAAGCGGCCATAATAAAACTCCTAATTTATAGTTATTCGGGAGTCGCCTCCCATAATTCTTCGTCCGACATATTGTCGGTATTCTTACTCTTCACTGGTGCGGAATTGCCCAAGAGTCCACTTGCTGCGGTTCTCCTTGACTGTCGCTTTGTGTCTTGTATTGGTTCTTTGGGTGGTCGCCATGTGGCTCTTCCATCATTGGTGTTTAAAAACATCTGCATTACAGATGCATGATCTATGGGATCAGTGGATTCAGTCATCATCTTTGTCATCGCAGGACTTGCTAAAACAAAATCTTGAAAATCTGTATCCTTATCTATATCCCTGTAATCTTCACCTACATTTGTGAGCATGTAGTTTTCATGGTACTGAAGAAAATTCTGATAGGTTTGTTCTTTCTGACTCTGCTCTAACTGTGCTATCCGTTGTTGTGCTTCAGCTTCAGCCTGTTTCTGGGGCATCCCAGTCTTAGCCATTTCATGCTGAATCATTTTACGGAACGTAGAGGAGAGTTCACTGAACTCATCCATCGTCTGCTTATCTGTATCAGTAAAAAAAGAATCAGGATCTCTTGGATCTGGTGGTTGTTCCCTTGTTTCAGGAACAGCCTTCTGAACTCTTTCTAGTACTTGTTGCTGTTCTACATTCCTGAGCCTTAACTCCTGAAAGTCTTCACGCAACCTAGCAGATTCTTCATTCCTTTTATGAAACTCACGTTCCAAGTCCTTGTAACGGGTTTCATAGTCATGCTCTGGTTCTTGAGGTTCCTCTTCTTCAGTCTCATCTGCTACTTCTTCAGGCTCCTCTTCAGGTGTACCCTCAGTTTTTTCAGAATCTCCTTCAGATTCTTCCTCTTCTTCCCAAAGTTCCTCATCAGAGGATTCAGTTTCTTCTACTACTTCTTCCTCTGCTAACACCTCTTCTGACATACAACTCCTTCCAATGTCCCACTTGTGTGGATTGGTTTACTAAAATAACACCCCTTCCTTGGACAGGTGTGGAGGTCTTTATTAACTTATACTACTAAGCATCAACTATATCAAGCATTTCTTGCCATGCTTGTATTTTACCTATAGCAACATTATGCCTTGCTATGGAATCCTGGTCAACTAATTGTTTTGATTTAATTATCTCAAAGGAACTATTTATACGTTCTTCTATCATTTCTCTGTATAAAACCCACCCTGGTGACTGCGGTAACATCCTAAGTATATCATCCTGGGGCATTTTCCTCCAATTGTTGTCTCCTTATTTGACCAGCTTCAGGACCACCCTGCATCCTTTGCATTGCGGCCTGCTCTTGCTGTGCTAACTGCTCCTGTAACTGTGGAGGCATCTGACCTCCTCCTTGTTGCGGCGGTCCCTGTGGTGGCATACCTTGAGGTGGTCCCTGCATTTGTTGTTGCTGTTGTTGCTGGGCCTGCTGTTCCATAGCAGCAGCCTCCTGCTGTTGACGCATCATTTCCTGCTCTGCCTGTGCAGCCTGCTCTTTTTCCATCTGCTCACGGAGTAGGACACTTGTGTTTTCAAGGTTCGTTGGGTGTAGCACGTTGCCCTGCTTCATTAACTCCAATCGTTCCTGAAGTTCCATCTTACGTTGATCCTCTCCAATGGACTGCTTCTCATCAAGCGTTGCCTTGTTGTTCTCCTGCTCAATACTGGACTGAGACTGAAGTTGAATATTGGCTTGCTGCATCTGCATCTGTGCCTGCAACTGTTGCATCTGAGCCTGTTGCTCTGCTTGTGCCTGTTGTTGCATTTGCTGTTGCTGTGATTGAGTCTGCTGTTGCATCTCCTGTGTTACCTGCTGTTCAGTCTTTAAGACCTTATCAGGTTCCAGGTTGAATGCCCGTAAGAGCGGCCTGGAGAATGCCTCATATTTCAGATAACTCTGCAGTTGTGGAAACTGACCTATCACCTGTAAGAAGTTGATCAACTGAGTATTATGAACCTCTTTAGCAACATACTGTTCGTAACCCGTTGATATTGCCTCATAATCCCCCTTGATTGTAATATCAGTGCTGTCCACCATTAACCACCTGTAGATAGCTTGTATATTCTTTGTTATCATGGAGGAGACAGAACGTACTACATCAGCGGTCTGCCTGTTGGCATTGGAATTAAGAATGGACATACCTGTTGCAGTCTTGGTCTGTGCAGGACTCATATCACCGTACCCTATGCTTGTTTGCCCACTATCCAAATCTGCTTCACGTTCCAACTGTTGCACAATCTGCAATAGTCCATTTGTAACATCTGGTATCTGTACTGACTGGAATGAATCCCTTACAGATGCTCCTGGTTTAACACGGAACTGCTTTCCAGGATATATCTGTTCTGTATCCGTTCCAGGTTCAAATGCATTAGGATCTATAACTGTTAAAGGTGCTGCTGACAAAGACTTTCCCTCTACCATCATTGCATAGGAAAAGTTTAGAATCGCCTGTGCATCCCTGATAGCATAGTAGATTCCATCACCCCAGATCGTTTCTGGATTCTTTTGCCAGTTACAGAAGTGAAATGGAATCGTGTCATCAAATGGATTCTCTGAAATCTTTACAACCTTATCACCTATCACTGTAATAACAATAGGTATAGACGTAGGCATATCTGCTGATTCTATTGGTATATGTGCTTCTAAATCCTTACCGTCCAGACTTCCCCAGAATTCAAGCACCTCAAACTTCTTTAAACGGTGCGCCGTACTCTCGTCAAATTTCTTAGGGTGTTCGCTCGTGTCGTATCCCTGTGATAATCCGATGTCATTTTCGATGACTTCTTCAATGGCTCCAGGGATGAACCCCTCTGCCGCCTTCGCAAGCTCTCGCAGTTGTATCTTACTGAGAAAGGAACGTTGGATGATATAGTCTGCATCTTCTGAACTCGTTGCTTCTGGTGATGGGAAGATATTCCAAATACTTACGTATTTGACTGATGGTACTAACTCCGCTTCCAGAACCGACTCAACTGCCAACATATCGTCTGCAGTTTGTACTGTCTGGTAGACTGGAAAGTTTTTATACTCAAGGTTAATCGCCTTAGTACATCCTGTACCGTAGAGGCACATCTCGTGTATAGAGTGCTGGACCTGATCATTGTAGGAAGTCCTATCAAGTACGTCCCTAATCTTGTACTCCATCTGCTTAGACCGTTCCAACAACGCATCCTCAAGCAGGTCAGGTCTGTCTGGTGGTGCCTGGATATCTGGAGGGTAGTACTTAGGTTTCCTTGAGGGGGTGATACTGAACGGAACCTTACCGTCTTCAAATAGGAGCGTATTGATTTTAATCTTCGCTGAGTTAATCTTACGCCTAGTCTGATTGACAAATATACCCCTTTCATTTGCCAACTCATTTGCCTTTGAAATCGCTGAAGGGTACTTTCCTCTGTACGCATCGTAAGCCTCCTCCCAGTGCTGTTCATATTCACGCCTATACTCTCTGGCTTCCTCAAACTTCTCTTGGACTATATTGGCAAAGTCATCAAGCTCTGCCTCTATGACCTTTGTCTCTACAACAGCTACTTCCTCAACTGGAGGAAATTCTGGATCTCCTGGCTGAGAAAAGCCTTTATTTAAATCATAATCTGCCATTAGTCTCTTTCTTGTTCATTGTCCAATTGAGCTTGAGTTCCATCTTCTAATGTTAACTGTATCTCATCCACTATCTCCACTTGGTCATCCAGCATTGATGACAACTTATTCAGTGCAATTGATATGGACCTCACTAGAAGACACCCCTCCTCCTCTCCTAAATTACGGCAGGCGGTTTCTACTAGCTCATTTATAATTGGCTCAAGTTCGTTGTAAAGCTTATCTGGATTTTCTGGTTCCTGCCCAAAGGCTACTGGTATTACATTACTCATAAGCCAGACGGGCTAAAAAACCGCAGTTCAGGTTTCATATGTCTCCGATTTATAGGTTTGTCCCATTCAGGTACTCCTGGGAACATTTTACACCCAAAACACGCAATTGCCAATGCCATCACGCAATCATCATGCGCTCCTGGTTGTGCTGCCATTTTGCCGTTGGGTAGGTTCACAAATGTTTGAAGTTCATCAAGAATTTTAGGACTCCTGATTAAAAGTTCGTCCTCTCGTATTAACTCACGTAGGTAGTCAATTATCAAGGGTTTAGATTTAACTGTCGTATGAAATCCTAATTTCCTTGCAGAACGGCTTGATCTTTCATCAAGAATCTTCTCTGAGTAGATATCAGGATACACATGCAGGTCAGAAAGAAACTTCAATGTGACCAATCCATGATTGTTTCTCTCCACTATCAACTTTGCATTATTATACCACTTACCAAGGCTTGCCAGTTGCCATGCAAAGAGGTCTGGGTCAATCTTAACCCTAAGCATTGCAACCTCATCCATTGTTACTGCATCTAACACCACTGCTACACTCCAGTCTGTATCCCTTCCTACGTCTATACCCTCAGATACATCCCCTCCAATACGGTACTCCCTCTTTGGTCTGGGCCTCTCCCACACCTGAAGCTCCCCGTCATCCATTGCCTCTATAATGTACTTCTCTCCACCCCTTTCCTTCCATGCATGTACTGGTATATGGAAACCCTCACTAGGACGCTCCCTCTGCCGCTTCTCTGCATTCAGTACCATACGGTTTATTGTGTCTACAAAGAAGACACCCCTACCTGTTGTTACAAATGCCTCCCTTGCTGTCGTTGGAAACTCCTGGTGAAACTTCCTGAGATCGTTCTGACACTGTGTTTTGATGCACTGCCGCCTCCAATTCAGGTTTTCCAACGTAATCTGGAACTTTTTGCTCTCACCTACAACGTCATACTCACAAGATGTGCCCAGTAGGCTGATTTCCTCCTCTCCACCGTACCGTTTGTCCTGCCCAAGCTCCTCACGGAACTGTTCTTCCTCCTCCTTTGAGTTAAATGGCGTTGAATAGTAACTATATATGTACCAGGGGAAGAATATGGCCTCCCAGCCTGAATTTCCCTCTGCAGCATCCCAGTACATGTCATGAAACACCCCTCCAACGCCCTGAGCCGTAGATTCTATGACTGCTTCCGTCTGAAACCCCTGTACAACACAGTTTAACAGCCCTAACAGGTAGTCCTCGCCTCCATCTGACCATGATGCCACCTCAGAACAGTGTAAATAGTCAATCTTACTTCCCCGTACCTCACGGCCACCCACTGTAGAGAGAGAGTACTGGCTATTTAGACCGCCATCCTCCCCACCCCAGTGTAGATCCCGTCTTCCACTATACTTTAACTGCGGCTTTACCACCTCTGGAAGGTTCTGCTCCATGATCCTTGTCATTCCAAACATGACATCCGTAGCAGCCTTACTATGTGTCGTGATCTGGACCACCTTGTTATGATTCATGGCAGCATGTTGGAAGAATCTACCCTGCACATACGTGGATATACCAAACCTACGTGCCTTGAGGACAATCATTCTGACATGATCATGCTCCTTTAACTGCCTTTGCATCATGTGGTGCATGATTCCTTGCACCTCATTCAGATCAAAGGGTATTAACTCACCTGTTCCAAACTTTTGTATCTTTAAACAGTGGTTAAAATAGAGTAAAGGGTCTTCCTTGAACTTACGAATAAGCTCAATTGCTTGTTCTTTATCCATCTTTGTCGTTGTGGTGCGACCCCGATAGAGGTGCAAGGGGAATCGAGGCCGCAGGAGGGTGGAGACTAACCCCCCTTTTCCAGGTATTCGCCTCTAACAGCTTATCTTGCTCCTCCTTGGAGAGGTTTTCTGCGTACCTCATCAAGGGAAACGGACTCTGCCAAAATATACGTTCTGTCATTAGCGATAAAAGATGTGATCTCCAAGCTGCACGGTCCTTTTTAGTGTCCTGGACCACCACGGCTTCACATAAGTTGCATGGTAATGCGTTGCTCCTCCTGTAATATCCTCTTCTTTGTGGAAAAGTGCAAGTATTGCTATCCTCCTACAGTCCTCATACATACGCTTACTACGTATTTTATCACTACGGCCATCACAGTACCAGGAGAATTGGCACAGCCGCCAGTGGTTCCTGCCCAGTGGACCTTGATAAACGACCTTGCAGATGGAGTTTGGGAATTTCGTGCTCCTTACACGGTTTATTGTCACGTAGGCTACGCCTAGCTTGCCTGAGTCTGGTTCCAGTGCTGCTTCAAAGTAGATATTCTTAGCCAAACAGTGTAGTTCTTCCCTCTGGAGATCTACAGGTGGATTGCTATAGGTAATCGGCTTAAATGTGAGTGTGTTGGCTGAGACTAGGGTACAGAGAAGCAACATTATTGAAGTCAAGAATTTGGCTCTCATATAATGTCATTTGGAAGTTGCTGAATATAGGGTTGGTGTGTAAATGCCCCTAACTACTTTATGTAATAATAGTACCCCCGTGAGACGGGGGGAGGGGGCTTCGGCATCTTCGGCAATTCTGGCTCATTTTAAATCGTTTTTCCAGTCATTTTTTATCATTTAAAATAAAAAAAAAGATTAATCATTTCAGATGGTATCTATTTCTCAAGAAAATGACACCTAATCAATTTAGTTTTGTCTTTAATTAATTGAAATCATTGGTTTATTTTCTATTCCTTTTCTCATGTCATTAAGTATGTTTTCAAAGCTTATTTTATGCCTGTGCTCTATTTGTTTTGTCTTGTCGGCATTTGCTCCAATCATTTCTTTTATGTTTACAAGGCATTTGATGGAATTGCTCGCATCATTATCCGCTCTAAGCTCTTGATATAATTGATAAAATTCTGATATAAGTCTTTCCTTGTCAAGTTGATTAGATATGATCTTATCTTCAAGCCTTTTTTCCTGGACCCTTTGCAATTCCTTCAAAAAAG
>Ga0080013_1003120_pt1 | contig 18030 bp, 22 predicted proteins | sample ETNvirenome_6_85_FD_69236 | JGI IMG/M metagenome (GOLD analysis project Ga0080013, IMG submission 69236) | Marine viral communities from the Pacific Ocean - ETNP_6_85 (SPADES assembly) (version 2) | ecosystem: Environmental > Aquatic > Marine > Oceanic | place: Pacific Ocean | collected 2013-06-19 | reverse complement strand
CCCGAATTAATCAATCCCGCCGACGATATGGGGTGGGACCTTATCGTGGCTCCAACTGCCACAGGGCACACTGAAAATATGAAGCCGGTGGGCTATATCAATTATGATGCCAGCGTAAAGCCGCATAAGAAAGGGAATGACAAGATTATAGTTGCCCCTAGTGCTATTTATTCTAAGGAAGATAAAGACACAATAGATAATTTCTTTAATCCTATAAAGCACTTTGAAGAGGTAATTTGGTTAAAATGAAACTCCTATTTGAAAATTGGCGGAAATATTTGAATGAAGAGGAATATCTTTTGGAAGAAGGATGGAAAGACTGGGTTATGGCTGGCCTCATGGGACTTTCGGCCTTAACAGCGCCGTCAAGCCCCGCACTAGCAGCAGAACCAGCTCCAACAGCTCAAGTTCGGCAATCTTATTTTGCTGACTCTCTGAGTGCAGAACAAAAAATTCTTATTCGAGGAGCGCTTTATTTGTTTACAGATTTAAAGAAAATAAAGGGCACGGAGGAGCAAGATATCTTAAAGGCTGCTTGGACCCTGCAATCTCCCAAAGACTCAACCCCCGAAACAGATAAATATTTAAAGGCTGTATTAGAATTCCTTAAAGAAGATCCTTCTCTAGCAGAAACATATTTAAAGGCTGGAAAGCGCGTTAAAGTTCTGGAACGAATAGAGAGGGGTTACATTAAAAAGACGGGCGAAAAGAAACAGCGGGTTGAACGCACCGTATACGCATGGGGGAATGCTAGGTGAAACTCCTATTTGAAAATTGGCGTGGTTTTTTAAATGAAGTCACTGCTGTGCCTAATGAAATAAAAGACATAATATGGCAGACTATTGAGGATTCTAGGTTCTGGGAAGAGCCAAACACAGTAGACGTCAGAGATGTCGAAGGGGAAAGCAATAAAATAGTAACACCCGCGACACATTTGTTACAAGTCAGGTTAAACCAGATGATGGAAGAGGCTAGACTGAGCCTATATTTTGATGTGACCAGCGGAGACGACCAATATGTTTTGGGTCCTGACGACCCCTATGGTAAGCCTTTAAGCAATTGGATGATGGGCGCGCAATATCGAGGCCCTTATGAGGAGCAAGGTGGAAGACACGGCATCTGGGTGGGAATAAGGCCGGTTGTAGATGATCTTGATCTAGCGGCGGTAGATGCTAACGCCTTGGTGAAAACCATTGCTACTACTATTAATCACGAGTTGGTTCATTATGTTCAACTTAAGAAGCAAGCAGAAAGCAAGGGTCTTTCTGATAGTGAAGCATATAAAGAGATGGTATGTGACACAAAACAAGTTCCTGTTGGCGACCCCGACGAATACAGAGAACTATGTGGTCAAGAGCCTCCTGAAGAAGAATACACTGGCCGTGAGCAATACATAACCCGCCACGGCGAGATTGATGCTTTTGCTAGCGAAGCCGCTGAGCATCTCATTGATAGTTATGGAGCGGAAGAGGCCCTTAACGCTATGAGAAAATTAACACCTCTTGATTTGGACAAATATCCTGAGATATCGGATGTTGTTAGCGATTATGCGGATGTTTTAAAAGACAACCCCGAAGAGTTAAATAAGTTTAGAAAAAAACTTTATCAACAAATTCAACAACAAGGTAGAATGAATGAAGTAATTAATAAGTGGAGAGCATGTATTAATGAAACTACTGTTTGAAAATTGGCGACGGTATATTGGAGAGGCTAAAGACGAAGAAACAAAAAGTTCGTGTGATGAAATATTATGGCATGGATCTCAAACAAAATTTGACGGCCCGGTAAAACCTAGTCAAGCCGAGGATATTGGCGGAAACCCAGAGCAAAATCTTAAGGCTGTATATGCAACTGATGACAAAAAGTTGGCAATTATGATAGGGCTTGTGGGAAGAGACGAAGACGGAAACTGGCCAGATGTATTTAATAACGTTAGTGAAAAGCCACTTCAACTGGTAGTCGTTAGTGGAAAAATACGCAAAGGCGAAAAGGTTTATTTATATAAATTACCCAAAGATGCTTTTAGAAATACCGGTGTACCAAAAGACAAGCCAGAATGGGTTTCAGAAACTCCCGTTGAACCGTGTGGCACTGAAGAAGTAAATGTAGATGATTATTTGCATTTAGTCAGGAAAGCAACGCCAGAAGATTTAGAGTTTTACGAGAAGCATGGGGGTAAGGTGAATAAATGAAACAAGTATTTGAAGGATGGCGACAATTCGTCTCAGAAGAACAAGAAACAACCAGCGCCAATCTTGGTCATAACCTGTCAATGTTGGCGGACAGTATGGTTGGAGGCAAAATATTAAGAACTTGGCCTTTAAAGTATGTAAAAGATATGAAAAGTTATTTTGGTCCCTTGCGTCCTGAGTGGCTATCCAAAGATAAAATGACACCCGAAGCCGAGAAGGTTGTTGACAAAATCAAGGCGTATGTCACTTCAGACGCGCTTTCAGTTTATGAAGATGAGAATGTTCTTGCGGGCGTTGCGAGCCAAATACCGTCATTCGCTGATACGCGGTTCACAAAGAGGGCCGGTCAAGGTGCTTTTGGTTCTGTCTGGGTGCTGGGCTATCCTCGTCAAGGCCAATTACTTAAGGTTGGCGTCGTAAGACCCGATTCGGCAAGCAGGGCCAGAGTTGATAGAACCGATCACGAGAAGGACTTTTATAAAGAGTTATACTTGAAGCAGCAAACCGGAAAGGCATCCCAACAGGATCTCCCAGTTTATGAATATGTGGATATTGTTCCCCCATACTTTAAAGCCCTGCGGCAAACAGGCAAGGAGATTAAAACTCTCGCTGACGAATTGCTCAATGCTCTCGGAAGACCAGAGACGCCGGAAGACAGTATGGAAGCACCACCTCTTCCCAAAGCCTATGTTATTATAAACGAGATAGCAAGGCAGTTTCTTTATAATCCACACCCCCCTGTGCTTTACGCCGTGGAGATTGGTGAAGTGGTTATGATGAAGGATAAGATGAACACGCTTGTCCGCGATATGATCCCACCCAAGGCAGGCGAGCCGGGTCGTGGTTTTAGAGAGTGGAGCGACAAAGAACAATCCGATCTCGACAATATCGCAAAGTTTTTTGGCGAAGAGATAGCAGAGGCTTATGGCAACCTCAGGCTTTATTTTGAGAAAGAATTAAACAAGATATGGGAGCGAGGAGAATTGCGAAGCCTCAGAGCCTTCAAGACTTATGAAGATTATAATCAATATCTGGCGAATAGTGGCTTTGAAGATAAAGACGGGGTTAAGATCTCCCTTGATAGTGCTATTGAGGACTTTGTGAATAAAGCAGTAGGCGCAACCCTTCAAATGATTAAATTTAATTATTCGCCCAAGTTTTCCGGAAAGCCCAGAGGTGACGGCCTCTGGGAGATTGATGGAATGAACCCTCGTCAATATTTCGCCAAGTTCTTGGCAAACAAGTATACTAAAACATATCAAAAGATATATAAAGACATTATGAAAGAGATATTCCGATTGGCTAAAAACCTCGGAGATGACTTCTTTTATCAGAATAGAACACAGGATATCCATCAAGGGAACTTTGGTTATTCCCCACAAACTGGTAAGGTCGTCGTTTTTGATCCATGATCTTTCACTACTTATTAGTAGAACATGATGAAATATCTAAACTTGCTTGTACTTTTGTTTTTCTTGGCGTTGGGCGCGTGCCAGAGTTGCGTTGACAATGGGTTCGGCGGTGAACCACACCTTGCTGATGTCGTTGAGGATGCGCAATGGTGGCAAGACACCACGGAAGATGTGGAAGAAGAAATAACCCAAGAATACAAGAACCAATGTTACCGGACCCAATTCTTTTATTGTCCTCCGTTTGACGCGATATGGCAGCAAGAGATTGTTATGGATATTTGTGAAGACCCCCCTGTTGTCATTTCTATTGGAGAGTGTGCGGAACTCTTTGAGTGCGACCCAAGTATAACAGTGGTGGATGAGATCCCCTGTGTAACTCCGGAAGGCTACCCTGGACTTGCCCTGTTACTATGTGATAAAGGGGTGCTTGCTCAATCTGATTGTGAAAGTGATTGTTTTGAAGAAATATGTGACTACCAAGACAATGATTGCGATGGCGAGGTGGACGAAGGCCAGATAAATGCTTGCGGGGGCTGCGGTCTTGTTGGCCAAGAGGTTTGTGACGGTATTGATAACGACTGTGACGGAGCAACGGACGAGGACTTATTTCAGTTCTGCGCCACAGCGTGCGACACTGGGTTACAGTTTTGTGTTGATGGTGATTGGATATCTTGTACTGCCGACAAGCCTTTGGAAGAAGTGTGTAATGGCTTTGATGATGATTGTGATGGAGAAACAGATGAAGAGTTAAATTGTAAATGCCCCCCCGAGTTTATTGGTGCTTTAATAGAGTGTGCGTCGCCGCCTCTTACTTGCGGCATGGGGTATAAAACTTGTGAATGCTCGGACGAAGACTGTACGGGAACCTATATGACAGACTGTGCTGCTTTGTGTACATATGTCCCAATGAGCGATGAAACATGCGAACCAGTCCTTGGAATACCTATTGACGAAATGTGTAACAATTATGATGACGATTGTGATGTTGAGGTGGATGAAGACCTCTACACATCTTGTTATACAGGACTAGATGGCACCGAGGGGGTTGGTATATGTAAGGCCGGTGCGCAGATCTGTAAGGGCGGAACATGGGGCGCCCTAGACCCAGGAGGCGATTTCCAGATTGGCCTTTGCGACGGAGAGATTACACCCCAGAAAGAAGATATTTGTAACGGGTCTGATGATGACTGCGATGGTGTTGTTGATAAAGGGCAGCCCATGGACCCAGTTGATATATTATTTATCATTGACTGGTCTGGTAGTATGGAAGAAGAGATTGATGCTGTAATCGAGGCGCTCTTTATGTTCTCTTCATATTACGCTGCTGAAGATAGTTTAAAATGGGCACTTGTAATTGGCCCGGTTGGGCTTGGCGGGGGCTGCTCTGATGTAATGTGCCCGTTAGGCGAATTATGTTACGAGGGAAGTTGTCTTCATTGCGGCACGTTCCAGGACATGCTCAATGCATGCTCAATTTATTTACCCGGAGAACCTTGCTACGAACTCTTATGCAAGCTAGCCATAAATAACTCAAATACTGAATGGCTTAATATAGAGGCGGATTTTTCGCCCTTCGCGGCATTTGTTGAAAAACTTGCATTGGCCAAGTCATCATTAGATATAAACACCAGCCACGAAATGCTTTTGGACGCCTTGTGGTTGTCGATATATAACTCGCTGACATCAGGCTCAGACATGTCCAGCTATTCTTGGAAGCCCGGGAGTGCTTCAGAGCCCGAGTTACAAAACTTTAAACTCTCCTGGAGGGAAGATGAGGAAGTTGAGAGAGTTGTAATAGTCTTTAGCGACGAAGAACCGCAGTCCTTTCTCGACCCGCCATTTACTGTGGGCGAAGTAGCTACAATGATCAATTCTTTTCCGGAATTAAAAACCTATGTCTTTAGCACTAATTCTACCGACCAGCCGGCTTCTAATTGGACCCCCTTGGTTTCATCTAATGGCGCCGGCTGGTATTTGCTAGCACCAAATTCTATGTCAATGTTTGCCAATTTGATGGAGATAATTGACGAAAATGCATGCCAATAACTCACGAGTACAAGATTAGGAGTCTAATATGTGGAAAAAATTAAAATTTGAGACAGCCAAGCTGTTCTATCCTTATATATTTTTTTGGTGGAGGGTCTGGAGTACAATCTATCGCTTTCTTTATCACAGAAAATATAAGAAAGTTGTTTTGCCAAGAGATCTTACTTATATCGAGGCAAACGACGCCCTTAGTGGCTTGACGTATCGACCTGACCGCTTTATACAATTGTGGGACGTGGTTGGCAGCCCGCGATACGTACAGCACTGTATTAACACCGGAGACACATCCAGTGCTATGGACTGCGATGAGTTTGCCTGCTGGGCTGCAAATACAATCCATGCAAAATTTGATCCAAGAATATTTTGTTTTTCGTGGTATGATGAGCGCCAAAATAAGCTCTCTGGGCATGCAATGTGTTGGGTGCGCACAAAGGATGGTAAGTACCACCACGTAGGAAACTGGGGCCTATACGGTCCGTATAATAATTTACACGAAGCATGCCAAAAAATAATCAGCCCAAGCATGGACTATAAGGCAGTAGGTTGGGTCTTGTTGGATAAAGAGTTAAGTCTATTGTCTTCCGGAAGAGGCTTGCCCTCTAAAAAAACATCGTAGACTATTTATACTTATATTTTAAGGAGGAAAATAAAAATGGGAAGAGTAAGAGCATGGTTAGACAGACACGTAGAGAGGTTTATTTCAAGGAAGTTTTTGGCATGGGGCACGGCAACGTACCTTGTGTTGAGCAACTCGCTGACAAGCGAAGATTGGGTTGCGGTGACCCTTGTTTATATTGGATCGCAAGCACTGGTTGATCTGGCGACGCAGTGGAGACACGGTAAGTGAGGAAAAACAATGTTAACAACAATATTTTGGAAAAAAGTTTGGTCTTGGGTTAAACACTATTGGTACTTTCCTGTTATAATAGCTTTAATACTATTGTTATTCCTTATTAGATCAAAGGCTGTCGATAAATTATTTGAGCTAATGCTTAAACAACACGAGAGCCACAAAAAAGAGATTGATTTATTAAAAGAGGTATCTGATGATAGAAAAGAAAAAACTGAGAAAATCCTTGAGGGACACAAAGAAGCTCTACAAGAAATTGAGAAATCCCACGAAATCAAGATCAAAGAATTAGAGGCTGAAAAGAGAGAAGAAGTCGCGGAGGTCGTTGAGGAGTTCAAGGACCGTCCGGACGATTTAGCTAGAGAAATTGCTAAAATTCTAAGCGCTGAATACCTTAAGAAGAAGAATAAAGAGGAAGAATGAAAGCTATATCTATTTTTATTTGTTTTTTAATGGTGTTAATACCAGCAGTGGCCCACGCCGACGAAGTTGTTCTAGACGGAAAGGTAACTTCCATCCTTCAGGGAGAATCAGCCCCGTATACTGGTGTTCTACTTGATCCTGTGGCCTCTTCAAAGATGTTGGTGGACAACAAATATGTTAAGTTGGAGCTAGAACTCCAGCTAAGAAAAGAGTTTGCCAAAGAGTTGGCAGAGAAAAGGCTAGCCTATGACCTTGTGAAGGTGGAATACGACAGTCTTAAAAAAATTCACGACGAGACAATAAAGATAAAAGAAGAGCAGATTTCCATGCTAAACCAAACACTAAAAGAGGAAATCTCTGGCGACTATTCGGAATGGTGGCTAGCTGGCGGCGTGGCCCTTGGAATAATATTGTCTGTAACAATATTTTATGCCAGCGTGGAGCTTTCAAAAGAATGAAAGAAAAGGATTTGAATTATATCGCTGCTCTGGAAAAGGCTATTAAAAAGAAATATGGTGAAGAGGCAATTCAAAACCCCGCTCAACACTGGGACGAGACCAAAGAAGAAGAGTACATTGAACAGTTAAAAGAGTTTGTTGAAAGACAAAAGAAGCATGAACGACAGCACGATGTTGAAAATGTCGACGGTGTTTTAATCAGCCGCAAACTACTTAATAGAGAAGGAATTATTAATTGCCCTGTTTGCGGTAGGAAAACAAAAACAGTAGATGATGACATATACATTAACAAATATGAATGTTGTAGTAAATGTTTTACACAACGTATCGAGCCCAGGTACCACCGCGAAACCCTTCAAAAACTTAAGATGGAGACCAAAAAATGTCACAAAAAGTAGTTGATATATTAAGAGGAATTTCTCAAGCTGCGTCTGGAATGTTTGACGGCGCCCTTGATGAAAATGACGAGCCGATTAAGATTGGCCTCAAGAGAGAAGAAGGCAACCCAATGCTCGACAAAAGAGTTATTGATGGTTGTAAGATCCGCTGCAGCGGCAAGACATTGATATGTTCTTATCATTCTGAGCTTTTATTGAAGGATGTATATTCTGGTAATTTAGAGAATGAGCTGGAACAAACATTTGCTGATATTATTAAATATTTAAAAAAACAATATCGCAAAATAACTGGTAACACTTTATCTTTAAAGCCCAAGGGTGATTGTGATGCCCGCGTTGAGTCGACTAGTCGCGTACGTGTTTTCGTAACGTCACAAAAACACTATGAAATCTCAAATATGGATGATGTCGATGATATTAAAGACCCTTCCAAAGACAGTCTGGAAAAGGACTTTAAAAGCTTTTTAGCCCAGGGCGGCCACAAACACCTGAAGGGTTAAAAGTAGTGTCTTTTTCTTTGACCAAGGAACAGATTTTAAAAGAAGTTATTAAATCTGGCAAGGATCCCGCATACTTCATCAATAATTACGCTAAGATTTCTCATCCTATGCGCGGCCTTATTCCTTTCAGGACTTATGATTTTCAAACGGACCTGATTGAAAAATTTAATGATCATCGTTTCACCGTAATACTCAAGGCTAGGCAGCTTGGCATATCGACTATTACTGCTGCTTATGTTGCCTGGATGATGATGTTCCACCGCGACAAAAATGTCTTAGTTATTGCAACAAAGTTTGGCACTGCGGCTAATCTTGTTAAGAAAGTCAAGGCGATACACAAACATTTGCCGGAATGGATGAAGATAGCCAGCATAGAGATCGATAATAGAACTTCTTTTGAGTTAACAAATGGATCACAAATCAAAGCATCTTCTACAAGTTCAGACGCCGGCCGCTCCGAGGCCCTTTCTCTGTTGGTTGTTGACGAGGCCGCACATGTCGAAGGCCTAGAGGAGTTGTGGACCGGTCTGTATCCTACACTCTCAACTGGCGGCCGCTGCATCGCTCTGTCAACCCCTAATGGTGTTGGTAATTGGTTTCATAAAACTTGCGTTGACGCAGAGATAGAGAAAAACGACTTCCATATGGTGACCCTCCCCTGGCAAGCCCACCCGGACCGCGACCAAGAATGGTTTGAAAAAGAGACCAGAAACATGTCCCGCCGTCAAATTGCTCAAGAGCTTGAATGCAACTTCAATATGTCAGGCGAGACAGTTTTTCATTCAGAAGATATTGAGTTGATAGAACAAAATTTGTGCGACCCAAAGTATAAGACCGGCTTCGACAGAAATCTGTGGATATGGGAAGAATACCAGCCCGGAAATAGTTATATGTTGTCTGCAGATGTTGCCCGCGGCGACGGCCAGGACTATTCTACGTTTCATATCTTTAATCTAGACAAATCAGAGATAGTGGCAGAATATAAGGGCAAACCCACGCCAGATGTTTTTGCCGATATGTTAAACAGCATCGGCCGAGAGTTTGGAGGCTGTATGGTGGTAGTTGAAAATAATTCAGTGGGCTGGACGGTTTTAAGCAAACTAGAGGACTATACTTACCCCAATATTTACTATTCCAAGAAGGTCAGTCATGAACATGTGGAGTCCTATCAAGCAGATTATATCTCTGGTGTTATACCTGGTTTTACAACTTCACAAAAAACTCGGCCTCTTATAGTGGCCAAATTAGAGGAGTTTATAAGAAATAAACTAATTAATATTAAATCTAGACGTTTATTTAATGAAATGAAAACTTTTATATGGTATAATGGTAAACCACAAGCTATGAAAAAACACAATGATGACTTAATTATGGCATGCGCCATCGGATGTTGGGTGAAAAATACGGTATTTGCCGTAAACCACCGCGACACGGCTTATCAAAAGGCTTTTTTGTCGTCAATGGCCTCGTCCAACAGAATAATGAATACATCAATTTCTGGCATGCCTGAATATGAAAAAATACGAAGAGACAACAAATTAAAAAATAGCTACGATGAACACAAAGACTTTCTTTGGCTACTAAAGGGATAAAAAATGGCGTCACAAAACGATCCGAACAAAAGAAATCCAAGAAATCCTGTAAACCCGCTTTACAGGCAGCTGACCAAGTTATTATCTGGTCCGCTTAACAAATTCCGTCGACAGGATACGAGGCAGCTCCGACGCAGACAGATGGACAAATATAAGTCTAGGATTACGTCTGCGACAGGACAAGAATTTAAAGTATCAGCATATGCAGATATTTACGGCTCTCTCCAGGCCGACTATTATGCCAACCAAAACAGGATGGATCGGTATGCTGATTTTGATCAAATGGAATATACTCCTGAAATCGCCTCTGCGCTAGATATATATGCAGATGAAATGACCACATCATCGGTATATCGGCCGATAATGAATATTGTTTGTACCAATCAAGAAATTAAAACAGTGATTGAGACTTTACTATATAATATTTTGAATGTTGAGTTTAACCTGTACGGCTGGGCGCGCTCGATGTGTAAATATGGAGACTTTTTCCTGTATTTGGACATTGAACAGGACGAGGGTATCAAAAATGTTATAGGCCTCCCAGGCAGAGAAATTGAAAGGCTAGAAGGGGAGGATAAGGACAACCCGAACTATGTGCAATATCAATGGAACTCTGCTGGCCTGACGCTTGAAAACTGGCAGGTGGCGCACTTTCGGCTGCTTGGAAATGACAGGTTTGCTCCATATGGCACTTCGGCTCTTGAGCCTGCCCGAAGAATTTGGCGCCAGTTGACTTTGATCGAAGACGCTGTTATGGCATATCGCATTGTCCGATCACCCGACAGAAGAGTGTTTTATATTGATGTTGGTAATGTCCCCCCGGAAGACGTCGAGCAGTATATGCAACGCGTCATGACACAAATGAAAAGAAATCAAATAGTTGATGTAAATTCCGGCCGTGTCGACCTTCGATACAACCCTTTTAGTGTTGAAGAGGACTATTATATCCCCGTCCGAGGAAACTCTTCCGGCACTAAAATTGCTAACGCCGGAAGCAACACATATAATGGCGATATTGAAGACGTAAAATATCTAAGGGATAAACTGTTCAGCGCTTTGAAGGTGCCAATGTCATACTTGTCTCACGGGGCAGACGCCGGAGATGAAAAAGGCACCCTAGCCCAAAAGGACATTAGATTTGCCAGGACCATACAGCGTCTTCAGCGGTCGTTGGTTTCAGAGCTTGAAAAGATTGTTGTTGTACACCTGTTCACCATGGGATATAGAGGAAATGATCTAATATCCTTCAAGTTGGCCCTTAATAATCCTTCGAAGCTCGCTGAAATTCAAGAGCTAGAACACTGGAAAGCAAGGTTTGAAGCTGCCACCGGCGCGGCCGCCGGATATTTTAGTAGAAGATGGATCGCCAAGAATATCCTCAATCTCCGAGAAGAAGAGTTCCAGCGAATGCAGCTTGAAATGTACTATGACAGGAACCACGACGCCGCGCTTGAACAGGTCGGCGAATTGGCCGCCGCCGAATCTGGCGCCATCTCCAGCGCGCTGGATCCCGGCGCGCCAGGAGGCGCCGGAATGGAAATGCCCGATCTAGAAACCGCAGCCCCCGAAGAGGCGCCGGCCCCCGAGGAGGTTGAAGTCGATGAGAATGCGCCTTTGGCAACGCCGCCCGGGCCCGAAACTGGACCGGAAGAGACGCCGCCAGGAAAGAGAGACGAACTCGGCCGCCCAATGAAGACATCAGGCAAGGCAAAAGGTAAGTGGTACACTCCAAAACCACAAAGCGGAGGAGACCGCCGTACTGGTAAGCGCCAGGCTTTCAATGCGGCCGGCGGAAACCAGCATGTTGGAAGAACAAAGAGATCTTTATGGCCCGGCGCCGGCGACGTCGATACATTACATTCACTTTATGGAATTTCTGAAGCGCGAGATTCTAATTACTATGACGAGGAAGAAAAAAAGCTCTTTCAAGAAACGTATGAAATTAAAAAGCTAATCAGCTCTCTGGAGAATAATACAGATGAAATTCAACCACAATAAAAAAAGAAACACAGCTTTTATTTATGAAACTCTTATTAAGGAGCTGTCGAAGGCCAGCATGCAAAACCAGACCGCCGTAAAGAACAAGGTTTTAAGTATTTTGAAGGAGTTCTTTCGCAAAGGTCGAATTTTAAAGCAAGAATTAGAAATCTATAAGTCTTTCGAAGACCTTCGAGGCTTAGAGGAAAATATGATCGGGAGAGTGATTCAAGAGGCCAAAAAGCAATTTTCCCAGATGGATAGAGAAACGGCTTTCAAAGAGCAGACAAGAGTAGTGAACAGGATTAATAAAGAATTGGGCCCCTCCACGTGGGGCAACTTCGTTAAAGACTATAAAAGAATTGCGACTGTTAGTCAGGTCTTGTCTGAGTCCCTGGGTCCAAAAAAGCAAGTCTTGTTGGAAAGTAAACTAATTCAGGACTTGGCGAAACCAGAGCCTGAAAAGAAGGCGTTTCCTAATGTCAATAACCTGGCCTTGAAAACATTTGTTAAAAACTTCAACGAAGAATATTCGCAATCCTTAAACGAGAGCCAAAAATCTCTGCTACATAAGTATATTAATTCTTACCAGGATGATGGTTTAGAGTTTAAGGTGTATTTATATGAAGAGGTTACGCGCCTTAAGGCCGCCCTGGTGGGGAAAATCAAAAACCAAGATGAAGACACGGCAAATAAGCTTGAAAGAGTAGTCGAACAGATCGGAAAGTATAACCAAAGAAAAATAAACAGAGATTTAGTAGCAGAAATAGTTAAAATCCAGGCCCTGGTGGAAAATATAAAATAATGGCAATAACAATAAAAGTATCTATAAGAGACAAGCCGATTGAGAAGATTTTACTCAAGGCCACAAAAACGCTAGATGGTAATATTATTATTGCAGATCATCCAGACATGGACATTATTGTTTTGCCGGCAAAAAGTAAAATTGTCACTATGCCAAAAGAGGATTTAGACGACGAGTTATATGGCACCCAGGAGAGGTTTTTTAGGTTCTTGTTTAGAAGGGGGGTGGCGAATCATGACTCTTTTAAGTCAGGCAATCTGTTCATGTCCATGGAGGCCACAATACCAGAGGTCGCCGGCAAAGGGGACAAGCTGCAATATGTTCTTTATGTGATATCTAGTTTTATCGAAGAAGAAAAACCGGCTTATGAGAGTCAAAAAGAGTTTGAGGAACAATTTGAGAAGAGCCTTCTTGATCCCGAGCCTGATGAGTTTACCGAATTTGATCCACGCAGACAGCTGGCCACGAAGGGCTCCCTGCCTCCGAAGATGGTGTCCTACGGCATACACAGCATATACAGAGTATAGGTGTAAGGTGGAATTAATTTATTTTATTTTATGTGCCTACGGTATGACTTACATTTTAATTTATGGGTCTATTTTTAACTCGATTCGACCGACTCAGGGAAAAATGGGCGAGCTTTTCCGCTGTCCTTTGTGTTTGGGCTTTTGGGTGGGCGTTTTTTTGTGGAGTATCAATCATTTCACTGAACTATTTACCTATGATTATAGTTTAATAAATGCTTTGCTTTTGGGTAGCTTGTCCGCAGGCTCAAGTTATTTCTTAAGTATGATATTGAATGATTTTGGCTTAAAATTAAGAAATACTAAAGGAGGTGATGAGAAATGAGAAAGCGCAACTGTCCAGAAGTAAGGCGTTGCTGTAACGGCAGCCATATCGCGCGAGGGTGAGCCTCGCAATAACCATTTTATAAGGAGAATTTAAAATGTCTAGTAAAAAAGTTGTTAAAGAAAATTCAAATGCCCCCAAGGGCCACGGCGCCGGCGGTGGAAATCACGGAACCAAGAAGTCTGTCGCAAATCAGGTACCTCGAAGTTGGTGGATTGGCAAAGGCCGCAAAAAGGCTGAGTAATAATGTCAAAAATATTATTACAAGAGTACTTCGAGTTATGCCCCGAAGGCCGCTGCCCCGTTGACCGCCTAACGGAGTCGGAACGTCGTAATATTTCCAATGGAGGGGTTTATCTCGTTGGCGTCTGCCAGAAAGCAGGCACTAAAAACGGCAATGGGAGAGTCTACCCAAAAGAGATACTACAACGCGAGGTGGAGGCATATCAAAAACCCATCAAAGAGAGGAGATCTCTTGGTGAGCTAGACCACCCGGACGAATCTGTTATTAACCTAAAGAATGCTTCCCACCTTCTTACCAAGCTTTGGTGGGACGGGAACAGCGTGATGGGCAAGGTCGAGGTGCTCGACACCCCGTCGGGAAAAATTCTCAAAGAGTTGGTTAAGGCCAACGTAAAACTGGGAATTTCCTCCCGCGGCCTAGGTTCAGTGAAGGAGCAAGGAGGGAATACGATCGTCGAGGACGACTTTCAGCTTATTTGTTTCGATATGGTAAGCGAGCCCTCAACACCCGGTGCCTACTTGTCTCCATCGATAGGCAAAAAACCAGAAATTTCGTCTGATGTAAATCTGTATCTGAAAGAATCAAAAGTAAGCAAAATAGACGATTTAATTGACTCAATTTTAAAGGATTAATAATGAAAGCTGGAGAATTTAAAAAAATTTTAAAGCCCTTGATCAAACAAGCTGTAAAAGAAGTGTTGTTTGAGGAGGGGATATTATCAAAAGTTGTATCTGAGGTGGTCAAAGGAATGTCCTCTAACCTGGTCGTAGAGAACGCCGCGAAAGAGGCCATCAAACCTCAAAAAGAAGGTTTACGCCGTCAGGAAGAACTCCTAGAACAGCAAAGACAGGCGCGAATTAAAAAACTGAATGAGTCGACCAACCTCGGCTCCAAAGTATTTGAAAACGTCCGACAGATCCCCGAGAGCACTCAGCCTGGTCCTCTTTCGGGTGTTCCGGCCGGCGATTCAGGCGTTGATATTACAGGGATCCAAAATTTAGCTAGCGGTAAGTGGAAAGCCATGCTGGGGAACCAATAATGTCAAAAGTAGCGAATGTTGAAGTGAAGATAAAGGAAACAAGGGGTGATATAAGCCGCCTAATAAAAAAGTTTATGAAAAAGTGCAAAAAAGAAAGAGTTCTTGAAGACTATTTAGATAGACGATTTTATGAAAAGCCTTCTGTCAAGAAGAGAAAAGCGAAAATAAGAGCTAAGGCTGCAGCAAGAAAAGCCGAAGCAGAACGAAACAAAGAACTAGATATAAAGTAGGAGAATAGAAAATGGCAAACATCCCGACAGTAGGTCTAAGAAATGTAGGCTCATATCAAATTTCAGGGCACCCCTATATTACTGGCGCCGTCGTCGCCGCCGGCACCGAAACTAAGGTCTCTTTTCCATATATAACAAAAAAGTTTACTTTTATTTTGTCCGGATCCTCCGCGGACTTGGATGATAATGAAAGTTTAAGGCTGCACTTCGTCTCAACTGGGTCTGGAACAGATGTTATAGCTGGAAAACACTATATTCCGTTTGATACACACGAAGATACTTTGGATTTTGATGTAAAATGTAAAGAAGTATGGGTGAGCGCACCGGGGGATGCATCCGCGTTCTTTATATATGCTTCATTGACCAATATACCAACCGGTTCTATGTATGCTATTACTGGATCCGGTATTTCAGACCCGTCTTCTACGGCGGCTTAGGAGGCTATAATAATGGGTTTTAGGTCAGGTGGTTTAAGTGGCGATGTGAGGACAGATTATGGAGATTCAGACGACAAGTATTTATCCCTCCATTCAGGTGGCACAACCCCTGGCAGCGCTGGTCAATACACAGCCGGCAAGTTTGTAATTAAGTTATACGGATACAATTTCTAACGGAGAATTAATTAATGCCAGTAGCATCAGGAAGTATAGCATATTTAGGGGCAGCAAGATTTCAAGGTTTTTGGAATGCAACCAGCAACGCAGCAACAGGCAGCGGTTTGGCTGAGGCGGCATCTGGCCCATTCACTACTTTATTATCTGGGACCTCTCCATCAACTGGATATAGCTCCAGTTCAGATATAACTGCTTCTGCTGGAGATTACTGGCAAGTCACAGGCGCCGGAACGTTTTCTGTTGACGGATATAGTAGTTGGGCCTTAAACGACTGGTGCATTTATTCTGCTTCTGCCGGAGGCTCGGGCACTTGGAAAAAACTTGCTTTCGAAGATACAATTGCTTCTATTATTTTGGGCGATCTGTCATCCGGTTCCTTCCATATGGGAGTAGAAAACGATAAACACATAATTTTCAATACTGGCTCTGTTCATAGTGGATCAAGCAATCTTGTTTTTGATTATACGAATAATAGGGTCGGCATAGGAACGACGTCACCCGGCGCATCGGTTCACATAAATAAAGCAGCCGTTGTTGGAACCCCAACTCCGCTGGAGATGCTAAGGTTAGAAGTAGAAGACAAGGGCGCCGATATGGACGCCGGCCATGGCCCGGGCATTAATTTTTACGTTGGAGAAACCGGTGGCTCTGACTGGGGCGGCACCGTTGCAGTCGTCAGGGAACAAGCCAGTGACGCTGATTCTGCCGCTGCCATGGTTTTTCACACTGCAATTGATGATACTTACCCGGCAGAAAGAATGCGAATTGATAGTACGGGCAGTATTGGTATTGGAACAACCGTCCCGCAAGAGATGCTTCACCTTAAAAGCTCCGCCACTAAAAAGCCCGAATTGTTAATAGAAAACAGTAATAGTGATAACAACTCAGCTATTTTACGTTTTTACAAAAGTACTTCTGATGCAGCAGCCAGCGATGAGATTGGGCTGATTAGGTTCAATGGCCACGACGCTGCAGATTCTGAGACACAGGCCGCCTGGATAGTTGGCAAAGCATCGTCCGTAACCGCCGGCGCCGAGGAGGGCAGCCTTCACTTTGGTGTGGCCTCCAATGGTTCGAACGATGTCTCGACACTTTCTCTAGTGGGAGAAGGCACTACAAAAACCACCTATGCTGTATTTGGAGATCCATGGGAAGGCAACACAACTACGACTGTTGGTATTGGAGCGGCCACCCCGGCAGCACCACTTCATATATATAAGGCAGCCACCACAGACGCAGCCCATCTGGAAATGTTAAGGTTGGAACTAAAAGACGAAGGCGTTGACATGAACATCGGCCATGGCCCCGGGATTGATTTCTACGTTGGGGAAACCGGCGGTTCCAATTACGGCGGTTCAGTAGCGGTTGTCAGAGAAATAGCCAGTGATGCGGATTCCTCAGCTGCCATGACTTTTCATACTACGACTGACGATCAAGGCGCCGACGCGTCTCGTGAAAAAATGCGCATTACTAGTACTGGCCTTGTCGGCATAGGCGTAACAGACCCAGACTCCCAACTTGAGGTCTTTGGTACTAGTACCCATCTTAAGTTATCCAACAACGCTTCTGATTATGCTACTTTGGCTGTTGGTACAAATGGAGATTTAACCATAACAACTGTCGATGCCGCCGCCACCGCCGCTGATCTAACTTTTACTATTGACGGTGCTTTTGACGTAAACGCAAACCAAGAAGTGGCAATTGATTCAACTACCGCATCCATAACTGTCGGCGCAGCATTGGCTGACGGCCAAACCTTGAAATTAGGTAAGAACGGTGCTGTTGAAACAATTATAGCGCCGCACGGAACAGCGGGAAGTGAACTTTATTCAGTAACGAATACAGCCGGCACCGCAGTCATGACCGACGGCAATTCTGATGCGGCGGTACAGTTGACTGCACTTGCCGGCGGAGTTGGTATTCGAACCACCTCGAACCTCTCCGGCGCAATTCAGATTGAAGCTGACGGAGGCGCCGCAGAGACGATAATTGTAAAAGCCGACCAAAGTACCGTTGACGGCACTGCTGGCGCCGGCGCAATTGCATTGGTATCTGATGCCGGCGGCATTGGCCTCTCTTGGAACGATGGCAAAGACCTTTGGGCCGAGGGTGGTAGAGCACACATCACTGCAAACGAGGATGCATCGGATTGTATCAAGCTACACGCAGACGCCGGAACTTCACAAACGATTACAGTAGTTAATGATGCCGGAACTGGCGTCGCTGCTGTCGGGCTAACTTCTACTGCTGGTGGTATTGCTCTAACCGCCGGCTCAGTCCGCACCACACACGATTTTGCCACAACGGCGCCTCTTTCAATGGGTCAATTTGACACTGATGGTGAATGGAGTGGAACTGTAATCAAGTTGTCCCCGGGCGCAGACGATACTCTTACCGTTGG
>Ga0080013_1003117_pt1 | contig 18051 bp, 25 predicted proteins | sample ETNvirenome_6_85_FD_69236 | JGI IMG/M metagenome (GOLD analysis project Ga0080013, IMG submission 69236) | Marine viral communities from the Pacific Ocean - ETNP_6_85 (SPADES assembly) (version 2) | ecosystem: Environmental > Aquatic > Marine > Oceanic | place: Pacific Ocean | collected 2013-06-19 | reverse complement strand
GAGATAGATCTTTCAAGAAGCTCGCCACGATCCGATTTGGGAGAGCCACGATTTGACAACAAAATTCAAGAGGCAATTTGGAGAGCAAAGAATAATAAATAGTTTCTTGTCGCCAGCTTTTCGTCTCACGCTAGCTGACCACTTGTTTATTTGGTCCAAGATTATATAAACATTATTAATTAGTAATACACTTTTACTCTCTCGTCCGTATGCCCATATTGGCGAGGGAGTTTCCTCTCCCTTAAAATCCCATACAAAGGTCTGGCAAAAAAAATTATTTTTTTTGGTTAGGTACTTAAAACACCATTTACTTTTCACCGAGGCTCTATGAGTAAATCAAACTCTTTAGACAACATATAAGGAATCCTTTCTGTAGAAAGGGGTGTACGCCCTCCATAGATCGTCGGAGATTGACTTTCAATTGAGCCTCCTTTGGACGGAGGCTTGCGAGGTGCAACAGCACCGAGCAAGAGAACAAAAAACGAAGATAGTGAAAGTTTTCCACACCCCAGAAATCCAGGAAAACGGGTCAATTTGACTCACAAACTAGAGCGTAAAGACTCAAAAAATAGTTAATGAAACTAACATTAATCGGTGGTAAACTAGATCATAAACTAGATCATTTGGAGATGTTTCAATGATTAGTGGGCTATGAACGAAGATAATCGGCGTAAACTCTGGCGTTTCATTGTGGAAGCTGGTGATTATCTCGGGCATTAGAGGAACAACCTAGTACACACTAGTACGCCCTACTACACAATAGAAACAATCCAAATAATTAGTTAGAAAGAAATAACTATTATAGAGGTTGAATATGGGCACCGAAAAACTAGATCATAAACTAGAGCAAGTAGAGATAGAGCAAACTAGAACATCAATCAAAAAGATTAGGTTTAAAGACGAAGCAATCAACAAAGTTAGAAAAGAAAATTATGTATTTGGGAAGAAACTAAATCTATTTATTCCATTTATAGTTTCCAAAGATAGCCACCAAAGAGGGTTGAAGTTGAGGATCTACAAAGGAGCTACGGGAGAGAAAGAAACAAGGAAAGTCTTTTATGTTCAATATTGGTTTAACGGCAGATCCGATAAATTTCCTCTTGGGGTTTATAGTCAAACATTTGGGACCAAAGAATGTGATGAATTCTTACTAAATGTTTACAGAACTCACACCGATCCAAAAACCAAATTCTGGACTAAAGATCCAAAAGAAACATTTAAAGATGAGAAAAGAATAGTTGAGAAACCCGACACTACTCTACCAAAAGGCTACACAATTAATGAAGTTATTGAAGCCTATTGTGGAGCTGAAATGCCTGGAGAAGAGATTGAAAGAGGATTTAGTAAAGATCGTAAAGACGGATTTAGAGCTTCCAAATCTTGTAGAGCCTGGTTTAGATACTTGGCTGGTTATAATCATAGACAAAGTTTAGTTGAGTTTGAGGAAGATGATGACGGCTACGGCATACATAAGTTTAAACCGAATAAACATTTAAGAGTTAATGCTCCAACATCTTGGAGAGATCTATTCAGAAAATATCCACCAGGAAGAGGAGTAATCAAAGACAGAATTTATTGGAATAGAAGAAAGAGAAAGACTTACACAATACCAGCGTCTAAAAATAGATCTATCTATGATAGTGATTTAGGGAAGAGTTTAATATCAGATCTTAAACCTGGTGATGTTGAGGCTTGGATAAAAAACTTATCTTCAATGGAAGTTAAAAAAGAATATGTAAAAGTATTCATAACGATCTGGATATTCGCTAGAAAAAAAGGCTGGTTGGGAACAAATCCTGGTGATTGTCCTTTCTTTGATGACAAAGTATTCATCAAGAAAGAGAGACAAAAAGAAGATCCGTATAAAAACATTGCAATTAGCCAATCCGAATTCAAGATATTTTGGGAGTGTTCAGAGGAGTTATCAGATCAGTTTCCTTGGAAAGCAGAGCTTCACCAACTTATGATCCTAACGGCGCTCCGTAAATCAGAGGCATTAAAACTTAAAAAAGGCTACATTGATTGGGACGAAAGAGTAATTAATATTCCTAGAGGTATTGAGAAGAACAGAAAAAAAGACCAGGTTATAATTATTACTCCAGAGCTAGAAGTATTACTCCACAACATATTAGATATTGGAAATAGACCAGGATTAGATTTCTACAAAATGAAAGATCACCCGTGGTTATTTGGGACCAGAAAATGGGGCTTTGATAAATACTTTAACAAGGAGTTTAAACAATCACCAAAGGCAAGACTTGGAGGTGATGAAAAATATATCCCAGCTTTAAGACAATTGATGAGAGAAAAACTAAATGATCCAGAGCTTTTATATGCGCCCAAAGTATTACGGAAAACATATATTACTCTATCCAAACAAAGAAATGATGGAAGATCAGATAAAGTTAAACATCTTTCAAGGCATTCTTCTGAACAGATACTTGAACAACATTATGACAAACCAAGTATTGATACGATCAGAGGTTATGCAGAAAAAACTTCGGAAGTATTCAACTTTATTAGACGGAGATCAGCGTGATCCAGGTCCTTGTTTATCAGGTGCCAGATGAGTTGGCTTCGCCCAGGCATAAACACCACGAAGATAGATGTAGTAATTGTGCAGAAAGTAAAAAGCTCGTTGCAACACTAACCATCAACAATAAAACAGAATTAATCTGTCAAGATTGCTTTATCCTATATAAAAAATAATTTATATTGTCCGTAATATGGGCAAAGGATTAATGGCTCTAGTTGATACTAGACCAAAACTAAAACAAAAGTACTTTACTAAAAAAGGAACTCTCCGAAAGAAATTAGGAAAGCCAAAGACGGATCTTGGAATAAGATTTGCTATCTATGTTGAAGTGAAACGGATTTGTAAAAGCAGAAAGCTAACAATGTGGAAAGCCTGGTTGCAACTAACTAAACATAGTCAATTTCCAACTATGATGAAACCACACTTTCAAAAACAGAAAAAATATAAAAACAAAACTACCTGGAGGAAGTTAATAACTAATCCAGATTGGAAGAAGAACTTCTATAAAAACAACTTAAAAAAGCCCCAACTCATAAAAAGATTTTCAGAGATAAATTTTACTTATAGTCGCTAGTTTCTAGCCGATCGTCTCCGAGTATTAACCCCCTATCGTTCCCTTTGTTTTATTAGAAAAATATGAAATATAATCAGAATGCTTGATTATAAATTTAACTCAAAACTAATCACAACAAACCAACTACTGAAAGAGTTGAACATCAAACTCTGCGCTTTGGATTTCTGGAAAACTCAATGGAGAAAAAGAGGTTTTGATTGTTGGGAAATGGGAATGAGATTAATTGGAAAAAAAGCATATTGGGATCCAATCGTCTTTACACAATGGTTGTTTGAAAATAAATGTTTGAACAAACCAACTAATCTAATGGAGCGTGAGGAAAATAAAAAACTAGTAGCCTTTGTTATTAGGAACACAAAGGTCAAAGATGAAGAATAAGAAGCGTCCTACTAATTGGAAAAAGAAGTTTGAATATTATCTTTCTACGCCAGAAAAAGAAAAATATCTAAACACCACTCTTAAAAAAGTTATCACTAATAATCCTGGCGCTATGCGAGAGCAAACATTTAAATTATTAGAACAACAATTAGGAAACCCAAATGATTAGATCACCAAACCAAATAGATAAGAGAATGTCTAGTGGAGGACCAGAAGAGCCAAGATTAGATATGAATAAATTCATTGAATTAGCAGACGCAGAAAAGATAGAAGCAGACGCCTTGAATGAATTATTTGAAGCAATACAAGAAAAATTTAAGAATGAGCGTAAACCAGGAGAGCCTTTTGATAGCTGGTTAAACAGAACTCCGAGAGAGGAGTTAATAAAAATATCTTTAGCCAATGGAGGCAAAGTTATTGACCTGGCGCAATACAGAAAAAGCAAAGAGCCAGCACAAGTAAAAAAAATAAATCTTTCGGATTACTTTGACCTTGGAAGATCTGTCTCCAGCTTAAATGATAGTGAAAGAGAAACTCTTAAATGGCTACTGAACAAAACATTATACCCAAAGGATTAATATGAAAATACACGAATACAATCAGATGGTTTCTTGGCTTACGAGACCAAAATCAAAGCAAGAAACGAAAGTATGACAGATAAAAAAGTAGATGGTGTTCAATATAAGAATTCCATTGAACGGAATGAAGAAGTTAGAAAAGAACGATTGAATAAGGCCTGGGGTATAAATCAACACCCACAACCAGCAAAGAATATAAAAAAAGATCCGCCTATTATGGAGAGAAGAGGACAACAAACTCTGGCTCTGCGGGAGATAGGAAAAAAAGTATTAGACCAAGGTAATTTAAAACCAGAAGATATTGAATTAAAATTAAATGAAAATGGATTGCACACTAACAAAGATAGAACTATTGCAGTTAGAGATAGCTTTGTTGCTAACGCTTTCAATAAATCTTTAGGAATAAAACCAAACTATCCAACAGAAGCAACACCTGAACAATTTGGAGCTTTAGCAAAAAGACTAGAGCGTGATAGACAAATGAGAGGTGAGCCAACTAATGTCCAAAAGTTTGAAAAGAACTTCAACAATATAAATACAAAGAAACCAATTATTAAAAAACCATTTAAAAGATCTGGACCAGTTGAGCCCATAAAAATAGATTTAAATAATTACAGACCTTTCACACCACTAGAGCCAATAGTTAAAGATCCACAAATGATTGAAGCAGAGAGAAGATATGAAAATGTAAAAAAAGAAATCAAAGAAGAACAATATAAAAATGCTCACTCTGGAATTGCCAGCATAGTTGGAGGAGATCCAAAGTATGGCAAGTAAAAAAGAAGTAGAAGAAATGCTAAAGCAATCTATTGAGAGCGGTAATAAAAACTCAACACATATTGAGGCGTTGTGGACAGAGATTGGAGAAAAGCAATCTAAAATCTATGATCTAAATTGGGAAATTTCAGAATTAAAATCTGAAAACACAGAGCTATCTTCACAGATCAAAGAGTGTAAAGAGAAAAAACTTACGACTAGAAGAGCACAATATCAAAAAGATTGGTTGGAACATTTTAACCCAGGAAAGATTGATAACTAATGGCAACTAAAAGAGAAATACACGAATACAGAAATGAACTTCGTAAAATACTTTATTTCACAAAAGGGGTAGATATCCAGGAAAGTAGAAGAATGACGATTGAAGAAATGAAGAAACTATTGAAGAGAGTTTTTAACTAATGCATAGATCAAAAAGAAAATACAGATCAGTTTCCTTACATAGATATACTTATGGCTTACTACAAAGAGTTGGGGAGCATATGACGGGAGGAAAAATCCTAGAGATGAAGCCCAAATCTATACCAGAAATCATAACAATCCTGGCAGAAACCTATCAAATTAACAACATAGTACTTCCCAAAGAGTGGGAGAAAGAGTGGAGAAATGAAGTCTAAATGGCACAACATAACTATCAGATCAAAGAGCTTTGAGGATCTGCATAAAATACAAAAACAAATTCCTATCAGGGCAAGCATACCGCAAGTTATTGAGTGGTTAATTAAAGTAGGAGAAAAACAAATAAAACAAAGTGGAACTAATTATGAAAAAACCGAAATGTAAAATAAGAAAATGTCTGTTAGCAGACAGAGAAGAAGATATATCACAATACATTGAAGATGAAATAACGGCCCTGGTCCAGAGGTTGGAGATTAAAAATCCTGATGTTCATTCAGGTTGTTTAAGAGTGATGATTAAAAAACACCTGGACTATAACTCCGTAAAGATATTCGCAGAACTTGTTGAACAATATCCTAACGCCAAAGAGATGAGAGTTTAGATGAGCGTTATCCTGGGCAACTATAATAAAAAGAAAACACCAAAGATAAGCAAAGATGGTTATATTCAATGCTTACCACCTGACAATGATATTCCTCCAAGTTGGAGCGCAAATGAATATAGAATATTTACAAATAAAAAAAAGGACGGCGAGATTACAGAGTGGAGAAACGAGAACGGCGATATAACTCACTACACAGAGAGAAAATACTTAAAAGGTAAAAAACAACTTGTACCTTTTACATATTGGACCAAACCTAGTGTAAGTGGAGACATAAGTATATGGAAACAAAAAGGCTGGCTAGGTAAGAAATGTTTTAACAAAAGCCACCTAATACCTAAATCAAATCTACCAATAATGATTGTTGAGGGTGAAAAATGTATGCACTTCGCAGAAAATAATCCTTTCCTATCAGAGCAGTACCTGGCGACAACTTGGTATGGTGGAGTAGAAAATCTTTTTGATTTTAACTTTGAAATATTCAAAGACAAAGAAGTTATACTATGCCCCGATAATGATGAGCCAGGAAGAAAAGCTATGCATAGTTTGGCTTATCAATTAATCACAAAAGGAATAACAGAAAATATAAAATACTTTAATCTAGCAGACAGATTTAGCGAACTCTTTCCCTCTGCTTGGGATATTGCAGACGATTTTCCAGAGAACTACAACATAGAAGAGACGCTCGCTCCTAAATCAATGTTTATAGCTCAATACAAAGATGTAAAAGATAACGAACTATGGAAAGAGATTGAAGAAGAAGAAGAAAAAAGAATAGAGAAGCAAACGGCAAAAACCCTAATGACTTCTTATTGTTATGTGATGGCTAATGATATGTTCAATAAACTTGGATCAAAAGAATTCTATCAGAAACAACAATTAAATAATTATCACAAACACCAAGTTAAAAGTGGACTAACAGATGTACTTTTAAAAGATCCTGAATTCGCTAAAGCAGAAACATTTATAACGAGCGCTCAATTTAAACCTGGTCTAATAAAAATAACTAGACCTGGAATAATCCCTCTAATTAATAATGGAGTAGTTTTAAATATTTATATTCCTAACTACCTAACTGAAAAAAAAGGTGATGTAGAATTCCTTATAGAGTTTTTTATTTGGCTTATTGGTGAGGAGAAGTGGCGAATTATAGAAAAATGGATTGCCTATATGCTTATATATCCTGGCGAAAAGATCAAATGGTCCATTGTTTTAGTTTCTGCAGTAGAGGGAGTTGGAAAAGGATTGCTGGCTAGAATACTTTCCAGAATACTTGGATCCGATAATGTAAATGAAAACGCTAACTACAAACATCTAGCAAACACACACAACACACTACTAATAGGAAAACAAGTAGTAGTCTTAAATGAATTATCTCTTGGAGATTTCAAAAGCAAAAACGAGGGAACAAACACACTAAAAAACTTTGTAGGTGATGACACTTATTCTTGCAACTTCAAAGGTAAACCAATGGTTATACTCCCTAACCTTACCAACTTTATGCTGTTCTCAAATGATGAAGCTGTATTGGGACTTAAACAAGGAGTTAGAAGATATTTTTTCTGCAACATCACAAAGACAGAGGAAGAGATAATTAAAAAAACTGATGAGGGTTTATTTAAAAGAGCCTGGGATTTTGTTGATAGTGATGAGGGAGCTTCGGCATTAATTTATTATTTTAAAAAAGAAGTTGATATGACAGATACCGATATGTTTAAGAAGAGAGCGCCAGAAACCGACGACTTGAAACAATTAATTGAACAAAGCAAACACCCACTACAAAAGAAATTAGAATACGATTTAACAAGACCAGATTATTTGAATAGAAAAATATTCTCTGGCAGATGGTGTGGATTAATAACTTTTAATGAACTCAATGAAGCATTGAACACATACGACAAAGATGAAACTAAAAATTATGATTGGGGGACCTTTGGTGATGACGCTATCTTAAAATTTTTATCTGCTAACGCTATCAGGTGGAACAATGGTGAAGCTACCCGACAAGTAGAAATAAACGGAGTAAGAAATAGATTTTATAATTTAGATGATAGCCGTTGTCCAATACCAGGTAAGAGCTATAAAGATTTAACACCAAAACAAATAGAAGTTATTTATAATGACTATGGAGGTGTATGTAGAGAGATTGAAGAAGAAGAGCCACAATACAAAAGAGCTAAAGCAAACATTGAAGATTATATTAGAGAGTACAAAGAGAAAATAGATCTTTGGAAAGATTTAAAAACAAAAAACCAAAAACATTTTAAAAGCAAATCTACTGAACAAATCTATGAAGAGATAATGAATGGATCTATTCCTATGGAGGGAAGTGATAACCACGACAAAAAAAGAATAAAAGATTGTGAAGAAAGAATACAAAGAGGTATTAGAAAACCAGCCCAGATCCTGGAAGAGAGAATAAAACCTAAACTAAATGGAATAGGTCCAGAAGATTTAAAGAAAGATCCAGCAGATCCCAATGGGTTATCACCAGCTAAACGGAGAGTAATTTTAAATTTATGAACAACAATAGCCGTAAAGCCAAAGCCAGATACCTACAAAACATAGTCAAAGAGAAGATAATCAAACTCTTTAAACTAAATCCTGACGCCATAAGAACTAGCAATACGGGTGAGAATGGTGAAGATATTAAACTATTATCACTAACGGCAAAGAAAGTGTTTCCTTATTCAGTAGAATGTAAAAACTCTGAACAACACAAAGGATTATACAAACATTTTAAACAAGCTAAAGGACATAACCACCGAGAGCCGTTGTTGGTGTGCAAAAAGAATAGAGAGCCAGCACTTGCAATTATAACTCTGGATCATTTATTTGATCTGATAGAGAGGGACGACTAATCAGGCAACTCGGGTAAATCAGGCACTTCAAAGAATGATCGGCGCTCCAAAGAATGTATTTAAGTTTCTATACAACATAGGTGAGTTGGTTGAGTTGGTTGAGTTGGTCCTTGAATAGAAGTTTAGCGTGCGATTTGAAAGACCACCCACTATCCGTTATAATGTCCGAAGATATGAAATTAAAAGGACAACAAGAGCTAGATCAATTTACTCTAACAAGGAGTGAGTATGCAAAAGAGCTAGGTATAACGCCAAATGCAGTAAGAATGAGAATGAGACACGGCGGATTATCTGGTGAATATAGATTTGATGGATCCAAATATTTATTCAGAGCTCAAAGCCGACCCCGTGATTACCAGGATATAGACCACCCACAAATGACCACCCCAAAAAAGAAAAAGATTAATAGAGGTAATCATTTTAAAGCAGATTACCCTAACGAAGCATTTAAACTTCATAATGAAATGAAGATGATGAATAAGATTAAAAGTAAATTTAAAGATGACGCTCACGAAAGAGCATTTAACCAAATGAATGAGGGAGCTTTAAAGAAATCTTATGACCAAAGCAGACCTAAACCAGCTAATCTAAACACACTTAAAAACTATGGATCTATGCTAAATGCAAGAGGTTTAGAAAGGCACGCCCAAAGAACTAGTTATGAAGCTCCTCGCTCCCGATCCTTTTACATAGGAGGAATGTCTCCAGATGAGGTTAAAGAAAAAGGCGGAGTTTATAATGAAACTAGAAATTATTATGAAGTTGGATCACCCGTTGATGATGGCTCGGTGGAGATAGATCTTTCAAGAAGCTCGCCACGATCCGATTTGGGAGAGCCACGATTTGACAACAAAATTCAAGAGGCAATTTGGAGAGCAAAGAATAATAAATAGTTTCTTGTCGCCAGCTTTTCGCTTCACGCTATCTGACCACTTGTTTATTTGGTCCAAGATTATATAAACATTATTAATTAGTAATACACTTTTACTCTCTCGTCCGTATGCCCATATTGGCGAGGGAGTTTCCTCTCCCTTAAAATCCTATACAAAGGTCTGGCATATAAAATTTTTTTTTTACTAGGGACTTAAACATTGAAAACATTTTCAACGGGACTAACTCTCTAAATCCAAGTCTAAAGGGTAAACTCCTGGGACCCCTATTGTTTTATAGGTGTACGCCCTCCGTAGAACGACAGAGATTGACTTTCAAATGAGCCTCCTTTGGTTAGAGGCTTGCGAGGTCAACAGACCGAGCAAGACAGAACAAAAAACGAAGATAAACTTATTTATCCACACCCCACAAATCCAGGAAAACGAGTCAATTTGACTCACAAACTATCGCATAAAGACTCACAAAAAAGTTAATGAAATAGATATTAATAGAGTGTAAACTATACCTACAACTATACTTGATTGAGATAAATTGAAGTTTAGTAGGCTATGAATGAAGATAATCGGCGTAAACTCTGGCTTTTAATTCAGGAAGCTGGACTTTATCTCGGGAGTTAGCGGTACACATTAACCTACATAGAGCTACATTAAACTACACTAGTCCCAATCTAAATAGTTGGTAGAAAGAAAATAACTATTATAGAGGTGGATTATGAGCGACCAAAAACTATACCCAGAACTAGATCAAGTTGAGATAAAGCAAACTATAACTCCAATCAGATTTAAGGACGAGGCAGTTAATAAGATCAGGAAAGTAAACATAGAATTCGGAAAAAGATCGTATGTTTTTATTCCGTTTATTGTTTCTAAAGATAGTCACCAAAAAGGATTGAAGCTGAAAGTGTATAAAGGATCTCTTGGAGACAAAGAGACTAGAAGATATTTCTATCTTCAATATTGGTATAATGGCAAAGCCCGTATGTATAAGTTGGGAAACTACACACAATCGTTTGGTGTAAGAGAATGTGATGAAGCTCTAATAGAATTATATAAAGATCATACAGATCCAAAGACGGGGTATTGGATTAAAGATCCAAATGAAACTAAACGGAATGAGAGAAGATTAGTTGAAAAACCAGACACAACAATAGCCAAAGGATATACGATTAATGAAGTTATTGAGGCTTATTGTGGAGCTCCTATTCATAATGAAGTTGCAGAAAGAGGATTTAGTAAAGATCGTAAAGATGGTTATAGAGCTTCAAAGCACGCTAGAGAATGGTTTAGATGTATGGCGGGTTATAATCACAGACAAACATTGGTGAAGTTTTATGATGATGATGATGGTTATGGAGTTGCAGAATTCAGATCAAACTTACATTTAAGAATAGCAAAGCCAACTTCTATGAGAGATTTGTTTAGGAAATTTCCTCCAGGTAAAGGCATAATTAAAGACAGACAATATTGGAATAAGAGAAGAAAACAAACTTATACTATCCCCGCTTCTCAAAACTACTGCATATATGATAACGATTTAGGTAAGAGTTTTATTCACGAATTAACGCCTGGAGATGTAGAACACTTCATCAAAGGTTTATCTTCAATGGCAGTAAAAGAAAGTTATGTTGCAGTTTTTATTTCTTTATGGCTATACGCAAGAAAGCGTGGTTGGTTAGGTACAAATCCTGGCGATTGTCCGTTCTTTCAAGGCAAAGTCTATGTAAAAAAAGAAAAAAGAAAAGAAGATCCATATAAGAATATTGCAATAGAAGATCCGAAAGAGTTAGCGTTATTTTGGGAATGTTCAGAAGAGTTATCTTCACAATTTCCTTTTAAAGCAGAGCTCCATCAATTTATGTTGCTAACTGCTATGAGGAAAACCGAAGCTCTCAAAATGGAGAAGAAGTTTATAGATTTTGATAAAGGAACTTTGTTTATTCCTAAAGGTATATCAAAGACCAAATACAGAGACGAAGAACTTCCTATTACTCCAGAGCTTGAAGTATTACTGCGGAACATATTAGATCTTGGAGATAGACCTGGATTAGACTTCTATAAGATGAGAGATTTTAGATGGCTTTTTGCAACAAGAAATTGGAAAGCAGAGAGATATTTTAATAAAGAGTTTAGAATGTCCACAAAAGCAAGACTAGGTGGAGACGAAAAATATATACCCGTCTTACGAAAATTAATGAGAGATAAGTCTGGAGATCCAGAGCTTCTTTATGCTCCAAAGATATTGAGAAAAACATACATCACTAAATCGCAACAAGTATTCGCTGGAAGATCAGAGATTACTTCCCAAATGTCCAGACACGCTTCTATTGATACTTTGAATAAGCATTACAATAAGCCGAACATTGAAACTAGAAGAGAATATGCGAGTGAAGTATCTAAAATATTTCCTTTTATTAGACGGAGATCCGCTTGATCCAGGTCCTTGTTTATCAGGTGCCAGATGAGTTGGCTTCGCCCGTGCATAAACACCACGAAGATAGATGTAGTAATTGTGCAGAAAGTAAAAAGCTTATTGCAACACTAACCATTAACAATAAAACAGAATTAATCTGTCAAGATTGCTTTATCCTATATAAAAAATAATTTATATTGTCCGTAATATGGGCAACGGAATAATGGCTCTAGTTAATACTAGACCAGAATTAAAAAAGTATTTTACTAAAAAAGGAACTCTACGAAAGCCGAGAGGGAAACCAAAATTAGATATTGGAATACAATTTGTTATCTATGCAAAAGTAGATCAGATATCTAAAAGCAGAAAGCTAACATTGTATAAAGCCTGGTTGCAACTTACTAACCATAGTCAGTTTCCAAAATTAATGGCTCCACACTTTCTTAAAATGAAAAAATATAAAACTGGAACAAACAGAAGCGCCTGGAGGAAGAAGATAAAAGAAGCAGATTGGAAGAAGAACTACTACAAAAACTACTTAAAGAAAGCCCAACTCATAAAAAGATTTAAACAGATAAATTTTACCTACTAACATCTAATTTATTCTCTCCCCTATCCGATTAAAAACGACCTACCGATCCCTTTGTTTTTTGGAAAAAATATGTTCTACAATTAAAATGCTTGATTATAAATTTAAATCAAAACTATTAACAACAAACCAAATACTGAAAGAGTTGAACATCAAACTCTGCGCTTTGGATTTCTGGAAAACTCAATGGAAGAAAAAAGGAAATGATTGTTGGGATATGGGAATGAGATTAATTGGTAAGAGAGCGTTTTGGGACCCGATCATATTCCTTGAATGGGTCTTTGAAAATAAACTAAAAAATAAGCCGAAAGATTTAATGGAACGGGCAGAGAATAAAAAACTCATAGCTTTCATTAAAAGGAATGCTTCGGCAGAAAATGAGTAATACTAATATGACAAAAACAAACGAACAATTAGGAGAACTTGGACCTAATAACCCAAAAGCTTGGTCGCTAATGCAAGGCGCCTGGAGATTAATTAATGGAGATAGAGTTAATGAAATTGAAGATCTTGATGGAAACTTTGAGGAAGATCACGGCATAGGTAAAGATCAAAACGGATTATATGCTTTCTTCAAGTGTAATCACAACGGATCTAAATATTTTGTTCAAGTAAGAGAATATGGCAAAACAAATTAGCTTTAACAACATAGACAAACCATTATCAGGTGGAGGACCAGAAATGGCTCCACTTGATATGCAACAATTTATTAAATTAGCAGACGCAGAAAAATTTGAAGCAGACTCTTTGAATGAAATAATTGAGACGCTTCGAGAAAAATTTGATGAAGAGAAAAAACCAGGTGAAAGTTTTGATAGCTGGTTAAAAAGAACTCCGCGCGAAGATATACTAAAAATTTCGCTAAAGGACGGTGGTAAGGTTATTGACCTGGCGCAATATAGAAAAATGAAAGAACCGCCAAAAGTAAAACCAATTTCACTTTCAGATATATTTGATTTGAATAGAACCGTATCAAGTTTAAGTCCGAGTGAAAGAGAAACTTTGAACTGGGTTCTGTCTCAAACATTTTACAAAAAAGATTAATATGAGAAAAAAAGAATTCACAAAGAAACAATTAAAAACCAAACTTGGCAAATGTATTACAGATAAATCTATTGCCAGAGCTAAAGTTAAACTTCTAAAAAATAGGAAAAGAAAATGAAGATCAAAGAATACAATGAAATGATGTCTTATTTAACTAGACCAAAATCAAAGCAATAGACGAAAGTATGAATAAAAAAGAACTAGAAAAATACATAGCAACTAGACCAAGTGCAAAGGAAAGTGATGGTGCTTGGAAGAGATTACAGGACCAACAAAAACAACTAGATAGACTAGAGAAATTTGGAATAGAGCAGTCTCAACACCCGAGAGATAAATATTTCGAGGAGAAGATGGAAGAGATTGATAAAAAAGGGACCTCATATCTTGCAAAGCATTTAAAAAAATCAAACCCAACTTTGGATTACATAAAAAAAACCAGAGAAGAATATAACGATCCAATATTAGAAAACAGAGGAAAACAAACGCTGGCTATTAATCACACGGCAAATAAATATTTAAACAACCAGGTCAACAAAGGAAACATTAAAAGAGAAGATCTAATGCTACACCCAGATAAGAATGGACTATTAACTAACAAAGCCAAAACGATTGCTATGAGAGATAGCTTTATGGCAAAACAATTTAATAATGCTCTTGGTGTTAATGATATGCCAACAGAAGCAACTCCAGAACAATTCGGAAAGTTAGCAGAAAGATTGGAGAAGGACCGACAGATGAGAGGAGCTCCAACTAATGTCCAACAATTTAAGAAGAACTTTAATAATGTAAACTCACAGAAACCTAAATATCCAGGAATGAAAACTTGGGAGAAGAAAAAAGTATCAAAACCAATAGAACCAATAAAAATAGATATAAGACCAACTTATTTTCCTCCAGTCATTGAGAAAGATCCACACCTAGAAGCTCTTGGTAAGAAAGTATTTAGAGACGCAGAAAAAAGTAATCAAGAGAAATGGAACAGAGGTCATTCGGGAATTGCGGGCATAATGGGAGGAGATCCAAAATTTTATGGCAAGTAAATATGAAATTGAACAAATGCTAAAGCAAGAAGTTGAAAACACAAACAGACTAACAAAACATATTGAAGCTTTATGGGAAGAGATTGGACAGAAACAAAACCGTGTCCAAGAGCTCAACTGGGAGATTGACGAATTAAAAGCCGACAACAAAGACCTATTAAACAAATGCAAAGAGTGTTTAGAAAAGCATAAAAGGATTGATAAAGCTCAATTCCAGAAGGAATGGCTAGAGCATTTTAAGCCAAGCAAGGTGGACAATTAATGAAATCTAAATGGCATAATATTTCTATACAGAGAAAAAGTTTTGATGAACTAAAAGCAATTCAAAAACTATTACCAATTAGGGCAAGCATACCACAAGTTATCGAGTGGTTAATTAAAGTTGGTGAAGGACAAATAATGAATGAAAAAGTGGAAAAGCTAAATGAAGAAGAACTGCGAAATTAAAAAGTGTTTATTAACAGACAGAGAAGAAGATATATCACAATACATTGATGATGAGATCACGGCTTTAATACAAAGACTTGAACTTAAAAATCCAGATGTTCACTATGGTTGTCTCCGTGTGATGGTAAAAAAACATTTAGACTATCAATCAGTAAAAATATTTGCAGAGCTGGTTGAGAAATATCCCAATGCCAAAGAATTGAGAGTTTAAATGAGTATTATTCTTGGCAATTATAACAAAAAGAAAATATCAAAAGTAAGTAAAGATGGATATGTCCAAACTATTCCACCAGCAAACGATATTCCTCCGAGTTGGAGTGATAACGAACATAGAATATTTATAAGTAAAAAAGAAAGTGGAGATATTACAGAGTGGAGAAATGAGAACGGAGATATAACTCACTACACAGAAAGAAAATTAATCAAAGGAAAGAAACAACTATACCCGTTTACATACTGGACCAAAACCACCGAAGATGGAAAGCTTGTAGGTGTATGGAAAACTAGAGGTTGGTTAGGCAAGAAATGTTTTCACAAAAGCCATAAAATATCTAAAGCAGAGTTGCCGTTAATGATTGTTGAAGGTGAAAAATGTATGCACTTTGCAGAGAAAAATTCTTTTTTATCTAAACACTATTTGCCAACGACCTGGTATGGAGGAGTAGAAAATCTTTATGATTTTAACTTTGAAATATTCAAAGACAAAGAAGTTATATTGTGTCCCGACAATGATGAACCTGGAAGAAAAGCTATGCATACTTTGGCTTACCAACTAATCACAAAAGGAATTACAGAAAATATAAAATACTTTAACCTGGCAGAAAGATTTAATGAACATTTTGCTTCTGCTTGGGATATAGCAGATGAGTTTCCAGAGAATTACAACATAGAAGATACGCTCGCTCCTCAATCAATTTTCATAGCTCATTATAAAGATGTGAAGGACAACCTAATATGGAAGGAGATTGAAGAGGAAGAAGAAAAAAGAATTGAGAAAGAAACCGCACAGAATCTATCCAAATCTTATTGTTATGTGATGGCTAATGATATGTTTAATAAACTCGGATCAGCAGAATTCTATCAGAAACAACAATTAAATAATTATCATAAACACCAAATCAAAAGAGGAACTTTAACAGATCTACTTTTAAAAGATCCAGATTTTGCTAGAGCGGAAACATTTACAACAAGCGCTAAATATAAACCTGGACTAATAAAAATAAATAGACCTGGAATAATCCCGTTAATTAACAATGGAATAGTTTTAAATATTTATATTCCTAATTACCTAATTGAAAAAAAGGGTGATGTTAAATTTATCATAGATTTTTTTATCTGGCTTATAGGTGAAAAGAAGTGGCGAATTATTGAACAATGGATCGCCTATATGCTTATATATCCTGGTGAAAAGATTAAATGGTCCGTTGTTTTAGTTTCTGCGGTTGAAGGAGTTGGAAAAGGATTGTTGGCTAGAATACTATCCAGAATACTTGGAGCTGATAATGTAAATGAAAATGCTAACTACAAACACCTAGTAAATACACACAACACACTACTAATTGGAACACAAGTATTGGTCCTCAATGAAGTTTCGCTTGGAGACTTTAAAAGCAAAACAGAAGGAACAAACACACTTAAAAACTTTGTAGCTGATGACGTTTATTCGTGCAACTTCAAGAATAAGCCAATGGTAAAACTACCAAACCTTACAAATATAATGATAAACTCAAATGACGAACAAGTAGTGGGAGTCAATCAAGGAAGTCGAAGATATTTCTTTTGTAATATTAAAAAAACAGAAGAAGAGATAGTTAAAAAAACAGATGAAGGATTTTTCGATAAAGCGTGGAACTTTGTTGATAGCGATGAAGGGGCGTCAGCATTAATTTATTATTTTAATAAGGAAGTTAAAATATCAGATCCAACTATATTTAAGAAAAGAGCGCCACAAACAGATGATCTGAAAGAATTAATTGAACAAAGCAAACACCCAGTACAGAAAAAACTAGAGGCAGATTTAAAAGGTCTTGTTAAGACACCTAGAATATTCGACAAAAGTTGGAGTGGTCTTATTACATTCGAACAATTAAATGAGAAACTAAACACAAGTGTTAAAGACGATATGGAGAAATTTAATTGGGGTAGTTATAGTGATGATGCTCTTTTTAAATTCTTATCTGCTAATTGCATACCTTGGAACAATGGGGAGAATACCAAACGAATAGAAATAAACGGAGCTAGAGTTAGGGTCTATCTTTTACAAGACAAAGGCAAAGAGAAGGGTGAAACAAGTTATAAAGATCTAACCCCTAAAGAATTAGCAGAAATTATTGCCCCAGTAAAAAAGGAACATTTTTAATGAAACAGCGTTCAAGAAGAGCCAAAGGAAGATACCTTCAAAACATAGTTAGGGATAGGATTGTTCAGCTGTACCCAGTATTAACAAAGAAAGATATTAGAACTTCTTCAACGGGTGAAAACTCTGCGGACATTAAATTGTTATCTAATACGGCAAAGAAACTTTTTCCGTATGAGGTGGAGACCAAAAACAGATCTGACTTTGTTGGCTTATATTCTCACTTCAAACAGGCTATCAGACACGGACCAAACACCCCACTTCTGATCGTGAAAGGCAAACGGGAAAAGCCGTTGGTGGTTATTGATATGGAACATTTCTTTGAATTATTGGAGAATTAAATCGTACCAACCATACCAACCATACCACCTGTTTCATAGAGCAAGTTAAGAGGAGCAGATTAAAAACTTTTTCATCTTTGGAAGTGCCTGGGACACCTGGGATAGCCGGTCCAAAATGTCCGGTTAGTATGTCCGGGTAATATAAAATATGTTATTACGTTTATATGAACAAAGATTTTAATTTAACTTCTAAAGATTATGCAGATTTACTAGGTATAACAACAGATACT
>Ga0080013_1003116_pt1 | contig 18054 bp, 19 predicted proteins | sample ETNvirenome_6_85_FD_69236 | JGI IMG/M metagenome (GOLD analysis project Ga0080013, IMG submission 69236) | Marine viral communities from the Pacific Ocean - ETNP_6_85 (SPADES assembly) (version 2) | ecosystem: Environmental > Aquatic > Marine > Oceanic | place: Pacific Ocean | collected 2013-06-19 | reverse complement strand
TGCGCTGCAAGGAGAGCCGATGCACAAGAGAAGGGAGTTCTTCGAAGAGCTGGAGAAAACCCCCCTGGGCCTTTCTAAAAGGGACGTGGACAAGGCAATGGAGTCAGTGGTATTTAAGTTTGGAACTGATTCGAATATGACCCCAAAGCGCGAAGAACACAGACCGATACATAAACATGTTATGGTGACGGAGCCGAGGTGACTGATGGCAGATTTGTTAAAAGACAAGCGAATGGAGATTGTAGAGAAGGCTATAGCTAAGGGCAAAAAACGCCAGGACTACAAGCCAAACCGGGAAACGGACAAGTACATCTTGAACAGGATGTTGGAAAACGTACCAGGATGGCGCCCCGAAACCAATCCGGGCAGAGAAATCGCCTCAGAGAGGCACCAGGAGGGGGCGGGTAAAGAGTACGTTGCAAGACAACAACTGGAGGAAGAAGATTTGGATTGGTTCGAACCCAAGACGAGGGAGCAGCTTCTAGAAGGCTGGAAGAAGTATGAAGAAGATATAAACACGCTAAGTGATTACGAAAAAAAGCCTGTGCCAAAAAGCCACAATCAACGAGAAAGAGAAGCATATCATCGGATGAAAAACAGCTTAGGAGAGATGAGTGGCTTTTCTCGCGCCATAGCGATTGGGGGCACGGGAGGGTATGGCTTAACTCCTAAAGAAAGGCAACAACTAGAGAGCCTGCAAGGCCCGCTCGCAGAAGACATGACCGCCCCAGGTGCGCAGGAAGACCGTCCTGGTCGCGTACAGGAGATCTTAGAAGCCTTAGACTTTGGTAACCCGGAGAGCGGAGGAAGGGCTGCACTGAGAGAACTCAAGCGTTTAGCTATAGATGACAGACTCCCAAGAACGCAGATGGGCTGGAAGAAAACACCAGGAGAAGAAATCCTTAAAGCCAAGCTAGAAGAGCTAGGCCTAAAAGACATCCCCCGAAACAGAGCGTTGGCCATGCAAGAGCTGGGGTGGACTCATGTCCCTAAAGAGGCCATGGCCCGTGACCAACATGGGAACCCAGTACCACTATACGTTGACGAGATGAAAGCAGACAGGGAAGCCGCAGCAGAGAAGGCCTATATGCAGGGTAGAAGAGACCCTATGCTAGACACCCCGGAGCGTGATTGATGGGACGCAGTAAGTTTGATCCTGACGAATACATTGAATGGCTGGAACGAGTTCCCGTAGAACATCGAGAGAAACTCGCCGTCATGTTCGCCGAAACAAATATCTCGTCCTATGACGACGTTGTATCATTTGCCCAAAAGGTGATGACGCATGTGCTCGCAGGGCACATCGCTCCCGTTGCCGCAGACGCCGCCTGCAAATGGGCCGAGATTATGCTCGCATCTCTCGCCGCACGAGAAGCCGCGGCGATGAACTCCGGGGACACTTACGTCGAACTGATTGACGCGCTAACCCAGGTGCAGGAAGATGAAGTAGAGGCATCGTACACCACAATAGAGGGAACTTATGCCGAAGCGGTCAACGACTAAAACACCCACGCCAACGCCCACCCCAAGCTCCATGCTAAGGGCGTATGGACAAATCCGCGACCAGGCTAGCGGGAACTCCGTACCGTTTGACCCCTATAAGATTACACACAGTTTGCAGTCTACTATACTGTCATATTATTCCAACCCACCAAAAACAAAAGACGGGCAAACCAAATGGCTCGTACTCCTGGGCTACCGACAGGCAGGGAAGTCCCTGACCGCGGAACTGTGCGCGTACGCGAAAACCGCATACACACCAGGAATGGACCATGTCTGTATCGCGGATACAAGGGACCGCGCAGAGTACCTGCACCGCAGAGTTCACTTTACTCACGCCCGATGGCCAGAGAAGCTCAGGACCCCCACAAGCGCCACCAGGGAGGTTCGCCAGCTCTCGTTTGACCCAGCCAGGGGCGGGAAGATGCGCGTCATGTCTGGCGAGTCAGGAAGCGTGGGAATTGGTCAGTCTCCAGACTCCTTTCACGGCTCCGAGCTTCCGTTCTGGTCTGACCCCGAGGGGCAGTTCTCGCTGATTTACCCGTCGATGATTAACCGGGACCACTCATTGATGATCCTGGAATCCACACCCCTGCATGCGGGTGATTGGTGGCACGACCAATGTAACGACGCGAAGGCCGGAAGCGGCCGGTGGGTTTATGCGTTCTTTCCGTTCTGGGATGGGAAGCTGAATCAAAGACCCTGGGGCAGAGATGAGAAGCTCACTCTCGAAGAACTTCGTCTGATGGACAAGTACGGGGACCTCGGGCTGAAGAGGGAGAACCTTGCGTTCAGGCGCTTCATGATGAATACGGATGCGCAGATTAGAAGAGACCCCGCGCTGTTTCGTGTGTTCTATCCTTTCGACGACCTGTCATGCTGGATTTCAAACCACCGGGCCATCTTCAACGAGGGCTTGCTAAAAAAGCACCGCGATAGGAAAATGGAGAAGTGGTCTGCCCCATACATGGAGTACGAACCGCCAGAAGAGGGGGCCATCTATGTCGTCGGAGTCGATCCCGCCGGACACGCAGCACGAGACCATGCGTCTTTCCAAGTACTTAAAGTTTATGAAGGAGAGTGGACCCAGGTCGCCTGCTATGCAGACCACACAGAGCCAATACTCTTCACCAGGAGACTCCTCGAGGTCGCAGAGAAGTACAACCGAGCAAAGGTCGTCATCGAGTCCAATGGCGTTGGGGCCGCAACCATCGCGCTCGCTAAGCAGGCCGAGTACGCCAACCTCTACTACGAGAAGCCCTACAAGGCAGGGCTTACAAGTACTTCCAAAAAACTGGAAGAGATGATTGGATGGCTGCAAGACGCCCTGCTCGATGAGCTGACGATAAACGACGAAGACACTTTCGGGCAACTATGCTCGTATCGCCACGATAAAAGAACGGAAACATCTGTCGTATCAGAAATGCTAAAGGGCAGCGTGGGACCCAAGAGAAGAGAAAGGCATCACTGGGATAAGATTTCTGCGCTACAATTAGCTGTCGTTGGCGCAAGAAGACTTCCGCAAAGACCCAAGGGAACCCTTGACAAAGGAACAGAGGGGAACGTGGTGCTCTTTAAGGATTTGACTTGGAACCAACTACAGGCATATAGAAAGGCAGAGGGCGACGATAAGAACAAAAAGCGCTCCCGCAGCCGATACCGCTCTGTAAGGAGGCGACGATGATTGACGAAAACATCCAGGTTGATGAAAACATCCAGGTCGAACCGGACGCTATCTCAAAAACAAGAAGCGCCATTGCGAAATCCGCAAACCTAAAACACGCCACAGCCAACCACTTTGGAGTCCCCGTGGAAGAAGTGGATGACCAAATGATTGAAATGTACGAATCAGGACTAGGAGCGCAGTAATGGCCGACTTAATGAGAGAAAAGCGAGAAGCGCTTGCCGGAAAGCTATGGCTCCAAGGCGCCTCCAAGAAGATGGAGAAGAAGGGCACCAAGGGCGAGTTCACAGCCAAGGCAAAAAAGGCCGGATATACCAAAGAAGACGGCAGCGGCGATGCCCAGGCTTACGCCAAGCACGTCCTGGCTAACAAAGATGACTTCGACGAAGAGACCATCAAGCAGGCACAGTTCGCAGCAAACGTAGGCAAGATGGCTAAAGAAAAGAAGGAAGAGTAATGGGCTTAACCAATGAGCAAATCCAGGGGATAATAAAGACCCATCAGGCAAAGGCATCAGGGGAGCGCCAGATGTGGGACTCCTGGCGCCGCTGGTATCTGGGGGAGTACTGGTCCCAGGACTACTCATCACCCACGGGGGCATTCTCCGCAGAGACGGGCGTCACTGATGATGATGTCAACTTTGAGACCAACTATCCGTACGCATACATTGATACGATGGTTGCGAACATCTGCCCGACGAACCCGAAGATCACGGTCACGGCCAGGAGAAAGGAAAACACAGAGCCAGCATCGGTAAGAGAGGCACTGATTAACGACGTGTTTTACCGACAGAAGCTCCATGCCGACTTGTGGCGCCTGTGCATCGGAACTGCAATCTGCGGCCGGGGATTCATGAAGACCGTCTGGAACTTCAAGAGAGAGACTGTTGAGTTCATGGTCGTAGACCCGCGTTACGTCTTTTTCGATATGTCAGCCACGCGCTGGGAAGATATTAGATACCTCGTCGAGGTCTCCGTCATCACCAAGGCCGAGTTTAAGAAGCGCGTAAAGAAGCCTGGGCGAAAGGGGGGATTTTACCCTCACAAGGTTATGGATGAGGTGAGCTTTGGAGGCTACCCGAGCTGGTTAAGAGACGTGACTGGAAACAGGAGCATGGTCAACAACGCATCAAACGATGTGTACAACTGGGCCACAGTGTACGAGTTCTACGACTTTGAGAACAAAAAGTACTACCACATTATTGACGGCGTAGAAAAGCCTCTCTTTGAGGGGGATCTCCCATACAGTTATATGGACAATCCATTTACGATGCTCCAGTTCAACGAGAACATGAAGGACCTTGCCGGTCTCTCGGATATTGCTCTGATTTCAAGCCTTCAGCAGCGACTAAACGAACTTGATACCCTGGAGTTATGGCATGCTCAGTCTTCCATTCCTGTTACGCTTATTCAAAGCGCTCTTGTTGATAATCCTGAGCAGGTTAAGACGGCGATCCGAGACGCCGCCGAACCGGGTTCCGTTGTGGACGTTCACGGGAAAGCAGACGTCCCGCTGAAAGACCTATTCGGGGCCACACCGCAGCCAGGCCTAACACCGTCCTTCGACAAAATGCGCGCCCGCGCACAGCAGGTCATTGAGTTTGTCCTCGGGGTGCCCCAGTACTCCCGCGGCGTTGTTGGCGTTACAGACGTCGCGACGGAGGTAGCGCTTGCCGACTCCGCCACCAGAACCAGGAACGGACGAAGAATCAAAGCGGTCAATGATGTGATCGCAGCCCTAGCGCAGGGCACAATCGCCCTCTTCGAGGAGTTCCTTGATCCCACAAGCCAGATGGTTGCACGAGTCTCCGACACACAACAGCCCGTTGTTGTCTCCAGAGACAATATGGGTTCAATTGAGGCGGGCGGCTATGACTATGATTACGACGCAATTGCCTACTCTCCGGCGGAGAACAACAAGCTCGCACAACTAAGAAGCCTCCAGTCATTCCTTCCTATACTGATGCAGGCCCAAAATGTAGACAAGAATCGACTTATCTCGAAGCTCCTTGACCTCCTGAACATGAAAGACCTTGCTATCTCACAGGAAGAGATGGCGGCTCAGCAGCAGCAGATGCAACAGGCGATGGCGGCGCAGATGCAGCAGGGAGCGCAACCAGGGGGTCCAGCCGCGGCCGCGCAGCCTGGGGTGGAATCAGTGGCCACAGGAGGAATGCCACCAGGGCTTGAACCCCCGCCGATGCCGATGCAGGATGGCGGCGCCGGAAACACTCTTCCAAACGCCTTGCGCGGAAAACTGGAGTTATAGATGCCCCTTTACGATGTTCGATGCACCTCTGGATGTGGAAAGAATGAGGTGTATGTTCTTCTTCGTGATGCCGATAGTATTGTATGTCCAGACTGTTCTGGTCCTGCGGTACGACTGGTCTCCCCGGTCCTGGCCATTGGCGCCCTATTTAGCAAGCCAATAGAGTTTGGGCAGATAGGAAAGAAGTTTGAAACAAACGAGCAACTCCGGAATTACAAGAAAGAAAATCCTGATGCAAAGTTTGTACAGAAGGACAGTAAGGAATGGAGAAGTCATTACGATTCTGTGAGAAACCACTGCGACAAAAAGGCAAAAAAACAAGGCTTTAGCGACCATGAGGCGCGCGGGAAGTTTCTGAAAAAAAGGCAACAGGCTCGAAATGATTGACTTTGTTGACAAAATGCTGTACTTGACCATTGGAGGCCCAAATGCCGTATGAATCCGAAATGGAAGAAGAGGTAGAGTCTGAAGAAGAGGTTTCTGAAGAGGCTCCCGAAGAAGGCGAGAAGAAGGACTATACTCAAGAAGAAATGGTTGAGTACCTGGTTAATGAGGCCGGTAGTTCTGAGGAGTTCATGGAAACTCTTGACAAGCACGGGTGGGAGCTTCGAAAAAAGGAGGGTCCCTCCGAAGACTTTGATTCGATCGAAAAAGAGCTGGGCATGCACGCATCCCCACCAAAGCTCTCCGTCATCCGTTTATCATCTGCACGCAAGGCGCTGAACCAGTCAGGTAAGCGCAAATGAGCGTAGAAGAGACCCAGGCATTAGAGGGGGCCGCAGCCGAGCCGGTTGCTGAATCTTCTTCTCCAGCCATTGATTCTTCTGTTGCCTCCGATTCTGAGGCGGCTCCCTCTCATGAGGGTGCGGTAGAAGCGGCACCTGACGAGGCGCCAGCGCCCGTTCAGGAGGAGCCGGAGCTTCCCGAGTTTGACTTTAGTGCTTGGGAGGGTGGTGTTGACGACCTGCCCGAAAGGTATCATGGGGTCCACGGCCGCATGGAGGAATTGTTTGGCAGTAAGTTTGGCGCACTAGAGAGCGACATGGACCAACTCCGTCGCCTGAATGACGCGTTAATGGTTGGTGAGGAAGATCCTCGCGTGGCCGACTTTCGCTCAAAGTACGAGGCCGAGATTTCCGCAAGGGAAGGCGTGCAGAGAGAGTACGAGCAATATAGGGCGGAGGTTGATGCATCTTTAGATAGGGATGCAGCCAGCTACGCTCAGAACTTTAAGCAAAAACACAGCGAAATCTTTGAGGACCCTGAAAAGCGTGAGGCTCTAGCTATTTTGATAGAGAATCAATGGGACCCGGAGGTTGGCGTGAAACTTCTTAGCCTTGATAGGGATACGATGAAAGTCGCCCTTGAGGCAAAGCGGGACGGTGTGCCCGATTCATACGCACTACGGTTGGCAGAAAACGCATCTAGGCCTCGGCCGAAATCGGATCCTCGTCCTGCGGCGAAGATAACCTCTGGAGCCACCACTCGTTCATCACCTGATCAACAGATGATGGACATCAATGAAACCTCGTCTTTAGACGATAAACGCATGATTGTGGCTCGCAGAGCACTCAAAAACGCTAGGAGATAGAAAATGCCTACTGTAGGAACTGGAATCAGTCCAGACGTGTTGGCCACAGCTCTTCAAGAACTGATGCCATCATATTCTGAACTATTCGCGAAATGGCATCCGGTCTTGGATCGGATCATCAACAAGGGAAATATGGACCGCAGCGTCCTGAAAGGCCCTTTCCGTGAATTTGCTGTAGTTACCGGTGGTCCCGGTTCTGTGACTCAAGTTGTCACAGGGTCTGAAGTCATTGCCGGTGGACGTAACCAAGCAGCAGCTCGTGGTGATACTTACGCACCTCGACTCATCTACGCATTTGACGTACCAGGAAAGGACCTGGCTGAAGCAAATGGCGAGATGGACCTTGCTCGAATTATTCAACACTACCCAGAGTTGGCCCTTGCTGACTTCCATGAGCGAATCTCCGAGCAGTTCGCCCAGGGAACGGGTCCTGGTGTTGCTGGGTTTGCGACCCTGAACGGCGCTACAACTTACAGCCCCAACGGAGCGGCTCGCTCTGGTGCTATTAAGTTCGGCAGCCGCGTGGCGCAGCAAACTGGCGGCGCCCCGCTAGGCACGAGCGATCAGCGCTACGGGCTGACTTCCGGCGGAACGGACGGATGGTACAACCAGTGGGGAGATATTCCCGCCGCTGGTTTTGCTGCATCCAATGGACGAAGCACCATGCGTCAAGTGTACTTTGCGGCAGCGCGTCAGATGAAGACAATGGGTCCCGTTGACCTGCTGTTGGGCGATGAAGCGTCTTACCTCAACTATCTTGATAGCCTGGATTCGCAGGTTCGCATCATCTCCGACTCGACAAAAGCCGGTGACCGCGCTCCCAAGCAAATCCGACAAGGCGTTAAGTTCCTCGATGCAGACTTCTACCTTGAAGACAGTATTGATATCACGAGCACGGCCTGGAATCAGGCTGGAGACGGAACTCCCAATGCTCCGGCAAATGCTGCTAACGATGGGGTTATCTACTTCATCAACACCGCATGCTGGCACGCATACACCCTCGGGCACGACGCAAGTCGCGAAACCAAGGGCGACTTCTCTGTTCGTGGTCCTTTCCGTATCCCCGAGCAAGACCTTTTCCGTTACGAAATTGTCTTGAACATGGGTATCCACACTAACCAGCTTCGAGCTAACGGCGCCGTTACCGGCTCCGCAATCGCGTAGGGAGGTTCATCATGGCAATGACAGCAATGGGTATTGCGGTAGTAACCGTATCTGAAGATCAGCAGGCTCCTCTTGGTTTCGTTCATGTCGAGCCAGCAAGTGCTCAAGCGGGACTTGCGGCGACAGACACCGCCCAGGATTCTGGAGGTCGCGTCTGGATCTACGTCAAGAACACCTCGGGTATTGCGCTCTCTCCAGGCACCGTGTGTGCCCGCGATGGCGCAGAGGCGAACGCTACAATCCAGGCAACAACCAATCATCCTGCAAAGGTCATTGGTGTTGCACAGCACGCTATTGCGGCTGGGTATTATGGCTTTCTTCTCCGCAAGGGGCACGGCAAGGCAGACTATAACGGCGCATGCGCTGTAACAAAGGGTCTTGTCACTTCCGCCGGAAATGGCGAAGTATCTGCCTCTCCAGGGGTCGTTGAGGCGACCGTAGGTCACTGCACGATTGCAGTGGGCGGCGCAGGGCTTGGCGATGCTTACTTGAACTGCTGCGGATAATTTTATTCTTTAGTGAACTTGTTTTTCTATAAGGGTAAAATGGGGCGGGAGGCTAAAACTTCCCGCCCTTTTTGTTGAGGTGAGCAGTGAACTTAAAAGACATTCGAAACGCAATGTACGCCCAGGCAGATTATGGGCCTAAAAACAGCGCAGGCGCAGACGACCGGATGAATAAGTTCATCAACCGGGCGTACAATCTCATTGCGTTAGAAGCCCCGTTTTTGTTTTTTGAAGAGATACTTAGAATAGCTACTCAGCCGGATGTTTTAAACGACGCAAACAATACGGTCACTTTTGCCCCAGATATTACCTGGGATGTTGCTGGGGACCCGATGTTCCCCAAGGGTTCTACCGGAGCCACGCTGCCACCAAATCCATGGGTGATCAAACAGGATGCAGTGGGCGCAGGAGGGGTGCTTACTGACTGGCCAACAGACCGGAGCTGGGACGGCCGGGTCATTGAGATTCAAGATGCCGATGGAGAGTGGCACAGAAACATTATCCGTACAGTTTGGGACCTTAATTATGGTGCAGAACAGGTTATCGCCCCCCCTGGTACGCCTCCTCTATCCACTCCGGCCACCGGAAAGGTCATCTCCCTTTGGATGCCGTGGGATACGAACAAGTTTGGTGCAGGGCCGTTTCAGTATCGGGTTTATACTAGCGAATACGCAATACCAGACGATATTATCGAAGTCCACTCAATGCGCTTGTGGAAGACGAACAATTCCTGGCCTCTCCAAGTCATCGGGCAGGAAGACGCAGAGCGACAGAACATTATCGACCGACACACTGACGTTGCCAAGGGGATCCCAAGGGTCATTTACAGGCGGGAGCACATACAGGTCCAGGGACCGAGCGTGGCGCCTTTGGCGACCCTGTCTAATCAGGTTGACTTTGGGGAGTATGATAACGCATCCGCAATTGTGAAGTATCCGAGATGGAAGGGACCAGAGCCAGCCGGTCAGTTTGAGTATGTGATCACCTACACCTGGGGCAAGCGGGACATCTGGTTCAGAAACCAGGGCTTAAGCCTGTGGAATGACAACCCGTATGACTGGCAAAACCCGGAGCACGGGGTTGCGGCCACATCGGCGGAATGGACTGATGCGACAGGGCGAAAGGGTGCTGCAAACAGATCTCAGGCAGCCAGGAATAGGTATCGTGAGCCTCTTTATGAGAGCGCGCCATCCCCTGTATCTACTGTGGTCACAACCACAAATGCATCGGACACAGACCAAGGGGGCACTACGGTCACGGCTGGAGGACCCGCGGTTCTGCTTACGCTTCCAAATATACAGTACATGCAGGGCTTCATGATGATGGGAACGGGACCGTCTGTTGCAGGAGCCAACGGGGCCTTCGTCGGCAACATACCTCCAGATACAAACGAGGGCTTTGTCCGTGTGAGTTCCAGGCTGAGTGGCTGGCATGTTCGCATTTACCGAAGAAGGATAACTGCTGATTTCTCGAACTATGAGATCTTACACACAGGAACCCCTACCCCAGGCGTTGTAGAGCCTGGCCAGTGGGTTGAGGGATTCAAAAGGATGGATATCCCGAAAGCGTTTCTCCTGCTGGCAGAGGTGAATGTGGACTGGGATAACCAGGGGTATTTCATAGACGACGGGGCAATCCTTCCAGACTACCACCGAAGACTCAGGGACACTCATGGGTATCAGACTATTGGGATGTACCCAACGCCCAACGCGCGCTTTGAGCTTGAGATTAGGTGCATCCGCCGCCCCAAAGAACTGAAGGACGACCAAGACGCGCCACTTATCCATGCGGAGGCGTGCGACCTGCTTGTTGACCGGGCGCTCCAGTTGCTGTATGAAACGGAAGGCAACATAAATATGATGCGCCTCGCAAAGGGGCGTTACGAGAGGAATCTGAAAACACTGTCTAAGAGGTACGGAGACCTACGGTCTTCCGCCGTTCCGATGCTTAAGCGCCTATCCAGGGCTACTCCTGGTTACAGGACAAGCCTTCGATACAGACAGTGGTGGAACACACCAAACTCATAGGAGAAGAGATGGCTAAGCTAAAAACGGGCCAAGTATACAAAATGGTTAGAGACGACGGCTCTGTCGAGGAGTTTATTTGCTGGGCAACCTTGCACCGCAAGGGGCAGATGCACGGATGGATTCAGAGATTCGGGTTTGCCCGTCAGATGATCTCTGAAGAGTCTGAGCTTGCGAAGCAGATGACCGCAGTCCTTCCGCCAAAGCCAAAGGCGCCATCAAAGCCAAAGGCGTCCTCAAAGCCAAGGCGAGTGGTTGCTAAAAAGCCGCCCGTGAAAAAAGCCCCAGAAAAAGCGAGCAAGTAGATGTCCGATGAGCGGCCTACCAAGCGGTCTGGGTTGCTTAACATCCGGGCCGTTACAACCAAAATACTGTCTCCCGACAACCTGGCTAACGAGATCCAGAATATGCGGGAAACGGAGAGAAGCACGCTAAAAAGCATCCTTGGTCCCGCGCCCTATATTCCTGCGTACGGCCAGACCTTACAGCCATCCTTCGCCCAGATGAAGGGCATTTTCCACGGTAGGCTTCGAGATGGTCAAAAGGAAGTTCTGCTTGCTACTGCGTATAACGGAACGACGAACGTTCTTTTGGAGTTCAACGGGTGGTCTCGAACTTGGCAGACGGCCTACACCTGGAAGCCAAACGAGCCTAAGTCAGAATATCCTGCATTCCCGACGCAGTTCGAGCAATGCTCGAATGGCATAGTCATTATCAGTCAGCATGATGGGCGCCCAAGGTTTTATGATGAAGACGGCCATTGCGCCCCATTGGGGTATTCGAGGACCCCTGGCCCCCCATCTCTGCTTGGGCCAACGCAAAACGACTCCTATGAATTTTCGAGTACCGCATTGGGGGCTGATACATCCAAGTCATACAGCCCAAATAGTGAGGGGTTTAGTCACGACGCCGATATATACGACCGGTGGCTGGGGTCGGTCGTTCTAACAAACACCCAGATGCATACAGCATTTGGCCGAGGCCGTGTCGGGACAATCTACTCTGACCCCACGAACGGGGTCGGAGGCTCATTGTCTAGGGATGCTCTTAATAATGGGTACGCGCCGGGACTGCTTCTTACGGGGGCATATACTGGTGTCACCCAGTGGGTGGACAAGTACGGGAACTTCTCGCCTCTGTCTCCTCGAAGCAACACCGTGTCGTTCGCGCAGCAATCAGCCATGTACCCGGAAAATGTTCTGTTCCCCACAGCTCCAGCAACGGGCGTGGTGTACCCGGATGGGGTAGCACAAGGGCCAGAAAATCTTTTAAAGCAGCTCTTGTGGCAAAACATTTCTTTGCCTGAGGAGTCTTCTTCCGAAAGCAGGACCGTGGGAAGAAACCTGTACAGGACAAGGGACTCAATTAACTCAGAGTCTGTGAATCAGCTATTCCTGCTCCCATCAAACAGCGATGGCGGGGTTTTCGCGTCACAAACCATCCCTGACACATCCTCCGAGATCTACGTTGACAACGGGCCTGATGGTTGGCTTGTGGCGGAGGCCCCAGACGTTGTTCCGATGCAGAGGTTCCGGCTGTGTCGCCAGGCGTTTGGCAGAATGTTTTTCGCAAACACTCCTGAAGATCCTGGTCTTGTAAGATTTTCAATGCCAGGGCGCTGGGGGACTCTTCTTAAGGATGACTTTTTCTATCCAGACCCGTCTGGCGGAGACATCACGGGGCTGTATCCTGTCGCAGAGGGCCTTCTTGTTTTTACCGAAAGCTCTACATTTCTTATTGCTGACACAAGCCAGGCTACTGGCTTCTCGGTCACAACTATCAGTCGTCAGTTTGGGTGCGTGGCTCCCAGCTCTATTGCGACCACAGAGAGTGGCTATACGATATGGCTAGGCAAGAAGGCGTTTTATGCATATTCAACGGGCGGTGTTGAGTACTTCTCGGACACGATAAGAGAGGGGCTTAAATACATAAACACATCAAGGGAGATGCAGTCTGTTGCGGCCGTAGACGTTTCGAGTGGAGAATACCGTTGCTGGGTTCCTATGCATTCGTCAAAATCCAACAACCGCTGTTACGTCTTTGACGCTCGTCAGCCCAATACGGGGTGGAGGACAAGGACTGATATTTCCGCATCATCGGTTTGCGTGACGAGAGATCACCGTGCATACATGCTCGCGGCCGGGAGCGTCGGGACCGAGCCTGCCCTTACTCCTGAGTCTGTGTATGTGCTGGACAAAGAGGTGTCATCGACGGTGTACGCTCTTCCACAGAGGTCTTACACCATCGAAACCAACTGGCTTTTAAATGAAAGCGAGTATGACGCGAAGACCCCGATTACTGTTTATATATGGATGATTGAAAGCTCTTCCCAGGACCTGTCTGTTCAGGTTTACAGGGATTGGAGGAAGTCTGTTATTCATACAGAGACGGTGACCTTGTATTATGAGAACGACCCTCCTCCATTCTACGGGACGGCAACCCTGGATACTGGGGAAACAATTAGAAGGTCTCGTCCGTACTGGTGTAAGGCGAAGGTGTTTGTTCCTGGGTGCGAAGTATTTAAGTTAATTCTAACCTCATCGGAAAAGATTGAGTTTGTAGGTCTTTCTTATGATTACGTCCCACACCCATCGGGTGGAGCAAGGGTGCAGCAATGAGTTGGAGATTTCCTGACGCAAATATATCTACTCCCCAGGTGGTCAATGAAGAGTCGTTAAACGACGGGTTCATGCCAGCAGCTACGGAGGCCCAGGGGAAGCTCAACGAGCACAACATCGCATCGGGCATTGTCCCTGGAGCAGCATTTGGAGCGTCCCAGTTCATCCCAGACACCTACGTCGATCCGGTCGGTGTTGGCTTTGAGTATGTGAACACAAGAGGCCCTGCGGCATCTCAAGTCACCGCAGATGGCGGCGGAAGCCCTGGAGGGACCCGTGGCGCATGGATAACAATCGACGAAGTGGGAACCCACAATACGGTATCTACGAGACCCAACCTAGACGGGGGCGTTAGGATTGACTTGAATCCGACGATGTCGGTCATCGGAGCCAAGACCCCGCCAAAGCAGCAGCCGGGGATGACGGACCCGCGCCCTATGCAGGCAAAATTCTTTGTTGAGGTAGATACGACACTCTGGGTTATGGCCACGCTACAGGTACAGGAAGAGCAACGCGCGGGTCAAATGTTTGCGCTCCGCATCAACGGGGCAGTTGTATCTGAAGGGATGTTTGGAGGTGCAGACATATCAAATGACAGGATTGGGACAAAGGGTTCTTCAGTCGATACCCCAATGGCAGAAGTGGGCATATTCTCCCCGTCAGCGGGCGCTGCGGGCAATGAGATAGGGTATCCCGTGTGCATCGAGGCCGTAATTGATGTCCCACCTGGGGACGTTACTGTTGAGGTCTTGGGGATGAACACGGCGTCCCTAAAAGGAGGCAGCGTATCCGCGTCCGATGGGATTGTATGCGTGGGCGGTAGAGAACTTGTGATATTAAAGATGATGAGGTAGTCATGGGTGAAATAAACTTTACTCCGTTTGAGGAAGAAGAAGCCTACACGGCCACGGGTCTGTCCAACAGGTTCATTCAATTAGGCCAGCAGGGCATTGATGACTTGACAAAGACGGCGTTTCAGGACGGGTGCCTAAACGAAAACCACACACCCTCGTTTTTGTCCTTCTGCGGGACATCGGAGTTCCCGGCCGCAGATACCGTCGCGTCTCAAATAGCAATGCTTGGCGTTGCCTACACCAGTGGGTGGTCCACAGTATCGAGCACGCAAACGGGCCTGAGTTATTGGAACGCAACGACGGGGGCTGGGTCGGTAGTCATGAACTACCCGCCAAATGATGGCGTGTGGGGACCCATCCAGGACGGGGCCGCAAACAATCTGATGGTAACTCTTCCGGCATCTGTGCCTCTGGGGGATCCACAGTTCAACAACCGCTTTGGACTGGACGCCCTTTTGGTTATGCTTAATGTTCAGTTTGAGCGGTTCGAGTTTTATGACAGCGACGGGGACCCTATTGACGGGAACTCCCCTGCGGGAGCCAGCGGGGCAGCCGTGTGCATTCAAGTAAGCAATGACAACATAAGCTGGTATCACCTGTACCTGGGAGATAGCGCGTGGGTGGACACAACGGCCCTGGCGTCAGGGAGCGCACCCTACCGGTATCGGGTGACGGAGAGGAGGGTGGAGTGCTTTGGACAAGAGATGTCAACAACCTTTCGGGTAGCCTCTAGTCAGAACTTCCCGTCCAGAAGGGATGTCTCTATCAGAACAATCATAAACGCAAGCTCTCTTGCGAATACGATAACTGCGCAGAATGTGAAGGGTGCTATCTCCTCTGTGCGGTACATTCGCGCAGTCGTCTCCATAATAAAGGGGAAGGGTGGCGACCCAATGCACGACAAGACGGTCACCGCTAGAATCAGGAAAGCAAATCTGTCCGTTTTGGCTCTTCGCGCAAATGAGGTGGACCCAGATGCCTAACATAACCTATAAAAACACCCCAGGTTCTGGAACTCTTGCAGCGGGCGCGTCCCCCACTGGAGTGGATGTCTCCGAGAACTGGTACTACCCAACGGCAACCGGAGAGCAATCTCTGGAGGTAATCAACGGGCACCTGGACGCCGCCAACCTCGACTCTTCGTTGAAGTTTGAGAATAAGCACATCCAGAAGGGGACAATCTCTCGGACAAAAATGGTGGGCTGCACGGCGAACATAGACTACTTTGCCCAGATGTTTGGCGGCTCTACTACCCAAGCCTCTGTAGACGACATCTATGATGAGCCTTCAGATCAGATCCTTTCAAGGGAAGCGGTGGCAATCCCTGGGCTTGGGATTAGGTTTTACGTTCCCTTTTCCGGCGCCAAATGCATATTGCAGTGGAGCTTTAATCACCAGAACGACGGGGTTTATGCAACGACCCCTCTGGCTGTACTGGCAGATGGGAAGAACTTCCCGGCCTTCTTTCTGTTTGTTGACGGCGTGATGGATTACATAAACGCTCGAAGGTATATCCCTGGGGCCGCTTTGCTTGATCCCGCAGGAGGCACTGGGCTGGGGGTTGATTTCAGCTACGGGCGCGCATGGTCTGGGCACAAGCTGATAACGAGCATGACAAAGGGATGGCACAGCGCAGATATCAGGGTGATGCTTCCAGCCCGAGGTGAAGACAATAATAAAGTTACGCAGTGTCGTGTAAGAACACGCGGAATGCGGTATATTCTTTTTAGGTGAGGTGAATTATGGATCCAGAAAGAAGAGCAATGTTACAAAGCATAATGTCGGGAACCCCCGCACCAAGAGGGCCAAGTCGCAAGCCCCGCATGACCCCGGAGGATGCCGTCGAAATGGCTGAGTCTGGGATGGAAGACATCACAGCGGCGGCGGAGCCAGTTAATAGAAGACTCCGCATCCTCGAGGCGCAGAGGGATCCCGTTAGAGAGATTCAGGCCCAGGCGGAACTTGATAAGGTGTACCGCGAAAAACGCACCGATGCCCTTAGTAAGATTCTGCAAGCCCAAAGAGATCGGAAAACCGGAGGCGGCTTCATTGGCGGTATCGCTCGCGCTCCAGGCAACGTGGCAGAGCAACTCACCGAATATTTTGGAGGACCCGAAAGTGTACTTCCAGCCATAAAGATGATCCAGCCAGCGCGCAATATAGCGGGTCGCCAAGAAGAAATCGCAAGCGTTACCCAAGGAATAAACGAGCGCGCACTGAAAGCAGCCACGGAGGCATACCAACGAGCACTGCTCGGGGAAGAGGAGAAAGCCGTCGAGACGCCCGCTGAAACACCCGCCCTCATGGGACCGCAGAGACCGTAAAGGAGTAAGTTATGGCTTCACAAAAAGGCGCGAAAACAGGCCAACAGATAGGTTCTGCTCTGGGAACAGCGGCAGGACTACTGGTCCCAGGCGCGCAACCATTCGCAGGACTTATCGGCGCAGGCGCAAGTGCCCTTGGGGGCGCCGCTGGTGGCTTGATGGGGAAAAACAGAAAGAAAGCAAGGGAGGAAGAACTCCTGCGGGAAGCCAGAAGAATGCCGGGGCAGGCACAAGTACCCATCGACATGGGCATCGGCGCACAGGCCGCGACCCAACAAATGATGGGCGCTCCCAGCATAGACACGGCAAAGGCCGCTATAGACGCCCAGGCTCGTGCAGGCGGCAAGGCCCAGCAGCAGTATCTTGCAGACTTCTACGCAGGCCAACGCGATGTCATGGACGACATCCGCCAGGACATTGGGCAGATTGAAGAGGAAGAGAGGATGGCCGGAGGACAAGCCGCCGCAGGAATTGAACAGGCTCTAGGGTCTCCAGCGTTTGCTAAGGGCGCCAAGCTCGCCCTGTCAGGCATCCAAGAAGGCTCGGTGGAAAAAGGGCGTGAGATGCTCCACAACCAGGAGATGGCGGAAGCAAGGCGGCAAGGCGAGCTTAGGGCTGCGCGAGGGGACGATGACTACGAACGGCTGGAAAAGTACTTTAGAGAAAACAGGCCCTGGAGGACGACGTAATGGCTACTCTTGAAGAGAAACTTGACGCATACAACAGACGCGCCTGGACAGTAGCGGGAGCTGGCACTGGTCCAATTGCCGAAGACCCTACGCAAACACAACGACGCGGGCAGTCCTTGGCCATCTCCAAGTTGCAGGACGCTCAGGTGGCTGCCGACGAAGCACTGCGCGCTGGCAAATACAAGTTGTGGCTGGATTCTCAGCAGAAAATGAACGATAAGCTCGTATCTGCGATGGCGTCAGTTCAGGCATCATCGAACTCGGCGAAGGCAAAATTCCTATCAACCAAGCTGACGGAGTTGGGGAAGATAAATGCAGACATGCTCAAAAGGGGCGACAAGACAAAAGAGGCCTTTGCGGCAGCAAGCAAGCTCGTTAAGCAGTTTGGCCTAGGAAACCCCGGAGTTGCCCTGGAGGGGCGGGGAAACCAGTTGTTCCTTCAGGGGCTTGGGCGCACAGTGATGGAGGAGTTTACCCCCGACGCAGCCGGTCAACGAAACCTTATGTCTTTCTTGCAGATCGTAGGAGAGCAGCTAGAGGTTCCGGCGACCCCAGAGGAGGTCAAGAACGCAATCTTGGCCAGCCACCCAGGTAGCCACGAAGTGCTTAAAGCTAAATTTGCGGCAGCAGCAGCCGCGCAGACAAGGCTTCATAATGATCAGAACAGGATGCGCGGAATTTCAAACGAGTATCTGAAGGCGACGAGGGACCCTAGCTTTGCAGGAGCTGGCTACTTCAAGAGAATTATGGGTTCTGGTGCCAATCCGGCCGCAGGCGCTGGAAGGAACCCCGACGCCCTTCAGGGTCTGTATGATGAGAATTTACCTGCTGG
>Ga0080013_1003115_pt1 | contig 18057 bp, 45 predicted proteins | sample ETNvirenome_6_85_FD_69236 | JGI IMG/M metagenome (GOLD analysis project Ga0080013, IMG submission 69236) | Marine viral communities from the Pacific Ocean - ETNP_6_85 (SPADES assembly) (version 2) | ecosystem: Environmental > Aquatic > Marine > Oceanic | place: Pacific Ocean | collected 2013-06-19 | reverse complement strand
CCCTGGGGGTTCATCCCCCATTAGCTACATTGTAACACCTCGGCGCCCCCACTACACGGGGGAGGACCCTGGGATCGGGAAGCCCTTCTCCCTGGCCAGCCAGACCGGAAAGTGGGCCGAGGTGGCCTTGCCGACCTGGGCCTTGCCGAGCTCGGGAACCTGGCTGAGCGGGACCCAGTGCTCCTCCTGGGCGCCGACCAGGGTGACCAGGGCCGCCTTGGGGGTGACACGCTTGACCATGACGATCATCGGCACGCCGTCCCGCTTGCGGGCCGCCGCCTCCTGCTGGTCCCAGGGGCTGGTGTCCGGCTCGGGGTCGACCACGGCCAGCAGCTTGAACGCGGGAAAGTGCTTGGCACCCTCCTCCGTCACCACCACCGCCTTGGCGGTTCCCCAGTCGTTTGTGAAGACCCGCTTGACCAGGCCGATGGTGCCGACCGGCACGCGGAAGGCCTTCTTGCCTCCGCCGGCCTTGACCACCTCGACCAGCTTACCGGCTGCCGGGGTCCACCGCTCGACCTCATCGTACAGCTCGGCGTTGGCCCGCTCGCTGGCCCGGACGAGCTGCTCGCGGTGAGCCTCCTCGTGCGCCGGCGGGTACCACACTGAGCTGCGGTTCCTGTCGTACTTCAGGTTTGTGGGATGGTACCCCGAGGCCTCGCGGGTCGCGGGTGTGCAGGCCTCTTCGCCGCACGAGTCGTACTCGGCGTAGCTGCCCTGCATGCAGTCCAGGGTGTCCCAGGTGACGACCCAGCCCCGCCCGCGGCATGTCCCACACCCGCCCAGGGCAGCGAACCGCTCCTCGGCCTCACGCCTGACGCGCTCGTTGTGGTCGCGGACCCGCTCTGCGGCGGTGTCGCGTGTGGCTGTGAGTTCGTCGATGCGGGTGGCTGCGGTCATACGTCGGTCTCCGGCGGGGGTTCATCCCCCATTAGCTACATTGTACCAGGCCTGAGCCCTGACTACACGCGTCCATGACCGTAGGGTCGGACCAGGTCTCTCTTCAGGTAGCCGACCTCGCCGGTCTCCATGCACTGGACCGCCACCATCCCTGGGATGGGATTACCCCAGCCGAGTCGGACCCTGCACCGGGCGCGGACCACCTCGTAGGGCTGGTCGTACCGAAGCCTGACCTGGGTGGTCTGGGGTGGCAGCTTGCTCTCCCCGGCGTCGGTCATTCCCTGGGCAGCGCGGGTCCCGTACCAGGCCTGCTGCTCCTCCTGGGTGGTGGGTCGGCGGGCCACGAACGTGTCCGCCTCCTGCATGGCCAGTGAGCCGATGCGGCGACAGCTCGTCTCGTCGAGCTGGACCAGGTCACCCTTCCGCATGTTGCCTCGCATGTGCCTCCCGGCGCTGCTGCCTGGCCGGACAGCTGTTTGCCAGCATGGCCAGGGCGATGATGATGCCGTTGGTGTCCCCGAGGCGGCGTGCCTCCTCGAGTCGCTGACCCACCCGCACACGCTCGTCGTCGCCGACGGCGTGGCGGATGAAGCAGTGGCAGTTCGCGACTGCCCGCACCCTAGGAGGCTGCCGCGACGGCCGCGGCGACCTCGGCCTCGAGGGCCGAGATCTGACGGGCGATGCGACGGGCGTCGGACCGGAGGGTGCGAAGCTTGATGTCGCGCTTCTCGACCCGGGTCAGCTCGCGAGCGAGCGCCACCAGGGGGGTCGCCGACTTGTTGGACGCGACGATCTTGCCGACGTCGTCGCCGAACTTGTGGCCGGCGGTGGTGCGGACGCGGGTGAGACGCCACTTCTTGCCGTCGTGGTTGGTGGAGAAGTGACCGAAGGTCCAGGACTTGCGCTCTGCGCCTTTGACGTTTGCCATTTGTGAAGTTCCTTTCAAGAACGTGTGGGGTTCATCCCCTATTAGCTACATTATAACCCGCCGATGGGTGGGCTACACATCAGTTTCGAATAAAGTTTTCCAGGTCCTCGGCACCGTCCACCAGTGATCCCAGGTCGCGGCAGCGGATGACATGCTCCAGGGCCTCGGCGGCCTGGGTCACGGGCAGGGCACGGATGAGATCGTCCAGCAGCAGCTGGGCGCCCATGTGCTCCTGGGTAGCATCCAGGACCTCGAACAGGCGCTCGCGGGTGACCAGGGTCATCGCCGGCTCCGGCGACGGACGCGAGCGCCAGGGATGAAGACCACGGTGCCGCGGAGGCCAGGGCCGTCCCCGACGATGATGCGGGTGGCCCGGGGGAGACCGGGGACATCGCGGAAGGCCTCGACTCGGAGCCCCTCCTGGTCCAGGAGGATCTCGGCGCCCCGCAGGGTGTCGGCCCGCTGGACGATCTCGTTGAGCTCTGAGCTTGGAATTGTCTCTCGCATGGCTGTCACCTCCAGGGGGTTCATCCCCCATTAGCTACATTATAACCCACCGGCGTCCCTGTTACACGCAGCTAGTCACAGCTACCAGCCCTGGTCGCGGTGCAGGTGAAGGTGCCATTGGTGCGGGCCACGATCTCCCTGACGATGGTGCCGTAGCCACAGGGGTGGAAGTTCTCGCAGAGGCGCTTGGCCCACTGGGTGACCTCGTTCCTGCTGGAGGCGATGACGCTGTAGGAGTACCGGCCCCCACCGAAGCCACCGGAGTGGTTGCTGTCGATCCACAGGGTCGCATGCTGTCGCTCCCACTGGTCGTTGGCGATCATCTCGGTCAGGGACCGGTCATGCACACCCTCGGACTGCATCCGCTCGATCAGCTGTGTCGGGGCCTGGGAGTCACCGTCCAGGTCCGCCGTGTGGCGGAAGACGTCGCCGCTGGCCAGCCGGACCTCGATCCGGTGGATGGGTGCCCACCGCAGCCGACCGTTCGGGTACTTGATGGTGCGATTCTCGAGGTGTCGACTGAAGTAGTTGGGATCCATTTTCTCTCTTTCGTTCGTGTGATTTAATAGTATAATACCCCACCTGGGGGCACGCTACACGAACCTGGGAGGAAAAGGTGTGGGGGAGGCACCCGGCCGTCGCCATGATGATGATCGCGGTCCTACCCGCGCCCTTACTCCCGACCTGGCCGTAGGAGGCCCGGGTCGTCGGTCACTGCTGAACTCCCTCTCGGGAGATGCTCCACCTAGCTGATTCACAGGGAGGGAATCGAACACCTCCAGCATGCAGCGCCCCACAATTTCCTTCTACTTTGATTCCCCCTTCTCGGTGGGGGTTAACCGATCCCAGATGAAAAGAAACGCCGCACAGCCCACGATGAATTCAAACATCAGGCTGAGATTCCCATGGCACCCAGAGTGGATGCCACCGTGATAAGCAGCCGGTCACCGGCCTCGACAGTGTGTCGCAGGTCGTGGAGGCTGTCGGGGTCAACCTCGCCAGCGTGGACACGATTGTCCAGGTCCGACAGGTCGTAGGATGCCTGGATGGCATTCGCCACCAGGAAGGATGTCGCAAGGCCGCTGGCAAAGCCGCCGGCCCGAATCTGTGCTGCATCGAATGGGGTCATTCTCGTTCCTCCTTATAGTACTAATATACCACCCAAGCGGCCTACCTACACGTGCTCAGGAAAGAAAAGGGGGTGGGCCCGAAGGCCCACACCCCACCGGGGCGTCGAAAGGAGGGCGAATCCCACCCCGGATAATCATTCGACGTCGACCCACTTCATCGAGGTGACCAACAGGTTGTTGTAGTCGCCGCTCATGCACTGGGCCTGGTACTCGTGGATCTCTTCGTTGGTGTAGCCGGCTCCGCGGAGGGCACTGGTGACAGCGCCCATTATCGCGAAGGCGTTGCCGTCGGTGCCAACCAGCTTGACGGTCGGCCGCTCCCTGCTGGGGACTGCCGATGCCATTACTGGGTCGCCTTGCTTGAGCTGAAGAAGAGGGTGGCGGGGACCTCGTTGAGCTCGCCGTCGCCGGGAAGGTTCCACTTCCCCACCTCGGAACCCAGGGCGATCGACCGGCTGGCATCGAAAAGAATGCTCCGCAGCTCATCGATATTGAACTCATTCATCCGAAGCGTGAAGGAATTCCCGAAGGTAATGGTGGCCATGCCGAGCGTGTCGACCTCCGTCTTCACCTCGAGCTGCCCGTGATTCTCGGTATTGAGGAGATCGGTGCTGATCTCCCGTGATGTGTAGTCGTCGCCCATTCGTCGTTCCTCCAGGGGGTTCATCCCCCATTAGCTACATTATAACCCAGCGCTAGGCTGGTTACACGAGCTCAGTGCGTCCAGGTCGGCATGCCGTCGAGGAGATCATCCAGTCCATCGGCGATGGCTGCGACCTCGCTGGTCGCAGGCACCACGTGAATGCAGGCCTCCGGGTTCACGTTGTAGGCCCCTGGCCAGCCAACGACCTCGACGGTCAAGACTCCGGACCAGGAGTCGGTCGCGGTGACCACGCCGGTCTCGTTCTGGTGTGACCCTCGGGTGATGAAAACTCTGTCGCCTACCTTGAACATTGTGCTGCCCTCCATTGATAATATAATAACACGCTCTTTGACAACTTACACGTACAAGCCGACAGTATTCGGGTCCCAACCACCGTTCACCCAGACGTCGTCGACCTGCCCACCACAGGGCGCTCGAGGGGTCGGGTCGTTCTGCTCCACGTGGTTGATGGACAGGTGCGGGTTCAGCTTCAGGAAGATGGCCACGTCGACTGGCCAGCGCTCCTCTAGCAGGATCTCGCCGGTCTGGAAGTGGATGATATCATGAAGCTTCTCGCGCATCAGGACCCGCCCCCGAGGTTGATTTGACGGAACACGGACTTGAGATAGGCATCGGCCGACTCACGAGTGAGCTGGCCCTTATCGACCATCCGGTCCAGCTGCCCGCGAATATCATCGGGGTCGTCGTCGCCGCCCCAACCATCATCGTCGGCAGGATCGTAGAGGGTGCTGGTGATGTACCCCTCATCGTGGGCCCGAAACTCAACGGTCTCAGGAACGCCTAGCTTACGGACCAACAGGATCAGGTCTGGGTCGGTCAGGGTGATGAATGAACCGTCGGCCCATTGCATGAAAATTCGATCTTCGCCGGACATTTGATCTCCTCTTAGAGTGGCCAGTGGCCGTTGTCAGGACCCTTGATATAAAGGGTGTCAACGGGTGGGTTGTCCTGAAGAGCCCGCGGGCCCGGTTCATACCACCCCACACAGACCACTTCAAGGCAGGGATTTCGCGCCATGAAGATGGCGACATCCGCCACTAAGGCCTCCTCGAGGATGACCTCGCCCGTCGCGTGACAGACGACATCATGTCGGTACTCATGTCTCAATTCCACCATGTTGTGCCCCTTTCAATACCTAGATAATATCACCCTGGCAGGGGCGTTACACGACCTCCTGAATGAAGCTGAGAGAGTCTTCAGGCCCGAGACCATGGTCGAAGAGATGTCCCTTACAGGCCAGCTCAATCCATTCGATTGGAATAGGGATGGAACACACCAGCTCCAGCCGGGAGATAGCGTGGTCACCGACCAGGGTCGGCAGGTCCTCGGCGGCTGTACCATCCGGGACCTGCGCGAGCCAGGCGTGAAAGATTCGGAACCGACGCACGGCGCCTCCTAGACTGCGTTCAGCATGTTGAGGGGAACATCCCAGGTCATGACGCCGACCTTGACCAGCGCCTTCTTCTGCTTGACCCGCTCGATGTTGCCCACGAAGATACCCTTACGTCCGGTCCAGGTGACGCGGTCTCCGCTCTGGAACAGAAATCGCTTCCGCTGGGACTCTGCACTTCGCTGCACCTTGATCTCGGCGATGAGTGCTGTGTTGAGTCGGGTCAGTTCGTCCGCGGGGTGGTTGCGGAGCTCGCGAATGATGTCGTCAATTGTCATGTGTTTTCTCCAGGAGGTCCATCCCCCATTAGGATAATAATATCACCCAGGGAAGTTAGCTACACGCGAATCTGGATCAGTTCCACCAGGCGTGACTCAGCCTCATGCCGCGCTGCCATCCAGCCAGACATGACCTCGTGTTCCTCCGCTCGAGTCTCGGTCCGCTCCAGGAGGTCACGGAACTTCTCATCGATGCCGTCGATCTCCTCGAGGAAGCCGGACAGGTCCGGGTTGGGTACCACAGTCATCAGGCAGCCTTCTCATAGTTGAGGTTGACGTACACCAGGCCGCGGAACAGCTCCTCCATGTACTGCGGCTGGAGGAAGTCTTTGCGGGTCGGGTCAGGGACCTCGAGGCCCATGTCGAACAGGTGCTGGAGCATCGCCTTGGCACCAGTGGCCAGGTTTCCCACGAACAGGAAGCCGGACGTGAAGTCAACGCAGCCTCGCTGGATAGTGAAGTTGGCGCCCTCGCCTCCGCCCTTCAGGACGGTGACCCTGACACCCGCCTCCGGGTGCTCGTAGGTGTAACCGACGCGGGTCAGTGCCCACTCGGCCTTCTCGAAACCCAGGGACCTCAGGTATGCTGCTCTTGCTCGTGTGGACATTACTGTTTCTCCTCGCCGGGGAACTCGCCCCTGAGCAGGCACTCGCCATGGGAGCCGTCCGGACACAGGTAGGTCCAGACATCCTCGTCCGGCCCGCGCCACAGGAATGTGGTGCCCACCGGAAACGTCGCCCCAATACTGGGGGAGTGCCATCTCTCGTTTAGTGTGATTCTCATGATCTTTCCTAGCCGAAGTCGAGCAGGTCCTGCACGGTGCAGCCGATGGCCGCGGCCCTGGCGAGCAGCAGCTGGTCGTCGTCCATGCGGTCAGCCTGCAGCTGGACCAGGGCGTCGAGGATGTGCTCCCTCTCGCCGAACTCCCCGAGGAGGTACTGGACCTCGTCCTCAGACATGTCGTAGACGGAACCTGGGTCGATGGTGAACAGGTCTGCGATCTCTGCGATGCGCTGTGGCGTCATGTGCGTGTCTCCTAGAGGGTGCATCCCCCATTAGCTACATTATAACCCAAGGAAATGGGCATTACACAGGCACCAGGTAACGAACTTCCCAGCCGGTCAGCATGGCGCGCTGGCCATTGACCAGGAACCAGTGGTGGAGACGTGTGCCGTGGACGTTGGCCTGCCTACGCTTCGACTCGAGATAGACCAGGGTCAGGGGTTGAGCCTGTCCCCAGGCACGCCGCATGGGCTCTATCGCGATGTAGTAGAGTCGATCTCGCAGCTGCACCCGATCGTCGTCGTGCCAGCGGTAGTTGATGATGGCAGGACAGATGGTCCGGACGGCAACACCTGGCTTGAGGTCAGCGACTTTCATGAAGTACCTCGTCAATCTCATCGATAGGAATTGGGCCAATGAGTCCCATATAGGACCAGAGCACATCGGCCCAATCCTCGTCGAAGCCGGCCGGATCGGACCAGAAAGATAGGATGACTCCTATCTCCCCGTCGGATACGATCAGGTCACCGGCTTTCATTGATCACCTCCAGCTGGGCGGCCGGGTGTGGCGTCTGCTCGCCGGTCCGCCAGAGCACCAGGCACTGTAGGTGCATGTGACGTCGGTGGCGTGCTAGGGGTCGCTTGACCTTGAGCACGACTCCCAAGCCGTATTGTTCCTCTCGGTACTTTATCATCCCCAGCGGTCGATGGCGCTGGCGGGCAGCCCTGCTCCCAGTCCTCTTGTGTCTTACCAGGTCACCGGCTTTCATTGATAACCCTCCAGGTGGTGTACTCGAGGCGAGTCACCCAGACTCGACCGTCCTCCGACAGGATTCTCATCCGATCGGTCACCTGTCCCGGTCCAAGGACCCCAGCCTGGATTACCTCCAGGACTACTGCGGTCTCACCATTCGCTTCGATCAGGTCTCCCACGTCGATGTGGTCGCCGAGCGTCATGGTCCTAGTGGTTTGCATCGATCGCCTCCAGCTCGTCGAGGTCGAACTCGGCGACCTCGCCCAGGACCAGGACGTTAGCAGCTGGAATGTGGAGTCGCTTGGTGAGCTCGAGGACTAGCACGACCTCGCCGTCGCCCCAGGTCTCATCCCGCCACCGCCGGATCACCACCATATCGCCGGCCCTCACCACTGCTGGCGCCCCTTGTGCTTGGCGTGGCGGGCGGCCTTGCCGCTACCCTTGCCTGAACCTCGTCGGGCCTTGTTCTTGTGCTTGCCAGCGCCGCTGCGCTGGAAGGCGGCCACGGCGGTCCAGTTTCGTGTCTTTGTCCTCATACATATATAATAACCCGCCGGCGCCCCCACTACACGCGGGCGACACACATCTTGTCGATGTCGGCGATGGCCAGCAGCCCGTCCGCGAGCCACTGTCGTCTGCCATCCAGGAGGACGCAGCAGCTGACCAGGCGCCTTCCATGTTCCTGCATAACGGTAACCTTCATCACCACGCCGAGCTTGTCCGGGTCCCACTCAGAGACGACCAGCTGTCCCTCATCGAGACTGTTGTAGCCGAAGCCGAAGTGTGGAATCACGGTGTACCCCTGGTGAGCCGGGTGGGACTCGAACCCACAACCAACGGATTAAAAGTCCGTTGCTCTGCCTGTTGAGCTACCGGCCCAGCCACTAGGAGCCTGCGTCGCGGGGGTGGGATGCCGGTTCGATAGGAATATTCTTCCACCGGTCCGACCCATTGTACAGTCGCTCCCTGGCCTCCAGCTCCCCCGTCTCGAAGTCGACCAGGTAAGTGTAGGGGACGCCGGTGCCGAAGTCATCGACACCGTAGCGCTCCTCCTCATCTGACCGGAAGTCAAAATCAAGACGGACGGCGTCGGAGTCGAGGGGATCGGTACTGAATGGGTGCCAGCAGAGGAAGCCTCCGACAGCCTGGGCCCGCCTGATCTCCAGCAGCAGGCAGCTCGTCGTCTGCTCCTGCAGGAACCAGCACACCTGTGCCACCATGTGGTCGGGGTAGCCGTCGTAGTGGACGTAGGTCCCCTCGATGCGGCCGTCCGGCAGGCGGACGCCCAGGTTGCAGGACGTTCCCACCCTAGCAGCCCCAGTCGCGGTTACCGGCACCCGCCCGAGGGATCAGGTCGAGCTGCTGCTCCACCTCCTCAGGAGTGTCGTCAGCGGTGGTGGACGGCCGGAGCGACAGGAGGAGACCGCCCTTGTGGACGTCACGCTCGATGCCGAGCTTCCACCCCTTACGTTTCACCATCTTGACCAACCGGTCCCGCACCGCCTGGCGCGGAAGGTGCTCAGCTACCCGAAACTTTATCTTGTCGATGTCAGCGTGGGCATGCTCGGCCAGCTCACGGGCGCACCTGTCTAGAAGTTTCTGCATGGTCGCGTTCTCCGCCTTGGAGAATGTGTTGGTGTAGTCACCGGGTCGTCGAATTGTTGCCATCTCTCTTGCACCTCCATGTGCTGTGTGTAAAACTGTTGGTACCCCGGGCGGGACTCGAACCCGCAAACCTAATGGTCAGAGATTTTAAGTCTCCTGCGTATGCCAATTCCGCCACCGGGGCCGGACTAGATCTTCCCTTTCCAACCCAGGATCGCGCCTAGCATCATCCAGGGAATCAGGTAAATGAAAAGCCCAACCAGGATCCAGCTGAACAGGCCTGGAGTCATCTTGCAGACGATCCAGAGGACCACGAAAAACTCGAGGGTCCAGACCATGAACGAGAATATTCCCGTGATGGCCGTGCTGATTAGACCCTTGCCTGGTTTGCATGCTAGTTCAATCTGCTTTGCCAGATCCATGTGCTGCCTCCTTTACCTATAGCAATTCTACCACGTCTCATGCATCGCTACACGGGCGTGACCCACTCTGGACTCAGCGCAACCTTGTCACCTGACCAGAGGAAAACGTGGACGAGGCGTCTCACGGTGGTGGAGCCTCCATGCTTCTTACGTCGCATCCAGGGCTGGGATACCCGTTGAGTACCCAGGTACATTCCTGACTGGCTTCCCCATAGGACGGGTGTATCATCAACCCGGTCGGACTCGAGGTAGTGTGCCTGTGGAAACCACAGGCCCTCACTTCGCTCCTGGCCCATTACCTGTGGGTCGTACACCTCACGATTGAGTAGGTATAGTTCACCCGTTTCAAGCTCTTCCGCCTGGGACATTTACTTTCCTCCAGTAAGTACATAATACCACACTGGCCCAGGCGCTACACGTCGGTGTCTGGGGGTGCCCTCCACCTCTCCAACAGGGCCGACGCCGGTAGCCAAAGCAGCAGGTAAATACCAACGATGATAGCTGACCCATCTAGGAAAGTCTCGACCAGGCCTCGAGGGTACTGCCCCATCAGGACCTCGGTCAGCCTCCCGACTGAGAGGCCTGCCACCCCAATGGCGGCGGCGGCTAGGAGCATGAAGAGAGTCACCCCCACGGCGGCTCCCAGTACTTGTGCGAACTTCTTGATGAATTGATTCATGCACAATTATACCAGGATGCCGCCGCTAGTACAAGACTAAGCGACCTCTTTCAGGCCGCGAGCGCCGATCTTCAGGACGTAGGTCAGGCCGGAGGCGCCGAAGCGATTCTTCTCGACCGTCAGTCCGCGACAGCCGAACCACTCAGAGTTCGAATCCTGATCGATGCTGAGGTGCATGTGAAGGTCGACCATGTGCTTCAGCGTGTTGCTGCCCGCCATCTTGCCGTCCTTGTTGACCTGGCCAATGACCAGGGCGCAGGTGTAATTCTCCTTGCACCACTCGGTGATCCGCTGCAGCACGCGCTGCGGGGTCTTGGAGTTGGTGGTCATTCCCCACTTTCCATCGTTCATGGTCTGCAGTGAGTCCACGATGAGGAAGCGGGCCTTGAGCTCCTTGGCATGTGTCAGCAGCTCATCGACCAGGACATCCTGTCCGACGGTGAAGCCCTCGGTCAGCCTGAGCCGCTCGGCCTGCATCTTGGTCTGGTACAGGCTCTCCTCCGCCGTGTTGAACAGCACCTTGCCGGGGCCGTGGACACGTCCCAGGGAGTTGGCCAGCTGGAGCATCAGCGTCGTCTTGCCGGAGCCGGGCTCACCCGTGAACAGGCCGCAGACAGAGGGGGTAAATCCCTTACCACCCATTGCGTCGTTAATGAAATCAATACCCGTGGAGATGCGTTGCTTCAGCTCCTTGGGTACCTCGATCTCGTTGATGTTGGTGCCCCGTTTGAGGTCACGCAATCCAACGTTAAGGACCATTCCTGACATACTAATTTCCCTTCGACGTAGTTTCTAATCTCACTTACAAGAATATTATACCTCCTCGAGGGATGTGTTACACGTCGTCTGACATGTCCCGTAGGCTACCTGTGTCGAATGGGTCAACCTTGATAGGCAGTACTTCCTTGAGCATCCGGTCACCCTCCTCTCGAATCTCCCGGAGCCTGCGATGGATATAGGGATGCATGTCCGCCTCCTCTCGAAAGGCGTCCTTCTGACAGTGGAGCAGGTTATCCGAGCCATCCCAGATGATAGCTCCTCCGAACCGATCGCGATGTACCAGTACGCCACACTTGCCATCGCCGATGGTACTGGTCACACGGGTCCCTGTTCCAAATTCATTCTTCAGATCCTCTAGCGTCCTCTCAGCCATTACTATCCTCTCTTTCTGTGTGTGCCTCATCGCCCTTCTGGACGAGATAGACGTAATCCCTGTTGCACCTGAGCTCATTGCCACTGGCCAGCAGGACAGTGAATGACCATTGGTCCGATCCCACCACCACACCCCTCAGGCCAGTCAGGCCTCGCTCCCCGGTATCCCGCCATCCCAGCCTGGGATCAGGACCCTGGAGTTCCACCAGGTCACCCAGACCAACGGGTGCCAGCACGGCGAACCATATCCTCTCGAAGCAGCATCCTCTCGCCATCGACGAGGACCTCATACGCAGGCGTGCCACCCCATCCTATGGTGGGGTGGTGCGTGACAACAATGCCATGCCTGTAATTCAGAATGCGGTACGGGTCGTGGGAATCGGGATCGCGGGTGTAGACGACTAGGGTGCCGTCCGGAATGATCACACGGCGGGACACGGCGCTCCTACTGGACCAGGACGATCTCGTCCTCCCATGTCCGAGCTACTCCAGTGCTGGCAAGAACGTGATAGACGACGATCATTGCGCCGCCTTCCAGTTCGGCCGCCTCGTGAGAGAGGACGACGCCGGTGTCGCCGCTGCCGACGGTTGCGCCGCCGTGACGTTGGAACGTCTTCCAGTTCCTGGGAATGGCCCGGTTGAACTTCACCAGGCTTCCGTCGGGGATGATCCTCACCCATATAAGTATTCCCCTATGCGGCTTATGCGCGGTGTTGGAGCTTGATGACCGGACTCCGCCCGGTCTCGAAGTCCATGGAGCCGTCGGGCGTGATGACCCAGCCAGCCCGAAGCTTGCAGATGCCAGGCTTCGGAGCGTAGCCATCCGTCATGATCAGGAGGGCGTCGTACTCGGACCGGTGCTCGTTGGCGAACCTGACCGGCGCATTGAAGCAGGTTCCACCGGCGCGGAACCTCTTGGCCTCCACCCGCTTCCCCTTCTTCCAGACGAACATGTTCTCGGAGTCGACCTCCGAGTCGAATGGCAGGAAGGTGAAGGTGGCCCGTTTGGCCAGGCTTCCCAGCTCGCCGTAGAGCAGCTCCAGCTCCGTGTCGGAGACCGACCCACTCATGTCGACTGCCACCAGGATGTTGGCGGTGTAGTTCCGCTTGCTGCCTGGGTGGACGAGGCCGTACTTGCGATTCCGTCGCTTACGGGTGCTGGTGACGTCGGCGCGCTGGCACCGGCCCACGAAGGCTCGAAGCAGGGCACGCCAGTCCACCTGGTCGGAGATCAGCCGGCGGAGGTCGGACCGAAGTTCAGCAGAGACGGAGCCCCACCGATTGGTCTTGTCGCACTCCTTGACGGCCTCCTTGACCACCTGCTTGACCTTGCCGCGGATCAGCTCCCGGTCGGTCTCGGTGATAGCATCCCAGCCGTCGTGATCGTCCAGTGGACCGTGGCCTCCGCCATCACCGGGCTCGCCATCACCAGGCTCGCCTTCGCCACCCTTGCCGTCGTCATCCGGCCAGACCTCCTTCAGCTTCTCGAAGTAGTAGTCAGAGCTCATGTTGGGCTCCAGCTCCGCGATCAGGTCAGCGACCGGATCCGACTGGGGGTTACCGTCCTTGTCACATGGCCGCTCGCCCGGGACCAGGCCTCGGTTCGGAAGCTCCTCGCGGGAGATGTTCCTGGGGGAGTTGATGGCCAGGTCGGTGGCGTAGTTCCACATCAGGTGTGGCTCACGGCGCCGGCTGGTGACGTGCTCGTAGAAGAGGTGGCACAGCTCATGCTTCAGCAGGCCGATGATCTTCTTCTCACCCTCCTCCTCCACAAGCGTGTGGCAGAAGTTAGGATTGTACAGCATTCGCAGGTCGCCGTCCTTGACGGTCACCCCGGCGGTCGGAAGTCGGTCGGTACACACCTTGGTGACGCGCCGACTGATGTGCCCCCAGAACGGTTCGTTCAGCAGGAGCTGCACCGTGTGGTAATCGATATCGAATCTCTTTTTTGGGTCAGCCATTCGGACTGCCTCCTTTCATTAGATATATAATAACACCCCGACGCCCACGCTACACGTGCCTCACGCTTCTTTTCGCCGGCCACGCTCCCTGGGCACACGCAGCTCGTCCTCGAAGACCAGCAGCACCTGTCCGGCCACAAGGACCTCGTACAGGCGACCGCCGGGATTCTCACGGACATCGCACTCCCGGACCACCTGGCCAGCCATGCCGGTCAGGTTGGTGTCCCCCCGCACCCGGACCAGCTGGCCTGGGGAGAGGGGACCCGTCGGCCGGTCCTCAGCCATTGACCGCCTTCAGCAGGTCCTTGCTGATCCGCTTGTGCAGCTTCTGGACGTTCTTGAAGTTGCCGCCCTCGGAGGAGCTGACCTTGGTCCAGAACGTCACCAGCTGCTCGCCGGGGAGGAGCTTGGCGAACTTGCCTGCGTTGTCGGCCTGGTCGTCGGACCAGTCGTTGTCGCCGGAGTGGTCGACCAGCTTCTCGAGGAAGCCATTGGTCTGGTCGGCCGTGGCCTTCTTGATCCGGTCCTTGACCTCCTTGAAGCGCTCCAGGATGTCCTCAGCCGAGATCACCATCTCGTAGTTCTTGGCGAACTCCACCAGGGCGATGGCCGCCTCGTTACCGAGCAGCGGCCGGGAGACGTTGAAGAAGCGGGGGTCAGCCGGAACCTCATTGAGCTCGCAGGCCTTCAGCACCCGGTCCACCTTCTCCCAGGACCGACGCGATGGGTAGACCCCACCGGGCTCCTGGATTCCCATCTCCTCGAGGTGACGGGGGTTCTGCCGGACGAAGTCGACCAACAGTGGGTCGATGTCGCCGGGCCCCTTGGCCCAGACCAGCCAGTCCTCGAGCGTCGGCTCCAGGACGAACAGGGCGATCCGGTCCTCCCAGGCGCCGTCGCCCTCGGTGACGTTGTAACTCTCAGAGGGGTTCTGGGCGCAGATGACCCGAGTGCCCTCGTGGAGCTTGTTACCGTTGATGGCGTGTGAGCCGATCAACTGGAAGGCGGCCTGTTGGACGCCCTCGGAACCCCGGTTGATCTCGTCCAGGAACAGGAGACACGGCTCGTCGACGCAGCGTTGGATACGCTCCGGCAGGCAGAACCGGGAGACCTTGGAGTCACCCTCGCCCTCCAGGTCCGGAAGGCCGATGAGGTCACCCTCAGTCATCTGACCCAGCCGGATCTCGATGACGGGCAACCCCATGTCCTCCCCGATCTGTCGGGCCAGTGCGGACTTGCCGATGCCGTGTCGACCCTCCATTCCGACGGTGATGCCGTCGACCTGGAACAGGTCCTGGGCTGCGCGGACGAAACCCTGAATATCAATGGAAACCTTTGTGCTCATGTGATGAGACTCCTTTCGTAATTTGTAGATATATTATAAGCCACGCGCGGGCACGCTACACACGGGTGTGCACATTTTGTGTGCGGTGTGTCTTGTGTGCTGGTTGCGTCAACTCTCATTACCTATATCCTATCACGCCAGTCGGCCCACTACACGTCAGCCGCGGGCCATCGGCTGCCTCCTCGACATTAGCCACCGGGCGTGGGCAGCGCGCCGCCGATTGCGGATCTCACCCTCCCGGTACACGTAGCACATCTCCTCCTCAGCCAGCCGGATCATTCCCTTGGATCCTCCCTCCCGGCGTAGCCGGCCCAGGGACTCCTGGGCCCTTCGCATCACGCGGTTGAGGTCATCCTCCGGCATCGTGGCCAGCACGTCAGTGTGGGTCTGTTGGATCGCTGTACTCATGGTCAGTCTCCCTGCGGGATTAATCCCCGCCAATACTAGTATATTCTACCCCATCAACCGATGGATTTACACGCTCATCCCAAACTATTATCACCCACAACCCACCGCCGTCAGCATCCCCCAGATCAGCGGGAGCAGGAGGGGGTGCATAACTAGGGCGTCCCTCAGCACACTGATAAGTATTCGCTACCGCGGACCCTCAATCGAATCGACCCACATCAGCTGGTCGCTGAAGAACTTCTTCTCCTTCCCCTCCACCAGCACCCAGATCTCCTGTCCCTCCCAGCCGCTTCGCAGCACCGTCCGATGGGTTCGCAGGACTAGACAGGGGCCGGTGGGAGCCAGCCAACCCTCCTCACCGGAGATCGGAGGAGGGAAGGTCTGGACCAGATCCCCCGGATGGAAGGACGGCATCTTATCTCGTTTCTTCGCCATCATAGTAATTCTACCCACAATGGCTCACGATGTTCAATTGCAATCAATTGCAATTCTTAGGTGTACAATGGTCCGCACAAGTCTTAAGTGCCAGCCTGCTCTAAAAAGAAACCTTTTCCACCCTGCGAGAAAAGAAAAGCACTTTACACCCGGCCGTCGCCTTCCTCCACTATCCTCCACTTTCCTCCACCGATAATAACTGTGTCCACTGTCCAGCGAACAGGAAGCCGTAGGGATGGTATCATCGGTGATACCACGTCGTGAGAAAGGAAAATCCCTAAAAAAGGATGACGCGTGAGAAAAGAAAAACGCGTACGAGAAAAGAAAAATCCCAGAATACGTGACGCCTGAGAAAAGAAAAATCGCTATGAGCGCGACGCCTGAGAAAAGAAAAATCGCTATGAGCGCGACGCCTGAGAAAGGAAAAATCCGAGAGGGCGATGGGTGGTGGATGTATCGTGTGTAGTCAACATGAATTTACGATAGGCTGGGGGATGTACGAGGGTATCGGGCACAGCGCTGTGACGATACATTGCAACTGTGACAGGGTATCGTGCAGACAGCGCCATCGATACACTGGCTATCCCATCTCCCTCCCTAGCGTCTGTTTCTTTTCGTCGGCGTCTTGCTGCCCTGGGGCTTGATCGACTTGGATCGCAGGCCGCGGTCGTTCCAGCCCCCGCGGATCCAGGAGCGGTGCATCAGGTGGCCTCGCTCCTGGGTGTGTATGAAGCCCAGGGCATGTCCCAGCTCGTGCTCCACCACCCGCTCCAGGGGTCGACCCCGGAGGTAGACCTTGGCCCAGGTGATCTCCCTTGTCTCGTCGTCGACATCGAAGTGAGTCTCGGCCAGGTCATCGCCGTCTGTGAACATCTGCTGGTGACCTACCTTGATGGTGATGAAGCCGACAGGAAACTCGGCCCTGCACTCACCGGGGGCATCCTCGGTGGAGACGGTGCTGAAGAACGGATAGCCGCGGTCGGCCCACCACCTGACCGCCCGCTCGACCGATGCTACATCAGCGGGTGCCCCCTGACAGAGGATGACAGTGGGTGTGTACTTCCAGTGGCCGATCCGAGGAAGCATACCCTCATAGCTTGCCGGGACATCCACCGGGCCCGTGACAGTCGGCGTGGTTGCCAGTAGGAAAGGCACCGCTAATAGGATTAGCAGTCGACCATATATTCCCATCCCTTCTCCTTAGTTTTCCTTTGGCTTGATCGGAAGCCGATCCAAGGAAGAATTCATCCACTCCCCGAATATCTCTCTAAATCGAAGCTCCCGCTCAAGCATCACCGCCGGCGGTGGATCATGGGGATGATACTTCACCCGCTTTGTCAATAGGAGAGGAGGCTGATCTTTTTTGGTCTTAGCCATGTGGCCCCTCAGTTAATGCTATATGGAATATCCGCCGGAAGGTTGTCCAGGACATCGTCCATCTCATCCCGGGTGGTGACCAGCATGCTGGCCTCCTCGCCAGTTGCAGGATCGGTATAGGCCAGGGTCTTTGGATAGTCCGGACCGGTTCCCTGCTCAACGCCCTCTCGGCCCTGGGTTAAAATCTCCAGCGAGACTTCGTCGAAGTTCAGGCCAATCGACTTGGCTATCTTCTTAATAACCTTTGGCTCCTTCTTCAGGTCGCCAGCATGGGTCAGGACGTAGGTCGCCAGGACGGAGCTGGCCGCCGGGGTGATGTGCCCCTGCTCCTCGACCCAACGCTTGTAGGCAGCCGGCTCAGCCTGCATCAGGCGATTGTACCTGTCCCACCGTGCACGTCGATGCTCCCAGTTCGCCTCGGTCAGGTGAGCCAGCTCCTCCTTGATCAGCTGTCGTAGATGCTGTTTGGTCAGTCGCACTGTGTGGCTCCCCCCTAGGTACTCAGTTCTCGGATCATCCTTCGAAGGTGACTGCGGGTAATACGAACGGCCTCATCCTTCTTTCGCTCCTCGCGTCGGGCCCGCTCGGCCTCCTTACGCTCGTCCTCGATGTCCTTCTCCAGATTATCGATGTGTTCCTCATCATCGCGAATATTCTTTCGGAGATTCTCCAGCTCACGCTTGATCCTGTCCTCGGAGAGCTTGCCAGCCTCCTCCCGAATAATCTGCCTCAGTTGCCTCTTGGTTATTCTCATTATACTCTCCTAAACAGTAGCTGCCTCTTCGGGTTCTTCTGCCGTGATCGGCACCACAAGCTCTCCCGTTCGGGAGCTCCACCCCGCAAAACCTTCAGGGTGTGCTGCCACCTGTTGGTATAGGACCCCGCCTTTTCCACCGATCTTGAAGCCCTCTCGTGCCATCTGATCCTGGGTGTATCCTAGGCTAGAAAGCCACTGCAGGAATTCAGGCTCCCGCTTGCTTTTCTTCACTGCATTAAAAACTATGTAAAGTGCCATGTCAACATCGCTGTCGAAGCTAACGGTCATGGGACCATACCTCGGAGCTGGTCGCCCCGGAATAGGGGAGACAGCGTCGTGCACACCCCCCTCCCTTAAAAGTCC
>Ga0080013_1003114_pt1 | contig 18061 bp, 34 predicted proteins | sample ETNvirenome_6_85_FD_69236 | JGI IMG/M metagenome (GOLD analysis project Ga0080013, IMG submission 69236) | Marine viral communities from the Pacific Ocean - ETNP_6_85 (SPADES assembly) (version 2) | ecosystem: Environmental > Aquatic > Marine > Oceanic | place: Pacific Ocean | collected 2013-06-19 | reverse complement strand
ACAGTACCTTATTATGTGACTCCTAAATTAGCTCTTACATTCAATGGATTAGGTAGTGGTGATTTTTATGATTTAAGCAGTGAATCGACTTCAGGATTTACGTTTACACTTAAAGATAGTGGAGACAATGTTATCAGTAAAACCTACGAATACATGGCGAAAGGCTATTAATGAGCGAACATTCTTATGTGATTGTCGATGCCACAGGTGCGAATTTCCGGACAGACATAAATTCAGTTCTGAGGGCAATTTATTCAAATAATTCTGGATCGTCAGAACCGTCCACAACTTATGCCTATCAGTGGTTTTATAACACAAGTGATCACACGTTAAAGATCCGTAATTCTGCAAATGATGGATGGATTATAGTTGCCGATTTTGTTAACTCTGCTTCTGCTCCTAGATTTCAAGGTAATGCTGGAAGTTTAGCAAGGCCAACTTATGCATTCACGGGTGATACTGATACAGGAATATATAGAACTGGAGCAAATGCAATTGCAATCGTTACAGGAGGAACGGCAGGCATTTCAGTTGATAGTTCCCAGAATGTTGAGATTGCAGGAAGTCTCAGTGTCTCAGGTGCTCAAGGAATTACAGGTGAGATCAGAATGTGGAGTGGATCATCAGCCCCGACAGGATGGTTGTTATGCAATGGTGAGTCAAAGTCCCGTACTACTTACTCAGACTTGTTTGGAATTATTGGTGTTAATTATGGTTCAGCAGATGGTTCTCATTTCAACGTTCCTGATATGCGTGGAAGGGTTCCTTGTGGTGTTGGAACTGGTGCAGGAGATGGGTCCGAAGATGCTGATGGTGGGACAGCTCCATCTGGTACTGCATTAACCGCACGATCTCTTGGTGAATGGACTGGATCTGAAACGATTGCTGAAGCAAATCTGCCGGCTCACACCCACGGTCCTGGCACTCTAGCAACAGGGAATCAATCTGCTTCACATGGTCACCCATACACAAATCCGGCAATAGGAACTTATGGAGGTTTGGACTACGACGGATCAGGAACCGCTGTTGAATATCCCACGGTAAACGGAGGAACTACTGGAGATCAGGACGCATCTCACACTCACACGGTCACCACTGGAGTATCAGCATCAACAGGATCAGGCACAGATTATATGCAACCAATCATGTGCGTAAATTTCATCATTAAAACGTAAAGGATTTTCATGGCAGATAGAACGATTAAACCCGATGATACTCATGATTTGGTTCTCCAGAACAACGATGGTTCTGCAAAGATCGAGGTCAATGAAGCGCAGAATATTGTCCTTACCGCAGGATCGACAACGGCCTTAACAATCGACACGGATGGAGACACCCATATCAACAACAACCTCGACTCTGGCACGATTGGGCCATCAGTTGTCTTCCCAGCAGGAGGAACAGGAAATGCGGTTTCACTTGCTATTCTGATGGATAAAAAGGCTCTAACAACAGAAGCTGGGACTTTTGACCAAGACGGTTGGCGAACCAGAGACATAAATTTTGAGACTGATCCTGACGGCATAGCCTCTTACACAGGTAGTACATCAGGTACTGCATCGGGTGGAGGAAATATGGGGGAATCCTTTACATTGATTGCTGGCACATATCTCATTACTTGGAGTTGTCCAGCATATGACGTTGTGCGCCACATTACTCGGCTTTACGACATAACAGGAGCAGCAGAGTTAATGACCGGGACTTCTCAAACTGGTCAACCAAGATCATTTGGGGCTTATATAGGTACTATTGGATCTAGCAATACCTATGAAATCCAGCACTATCAAGAAACTGGTGATGTTGCATCTATTGGATTTGGATTAGCAAGTGATATTGCAGTAAACGTATACACCATGATTAACATTTATAAGATAAAATAAAATGGTTTACGCCAAAATTGAAGACAATATTGTCATAGGTATATCGGTTGAAAAACAACCAGATTGGCAAGAAGTTCCTGATAATGTTGTTTCTGGAATGATAAAAAATGAAGATGGAACATTTAGCAATCCACCCAAACAGTTTAAGGTTGAAATAGCGAGATTGAGACTGAACAGGAGTCATCGCTTACTTGAAACCGATTGGATGGGGAATTCTGATGTAACCATGCCAACAGAATGGAAAACTTACAGACAAAGTTTAAGAGACATCACAAACGGACTAACGACAGTTGCTGATGTTGAGTCAGTAACATGGCCCACAAAACCTGAGTAATCCATGACAGGACTACTGATTTTCTTTTCGATTTACATCACTCTGATTCTAGTTGGAGTTTCAGGGATCTGGTATTTGATCAATCATTATGATTCCATAATTTTTAGGAGAAATAGTGTCAAATGAATCCTGCCGATTATGCATATGCAACAGGACAAACTCATCCCGATCTTATGGAAGTTGACAGTTTAATGCAGTTAATAGAAAGAATCGGATTGCCTGCCGTAATTATCGGTGCAACTTTTTTTTATATCTATAAAACTGCACAAAGTCATCGTGACGAAGTTAAGAGTTGGCAGGAGAAAGACACTGTTGCTGACTCAAGACTCATTGATGTAATTAATCTTAGTAATGCTAGGAACGAGAATTTTCAACAAGCTCTTAACGAACAGACAATGGCGATCAAGGAATTGTGCGGTGAGATTAGGGGCATGAAACCAAGTAGGAGATGAAATCATGCGAAATTACTTCAGCGACTTTATTAGGAGCATTGGTTGGTAATTTAACCAGCACCTTGAGTTACTGGTTTGATTCGACTGAGCATAACAACACGCTATTTAAGAGGGAACATGAAAAAAACAAAAGGAATTAAAAATCGAGGAAGTCAAATTCACCGTAATAAAATGCATTATTACCGACCTTTTGAAAAAATGAACCTGAGAAATCCAACATGATTCCACTACTAGGAACTGTACTCGGTGCAACTGCTAAAACCCTACTGATAAGCCTTCTTTCTGAGAAGGTTATCATTAAAGTCTTGGTAGGCAAAAATGAAGGTGACGGATTACTTGGCTGGCTGGTTAAGAGGTCAACCAATAAACTCGATGATCAACTCGTGCATACAATACGGGAACGATTACAGGAAACAGGAAAGTTATGATTGTACTCGTAGAACGTTTATTTCGGGTGTGTGTGCGACTTTTCTAATGGGCAAGTACCTTACACCTAATTTTACGATTGATGAACTGTCTTGCAGAGGGACAGGGGTTTGCAGGATGGATGAAAACTTTTTAGAATTACTTCAACAAATAAGAAATCACTTTGGGAAGCCTATGGTAGTCACCAGCGGTTACAGGCATCCAGATTATAACGAAAAGGTTTCAAAAACTGGGCGAACGGGACCGCATACTAAAGGTCAAGCGGTTGATGTTTTAATTACGGGGAAGGATGCAATCAAACTTTTCGCAATTGCCCAGAATCTAGGAATGACAGGAATCGGATTGAATCAAAGAGGACCGCATAACAAAAGATTTATTCATATGGATAACCTACCTGATATTCCTGGAAAGCAACCTCGACCGCATTGCTGGACTTATTGAAACAGGGAGGTAAAATTCAGGTTCCCTGTCCTTCCCTGAATTTAAACTGATAAAAGTCGGGCCTCCCTCATATTCCCCGTATTTACTGGTTTCCCCATTTATTTCAATACGATACCCCTAACATACTGATTTTATTAGCCGAATTCATTTTATTGGATTTAGGTACTAGTAGGGCAACTCCACTTTTCCTTCGCAATACGGCCCGATTTATTGCCTTTTTGGGCTATATATGCGAAACCTCTCGTGATACCCCTTATAATAGATAAAACCATAAATACCACATTGACCCTAGAATCCTTGGATTTAAATTAAAAAAATGTAATTATTTTATCCAATGATTTCAGGGGTTTATGAAATGAATTTTAAAAAAATAGGGAAAGAGCGTTTTTTAATTTGACAATAAATTCTAATAAATGGTATAAATATTTTACATTATACATACTAAACATATTAAATATGGTTAAACTGAATTATACATTATTTGATCTTGAGAGTTGCACAAAACTCTCGCCTATAAATAGGTACTGACCAGAGGGCAATGAAGCCCCAGTAACCTCATCGGCAGGGGAGCCAGTAATTACCTCGTCTAGGGAAGCCAGTAAGGAGCGTTGACTTTGGGTCTGCACTTACTGAATCAATCAAAAGGAAACCTAGCAGTAAAGGCCAACGGAGTTTCATTCCCCCTTTACTAGAAAGATTCGGCAGGGAGTACCCCTGCTAACACCTCTTCTTAAGAGGCGGTGTTTTAAGGGTACTAACTAAATCAAAAGGAAAATATGAGTAATCAAATAAATGAATTAATTAAAAAGTTGGAAGTTGAAAAACAAAGACAATTTCATGGTGGAAGTGAAAATTACTGGACTGATGGTGACCAGGAAAATATCGATTGGGTAATTCAGTTATTCACCGATGCAGTAGATTCTAAAGAAACCTCTTTACTTAATAAAAAAGACAATGTTGTTAAAGCAATAGGATTTATTGCCCATCAGGATACGATTTTGAGAGATATGTTTTTTGAAATAATTCAATTAGTTTTCCCTAATGAAGATTTTAAAAATGATTGGAAAGTGCTTACCTTTTTTATAGTTAAATCAATTTAGTAATTTGCAGGGCGAACCCCTGCTACTGCTTCTGAATAATCGGAGGTGGTAATTAGGGTTCAACCTAATTTTATTTTAAATTCCTCATCGGAGTATGAAAATGGCTGATAAATCAAAATCAAACGAAACCAGTAATGTTAATGATCCAAGTGTACTTAGATTCTCAGAGAAATGGTTTGTAACCTTACAGGGTATGAAGAAAAAGGATCTCTGGGCGGTACTGCAAGACCTGCAAAAAACCTTAAAGGAACAGGGCGTTATTAAAAGTATCCCTTCTAAAGAAGAAGACGAAAAACTTTATAAGTCCATGACGGGTAAAACAATCATCGAAAGTATTATCATGTCTGCACAAGACGAAATGAATGCTTTGGTGATGACTGTATCCTTGGAAAAATTCACGGGTACTGAGAAACCTTCTGTTGAAGATAAAAACGCTGAGTACGAAGCAATTTTAAATGAAGAGGAAGGTATCAAGGTTGAGTCGACCAATCCTAGAAAAGATGGTTCCCTCTACCAAAGCGGAAAGAGTGTAGTAACTGTTGAGTCAACCAATCCTAGAAAAGACGGCCCTGTAACTAAGGCAGTTAAAGAGGTATTGGAAGATATTGAAACTCAAGATAGTTCAATTGTAATCTTAAAAGAACAGAAAGAAATTGAAGCCACGGTAGCATACGTTAATGCCCGTTATTCAGATGACCCTGTAACTCAGGAAGCAGTACAGGAATTTGAACAGGAAACTATTACAGAAGTCAAAGGTGCTACAGACCTTTTGAAGCAAGGAAGTGTTGATCGTACAGGTCTTAAAAAGGATGGAACACCTCGTAAGAGGGGAACAGGCGTAATTGCAACAATTGCTGAAATACTACGCACAACTAACACTCCATTAACCAAGGATCAAATCCTTAACAAACTGTTAAAACAATTTCCTGACCGTGATTCCTCAGGAATGGAAACTACAGTTGGTCTTCAAGTTCCTGTAAGGATGAGCCGTGAAAAACAAATCGACATAGTAAAAGTTGATTGTGGAACGGACACCATTACTAAACGAACACGCTGGGGATACATGGTTAATTCAGATTTAGTTGAATGTATTGATGAAGTGAACGGTTATTACGAACTGAAATCTGTTAAGGATGCAGGTGAAGTTCTTAATGAAATAAGTAAGTAATATTATATCAAACGGGGCTTCGGCCCCTTTCCATTAATAATAATTTTAAAAGGTAATTATGAAAAAAGGACATAGCATTGAAGAAATGGTAACAATCGCCAACGATATGGACAGTAAAAAGGAAGACTTCATCGTTGATAATAACGATCTGAAATTCAGTATTTATGATGATACAAAGGAAAGCCTTCATGTTCCTAAAATGGAAGTTATGGGCGAACAGTTTAACATGGATGATAATTTCACTAATCAGTTATGTAATAAACTGCACCTTCCAGTTAAATACTATGATTATCTTCTGGATGAAGATCCTTTGTTGCTGGAGACAAACGTTAATGAATTATTAATGAAACGAGATGGAGATCATAACCTTGTCAGAACTTTACATGGTTCTGCACGGGCATACCTCTCAACCAGTTATAAGGCAATGGATCATTCAGAGGTTTTAGAAGTTGTATTACCTGCACTGGGCCAACATTTAGAAATTGACAACTTTAAGGAGTGCTACATAGGTGATTCCAAAATGACAGTGACCGCATCATTACCGTTAAAGACTTTTGAACCTAAAGTTGGTGACTTATGTGAATTTGGAATTGAAATTTCCAATTCAGAAATTGGAACAAACCAGTTTATGATTGCACCATTTCTTTATCGTTTGGTCTGTACAAATGGGATGAGGGTCAGAGATAAAATGTTCGGTATGGTAGGAATAAGGCACAAAGGTATTGACCTTGTTATGGATGACACTTCAAGCAGGAAATTCCTTAAAGAAGAACACGTGATTCAGCAAGGAAAAGATCATTGGTTAGTTACTGTAGAAGATAAAATCAACGGTTTCTTTAAAGGAGAAACAATTGAATATCTTGGTGAAGTAATTACTAAGAGTGCTGAATCAGACCCTGTTAATGATAATGATAAAGCCCTCGTTCGTCTGGGTAAGGAATACGGGATTGGTGAAAAAGAACAGCTAGAAATTGGAATGTATTTTTATGAAGGAAAAGATCGTACTCGCTGGGGATTAGCAAATGCGATTACTCGTTTTGCTCAGGATGCCAAGTCTACTGAAAGGACTGAAGATTTGGAACAGATTGGATGGAGTTTAACCAAACTAAACGACACCGATTGGAAGTCATTATACGTTAACTAAAAAAGAAGGACAGGTCGGGTAGGGGAACCCGTAATTGAGGTTAGGAATTCCGGTCCAAACCTCTCCCTGCCTTTTCACTTAAATAAAAGGAGTAAGTATGCCTAGAACACCATATGTATATTCAAAAAGGATTGATGGTATTGAATTAAAAATAACTGTTCATCCTTATCAAACTAAAAGGAGTGTAAAAATTGAAGGGGGTGAAACGTTTTATTGCTTAATTCGGAAAAACTCATTTGGTCAACGTTTAACGACCAACTTGCCTAATAGTTTTCACCATCAGTCTCATAAATCAGTACATGAGGCTTTGAAAACAATTGTTAATTTATATAAACAAATGCCTGATATTTATAGAATGGAAAAGGAGTAAGTATGGATGCAGTAGATAAATGCGGAAAATGGAGAAACAGGGAATGCCCACGATGTAAGAAATTATTTACTGGTTACCCTGCATTGAGTAGAAAAGACAATAAGACTGAAATTTGTAGTCCTTGCGGAGTGGAGGAAGCAATTGAACAGTTTATACAATATTTTCCCCAACAGTTAATAATTGATCAGAAATTACGGGCGTAAATGCTCGTTAATGGGTTGGGGTATTAAGTGTACCCCTGCCCCGTTACTTTTGCAGTACGGGGCGATTTAAGGGTCTTGTGTATGGAGAACCAGTAACAGCCTGGAATCTGTTGCTGGCTTTTGGTACATAAATCCCAATCAGTAATTACATGGAGTAAATTACTATGTATGAAGATAAACGACCGGCACACTTTGTCGAGACGAAACTGGTTAATCCTGAAGAGGCTAATGCTTTATTAGATTTGGCATTACAATCTGATTTTGATAACCGAAATATAAATGTTGAACGTGTTAATCATTTCTCTGAGGTAATTGAGAAGGGTGATTGGCAGGATTCAAATGATATGGTATGCATTGATGAGTCTGGCATATTGATCAACGGCTACCACCGATTAACTGCCATTAAAAAAAGTGGAATACCGATTTGGGTAACCATGAAAAGAGGTATGGATCGGGATTCATTTAAATCAATGGATACAGGAAAGAAACGTTCTCCTTCTGATATGCTAACAATTAAAGGACGGAAGAATACTTCAACGTTAGCACGGGCATTAAAACTTTATTACCTTTATGAAACTAAAGGAATTAAGGTTTTTGAACATTCAATGGAATTGCATACCGTAATCTCAAACAATGAGATTGACCGATTGGATGATTTACATCGGAGTATTGATAATTCTGTAACGTATGTCAGATCCCTCCTTCAATTAAATAAACTCCTCCCCGCAGGTTTTCTCGCCTTTGCTCATTATTTATTTATGAATAAACATGATATCTCTATAGTAAATCCTTATTTTGATGGTTTAAATAAAGACGGGAATTCTGAATCCGATTCTCCTGTTAATATGCTAAGAAACAGGTTAATTGAGGATAAACTCGCTATCGGTTCATGGCGTTTAGAATTACGGCATAAAATAGCTTTATTTATTAAGTGCTGGAACTATACCCTAGAAGGAACTCCAATCAAGGTTCTAAGGTATAGTCCACAAAATGAAAGCATGCAGGACTTTAAATAAGAAACCGTTAGAGTGGCAGATTCAGTCTGGCATACTTAAATGGTTAAATTATCAACCCGATATTTATACTATTCGGGTGAATCCTGTTGGAATCCCTCTAGGAAACGGAAAATATCGACCTTCTGGTATGAAGGGAGTTTCAGATATTATTTGCAATGTTAGAGGAAGGTTCTTGGCAATTGAAGTAAAGCGTGACCGTAGTTCTAGGATTACGGAGGAGCAAGTACGCTTTTTAAACAGTATTAAGGAAACAGGTGGTTACGCAATTGTAGCCACCGATTTGAATGATGTTATTGGAATAGTTGAAAGGATTAGAAATGCCATTTTTCAATGAGTGGACAGGTATCGGGAATGTAGTTGAAAAGCCTCAAATTAGGTATACGAAGACAGGGAAAGCAGTCACTAACTTTACAGTTGCAACGAATGAATACTGGAAAGATGACTCGCAGGAAAAGAAGCAGGAATCGGAATTCACCAACATAACGGCATGGGATTTTCTGGCTGAATTCTCTTCTAAATATTTAGATAAAGGTTCAAAAATATTTGTTAAAGGTCGGAAACAAAGTAAGAAATTTTCCAAGGACTGTCCTCATTGCGGTTTAGTATATCAGGCTAACTCACATGAAGTGATTGCTAACAAAATTCTTAATTTAACAAGACGTGAAGAAGAAAATTATGGAGAATCAAACGGGAACGTTAAAAACAATTTCTAGAACAGAAAATGTTGAAAAGTTGTTTGGTAACTTAGCAAAGTCTCAACTTCAGTTAGGTGCTTTGGTTAAGGATGCAACAAATCCTTATTTCAAAAGTAATTATGCAACTCTTAAAGCAGTCATTGAAACTTACCGTGAACCGTTTGCAAATAATGGTTTATCAGTAAGTCAGTTTATTGATGGAGAACAGTTGGTTTCCATCCTGGCACATGAGTCGGGGCAACATATTAGTTCATGCTCTCCAATACGATGTAAAGATAGGACTGATCCACAAAAAGAAGGTTCAGGAATTACTTATGCACGTAGATATGCTTTGATGGCAATTGCTGGCCTAGCACCAGAAGATGATGACGGAAATTCTGCAAGTAGACCTCAAGGGAAAGGTGGTGGTGGTTTATATACTGAAGCAGTTAATAAAATCATGGATGCTAATGCATTTAAGCATCTAGAAAATCTATGGAAAAAACATTCTACTCAATGGAATGAAAAATTAAATGAAATTGAATTTGGTAATTTGATGCGGATTAAGGATTACAGGAAAATAGAATTTGATACAAGATCGTTTCATGATGAAATGAAAGATGCAAAAGCATTTGATGATAAAACAAGTAAAGAAAAGGCTGAGAAACTGGTTAATGATGTAAAAGAAACTTTTAAAGTAAGTGAGAAAAATGTAACCAGAACTCAAACCTAAAAGTTCGGCAGATGAGGAGAAAATTGATGAAATGGATTCGACTAATTAGTTTTGACGGACTTAACTAATTAGCTTGAAGGGTAAGACTAAGTGCGGGAGATTATCGCCTCCGCTCCGTATGGGCAAAAAGGATAATCAAGGGTTAGGATAATTCCCTGAACATACCCGTATAAATTTCTGCTTAAACCAGAAATGCCTTACCCTTCTTTTCCTCTTTTGTATATATTAAATAATATTATTTATTAATATATATATTATTATTTTAAATATAATTAATAATATTTATTAAAATATATATTATTTATTTTTATATAAATATTATTTTATATAACTATATCGTTTATTATATTTATTAATATTATTATTTAAAATAACAGTAATTTTTATTATTAATAATATTATTTAATTTAAAATTAAAAACTCGTACCTTTTAAGCACCATGCCTAAAAAATTTAATCCAGAAAGTAAAGTCGTATTAACCCGCATGAATGAACTTCTTAATCTTAAACGAGGTTTTCAGGCAGGAACGCAAAGAGCAAAGGAACTTGATTTCCGACTCAAGGATTATCCGTTAAATGAAGTTTTAGAAGTAGTTGAATTTATTTGGAGTAAGTGGAAAAACTGGGATCAGAGGATTAATCACTTTAATCCGAGTACATTATTCAGGAAACGCAACTTTGAGAAGTACCATGAGGACTGCATGGTCACCAAAGAACGTAAATTGGCCGTAGAACGCACGGTACAGACTGTTAGGGACATTGGTACTGCTAATGGGCTTTCGGCTTGTGCAAGGCGTTTTATGGCTTCAATGAAGAACAAAGAACAAGAGAGGGCTTATGACCTTGGAAATTCCCAAACTGGTGAAGGTATCAGAAGTCAGTGATGCACTTCGGGTTTCATCTACAACTGTAGTCAGATGGATCAAAGAAGGGAAGTTGATAGGATACCAATTTGGTGAAGGAGGTGATTACAGAATTAATCTGGAAGACCTTCAGGAACGTTTAAATAACCTAAAAGTAGAAACTATTAATGGATAAGTTACGTAATGCGCTCTTATTTGAACATACCGAATTAATTGAAAAAATTACCAATACTTTAGAGAAAAATGTTGAAAGTCAAAAAGACTTATTAGAATTAAATAAAGGACTGAGATTGGAGATTGAGAGACTAAATTCTCAAGTTACAAAAATCGAATCTGAAATTACTCAACTTTGGATTTTAGCTGGTGATGACTTACAAGCCATTCAACGAACGCCTTTACCCTCCTGACCCGTTAAGATGGGATATTAATTTATGTGATAACTACTTTAAAGGTGATCTCAAACCGTGTGAACCATATTTAGTTCAAAGTATTTATGTAGATATTCATCTAGAAAAAACAGTTAAGTATATTCATGCGGTTTTAGAAGCTTATAAGTTGGTTATGATGGGTCCTGATTATTCAGGTGCGTTCTCTCAATACTACCCGAAAAATAAAAAAGTTATTAATGCTACTGTTACTCAGTGGTGTTTAATCTTAGAAGGAAGGTTACTACAATGAACTACTTAACAGAAATACCTTGGTGGCATTATCCAATAATGTTTATGGTTTATTCATTCTTATCAGGGTTTGTTTTTATTGTTGGTGTCTTTGTGTGGGTAGTATGGACAAATAAAAAGATACACCTCATTAAAAAGGATTAAAATGGAATATAAAGAATATAACGGATGGTACAACTACGAGACTTGGTGCTTTGGACTTTATCATTCACTAGATAATTTCACTGAGGACATAGATCGTATCCGTAAAGATTATAAAAGAGAAATAGGAGATGTATTAACTGATGAAGAAAGACAAATCATTCAGTTCTCAGAAGTCCTTAAAAATTATATGGAAATTTATGAAGATCAAATTCCTAAGAATGGAATTATTTCTGATTTAATTGATGCTTCTATTTCCGAAATTAATTACCGAGAAATAGCAGAGGGTTGGTTCGAAGATTATTTAAGGAATGAAGACGATAACAGGATATGAAATTCTTAAATAACAATAATAAATTCTGGTTGAAAGGTGGTAAGAATTACACTAGAGATGAAATTGAAAAGGCAACTAAAGAATATTTGGATCACGGAGGGAAGATTACTCAACTGCCAGATATTCAGGCTTTAATTCCCGATGAGATTTCTAACTTCTGGTATAACGAGAATTGGATTAAAGTAAAACCTTTTAAACCTAAAGGAAATTTCTAATGGCTAAAAGAATTCATAAGATTGGATTGGAGGTTGAAGGGTCAATGTTAACTCCTCTGAAATTCTCTCACATGAAGAATGGTGCATTCTACCTTTACAAGTGCAGATGCGGAAATGAAAAAGTAATCCGAAAAAACAATGTAGGGAAAACGGTTAAGTCCTGCGGATGTCTTTTAAGGAAGATACAGAAAAAATTCGGAAAAGATTTTGGTACTTACCGAAAAGGACGGATTCCTTGGAATAAAGGTTTAACAGGTATTAAGACTTCACCTTTTAATCATCCTAGTCATAAGTGGAAGACGGGTAAGATTAAAATTGAAGCTCCAGATGGTTCAATTGAATGGGTTAAAGTATCGGAGGAAAAGATTGGTAAAAATAACAAATGGTACAAACTCAAACAGCAATACGGGATTAAATGATTACTCTTGAAAATTTAGCTAAGGAAGCAGGAGTTTCAAAAGCATTTGTATATAAAGTTCTTGGAGGATATAAAAGATCCAAGCGTAGTAAATCAAATCGGAAAATAGAAACCTGTCAAAAATTGATTGCTAAATATCGTTATGGGAATTTGAATCAAAGTGGGTACAGGAGAAATATCTCAAAACATAGAGGTTATAATAAAGTTAAGGAAGTATACGATTTATATCTGCAATGCTGGCAATGCAATGAAATCAAATACCGCAAAGAATTTTTGTCCGGCCCAAAAGAAGTATTAAGTGATGGAACCCGAAAAGTTACGGGAAGATGCAGAACTTGCAAAAATCATGCTCATTGGAAATGGAGGCATAATCCTGTTAATGCTCCTCATGTGGCAAAAAAAGGTAGAGAAGCTTATGAAAGATCAAAAGATTACAGGCAAGTAATTACAAGGAAAAAAAATCATGAAAAAAGGTTTGTTCCTCTTTATAAAACTTGCCCTGAATGCAGGGAAGAAAAATGGTACACCGATTTTTCACATGGGAAAATCAAACATTATCCTACAACTGATTATCCTGTCGACATGAGGAAAGAATGTCGGGATTGTAGAAAAGCACATGTTAAAAAATATTATAAAGATAATTTGAATTATTTTAGGGGAAAGAAAACAGAAGAAACCAAAAGAATGCAGGAGGAAGCTCTTAAACTAACAGATAAATATATCAATAGAATTTTACGTGGCAGTAGTTTGTCCCCTATGCCGTATGGTTTCAAATATCCTTACTGGATGGTTGATGCCAAACGTGTTCAGTTAAAAGCTGAACGGATTACTAACCTTAAATTAAAAAATCATTATGCCAGAGTCAAAAAACGAGTTAATTAAAGATGTTGACAGTCTCTCATGGAGGTTATCAGTAAAGATGAAAGAATTTGAACGTGGACAAATATCAGTCAAAGAATTGGATGCTACTTCAAATTTGGTAGGAAAAATGATCAACGCAAGAAAAGTTCAATTAGAATATCAACATTTACGGAAAACATTTCCTGATATGCCCGTAATTAAATGGCTTGAATCTAATACGGAATAAAATAATGACTTCAATAACACTCAACGAAAGTAAGGATATAACTAAAAATATACTCTCAAGTATATGGGATTATATTGATATGAGATACCCTCACCAAAATATTATTCATAGTACAACTGATGATATGGTGTTTGTATTTCATGGGCATCAACTAAAGGTGATTGAATGGCTAGTATGTATGAAAATAAAATTCCGTATAGATGACTACGAATCTCTTGACAACGATTTAACGTAATACTAGGTTTTAAAGGGTTCCCCTTTACGTTACCCTCCTCAGTACCGGAAAATTTTAATACCGAGCAAAATAAGAGGTATTATGAGCATGATTCCGGTACAAGAACTCCTCTTTCAGACAATCCAAGGCGAAGGCTTTTATACTGGATCAGTCTGCGACTTTATTCGTCTTTATGGCTGTCCTGTTGGTTGTTACTTCTGTGATACAGGATATGCTGAAGGAACGAAGCCTCCCTCTTTTACTACAATCAACTTTGATGAATTAAATTTAGAATCGAATCATATTGTCATTAGCGGTGGCGAACCAATGATTCATAGGAACTTACCTGCACTCTGCCGATTCTTATTAAAGAAAAGAAAATTCGTATCTATTGAAACAAGCGGTGCCTTCTGGCAACCCGTTCCCGATGATGTATGGATTACTTTAAGCCCGAAGGAGCATTTAAATAAAAAAATGAAAGTAGCACCTCAATTATGGAGAAGGGCTGATGAGTTGAAATTCGTTTATTCAAGGAATGATAATTCAATCAGTTATTACCAGGATAAATATGGCCACCGATTAAGAAAAAAACTCTTGAAATATATTCAGCCTGATTGGGGTTATAATAATATCTCAAGAAAAGAAAATGTAATGGCTACCATTGAAATTCTAAAAGAGTTTCCTGAATTCAAGTTATCTCTTCAAACTCATAAGTTAATAGGAATTCCATGATTAAATGCGTTAGGAAGTTAAAGTTTGATGCAGGACATCGGGTATTCGGACATGAAGGAAAATGTAATTATGCTCATGGTCACGAGTACAAAGTATTTATCCATGCAGAAGCACAAGAACTTGATTCAATAGGTAGAGTTATTGATTTTTCAGTACTCAAATCAAAAATTGGTATTTGGATTGATGATTTCTTAGATCACGGGTTTATTATTGGAAAAGATGATAAGGAAATGGAAATTGCATTAAAACTGATTAAAGGTCAGAAGTTATATTTCATGCCTTATAATCCAACTGCTGAAAATATCGCCCGACATCTTTTAAGAGAAATATGCCCGACTTTAATGCATGGAACAGGGGTTACCGTTACCAAGGTGGTCGTACATGAGACTGAAAACTGCTATGCCTATGATGAGTTATAAATCCTCACTGAGTATGATTACGGACTATGACTAAACATTTTATTCTAAAAAAGATTGAAGAATATATGGACTTAACCCTTTCAAATGGCGTTGAGTTTAAAGAAATGGAAAAACTGGATCTTAGAGTAGCGGAGGGATTATTCACTTTAGTAATGACCGATTTTAAAACCTTTATTGAATACGATGATGAATGCAACCTTGGAAGAAGTTACAACGCACAACTTAATTAAGGAATTAATTACCCGTATTGGTGATGATCCAGAACGGGAAGGATTAGTAAATACACCGAAAAGGGTTGTGAAATCATGGGAAAAATTATTTGGTGGTTATAAGCAAGGAGTAGAGAATCATCTAGGAGTTAAGTTTAAATCAGAAGGTTATGATGAAATCGTATTACTTAAAAATATAGAATTTTATTCAACATGTGAACATCATATGCTTCCGTTTTACGGGGTTGCTCATGTTGCCTATATTCCTAAAGATTGGTTAGTTGGAATAAGTAAATTAGCTAGGCTGGTAGAAGTCTATGCAAGGCGTTTACAGATTCAGGAACGTTTAACAATTAATATTGCTCATACATTAAAAAATTATTTAGAACCGATTGGTGCAGGATGCGTTATTGAAGCCAAACATCATTGCATGTTATGTAGGGGAGTGGAGAAACAGAATTCAAGTATGGTTACCAGTACATTATTAGGTGCATTATATAATGACCCTAGAGCAAGACAGGAATTTTTTGATCTTATTAAAATGAGGTGAAATGAAAAAAGGTTTAGTCATATTTTCAGGAGGACAGGATTCAACTACTGTTCTGGGAGTAGCTCGTAAAGAATGTGATGATGTAAGTTTACTTTCATTTAATTATGGACAGAAACACGTTATTGAGAATCAATCTGCATTAAACATAGCAGGAGCTTTAAATCATGATATTGAATTGCTTACTTTACCTGACCGTATCTTAAAAGGGACAAGTCCATTGTTAAAGGGTGGTGATGATTTAGGTAAGTATGAAAACGTTGAAGAATTACCTGAAGGGGTAGAGCCTACTTTCGTGCCAGCAAGGAATATCCTTTTTCTGACGATTGCAAGTAACCGTGCTTACTGTTTAGGAATTACTGATATTTATTTAGGATTTTGTGAAGAAGACTTTGGCGGTTACTGGGACTGCAGGAATGATTTTATTCAGCATATGTCAAAAGCATTATCCCAAGGATTGTATGGAAATAATTCATCTATTAATATCCATACTCCATTAATGTATAAAACAAAAAGACAGACAGTTGATTTAGCAGTCAAAGTTTATGGCAAAAGTTTTTATGAAATCTTTTCAATGACTCATACCTGTTATGATAATGTTAAATATGGATGCGGTAAGTGTCATGCTTGCCATTTAAGAGACAGGGGTTTCAAGGAAGCAGGGGTTGACGATCCTCATTGGTATAACCGTTCTGCTTTTTAGTAATGAGATTATATTTGGCAGGGCAAATGGATGCACCATTACCCTTTTATGGATTTGTTGCTAATTATGTTACCAACCTTAAATGTACTCCTACCAGTTTAGATTCTTTTTATTATTGTGTTGAAATAGCCTCTCAAAAACATACAGAAGCATTTATAGAGAATTACCATAAATCTGATTGTGATTGGATTATGGATAGTGGTGTATTCACAATGATGTTCGGAAGGGATAAGGATAAAAACTATACTTACAAAAGTATAAAAGAATATACTGATAGATATATCCGTTTTTTAAAATCATTTAATTATTCTGATTATGTTGTTGAGATGGATGTTCATAAGATCCTTGGTATGGATGCAGTCTTTAAATTACGGGAATTACTGTTAAAGCATTTCAGTCCCGACAAGATTATATTCGTCTGGCATACTGAAGAAGGTTACAAGGGTCTTATTAAATTAGCCCAAGAAAGGCCATATATCGCATTTGGTTTGCTTGAATTACGAAAGGAGGCCAAACGTATACGGGAACCAGTAAAGACTGTTATAAGGCGATTACTGCATCTTATTAAGACCAACACCGATAAATATCCTAAAGTACATCTATTAGGATGCACAGATCCTTCTATTATGAGTAATCCATATTATGCAACATGTGATAGTTCTTCTTGGTTAGGTGGGATTCGTTACAATCAAATACTCCTGTTTGATAATGGACATTTAAGGAAAGGGAGTATGTATTCAAAACCCTACCAAGAACATCTCAATAAGATTAAACCAAAGATAATGAGAGGAGTTGAAATATATACAAACCGTAATCCACATATTGCTAATGTAGTGGATAAGGTAATAAGTAAACCTAGAACCTTAAATGCATTAATAGGGGCGATAACATTTACTCAATTACAAAATCATATCAACGAAAGGTATTATGCTGGACAAGTACATTGAACTTCCTCTTGAATCATTAGTAGAAGCTGACTGGAATTATAAGGTTAATAATCCTGACCTTATTGAAACCCTAGCTAATAACCTGGAACGTAATGGTCAGTTAGAAAATATTATTGTAAGAGAATTAGAAGATAAGAACTATGAAGTGGTCAATGGTAACCATAGGTTGAAAGCATTATCCCATCTCAATATCGGGAAGGTTGTTTGTTACAACCTAGGAAAGGTTAACGACTTAATAGCCAAGCGAGTAGCAATAGAAACCAATGAGACTAAATTCCAAGCAGATAATATTAAGTTGGCTGAACTTATTAAGGAACAGACTGAATCTTTTGATATAAATGATTTGGAAAGTACGTTACCTTATTCATTACAAGAGTTGGAAGACTTTGCTAACTCTGTTGATATGGACTGGGATTTATTCAAAGAAGGTGGTAATACTAATGACAGTAATGGTGAACTTGACTTCAGTAAACAAATAATTATACGTGTTCCTAATGATATGATTAACACTGTTGAAGAAGATGTAAAAAAACTTTTACAGGGGTTTCCAGAATGTTCGATGGAGGTGAAGTGATCGGGTCCTTCCAAGGGGAAAGTAAGGGTTTTTCTCGTGGG
>Ga0080013_1003113_pt1 | contig 18073 bp, 9 predicted proteins | sample ETNvirenome_6_85_FD_69236 | JGI IMG/M metagenome (GOLD analysis project Ga0080013, IMG submission 69236) | Marine viral communities from the Pacific Ocean - ETNP_6_85 (SPADES assembly) (version 2) | ecosystem: Environmental > Aquatic > Marine > Oceanic | place: Pacific Ocean | collected 2013-06-19 | reverse complement strand
ACATGTTATGGGTACAAGATCAGTAAGTGGAAACTTTACTTGTTATCTTAATACTGTAGATCAAGGATCTGCGGAATTATTTGAAGATCTATTAGAAGGCACAAGTACAATTACTAATGCTTTCGATTTAGACTTTTCAATCGGTGGAGCGGGGCAAACACCTCGTATAGATGTATCTATTCCAAAAGCACATTTAGAGTTGCCAACGCACTCTATTGAAGATGTGATTAGTTTAGATGTAAATTTCCACGGATTACCTAAAGACATTTCTGACAGCGCGATAGCATCGGGCGAATCAGAAGTAGTAGTTACATACCAGTCGTAGGTAACTTAAATTAACAATATAAGGTTGGGGGGCAACCCCCGGCCTTCCTTTTATAGGAATAGAACAGAATGAACGAAACAACAGTAAAAAAGACACCTGCTCAACCAGTATCGCTTAAGAGTCTTATGACTCCCAGTAAAACTGTAGAGTTTGAATACCCAGGGTGTGATGATTTTAGTGTATCACTTTGCTACTTAGCAAGGGAAGAACTAATGAAACTCAGAAATCGTTGTACAAAACAAGTTTTCAATAAGAAGACTAGAAGTTATGAAGAACAGATGGACGATGATAAGTTTTTAGAAGAATACACTAAAGCAGTTATTAAAGGTTGGACAGGATTTAAACTAGGATTTGCAAAAAATATGCTATTACTAGGTGAATTAACTCCTGAACAAGAAGAATCCGAATTAGACTTTACACAAGAAAATGTAGAAGTTTTAATGAAGAATTCTCCCGATTTTGATACTTGGGTTACAGAAATGGTGGGTGATCTTGAAAATTTTACCAACAGCAAGTAGAATGGATACTTGCTTTAATTGATAGGTATTATCAAGACAGTATAACTACTGATCAATATCTTCAAATGATGGATCAGTTAGGTCAAGACCCTAACATTGACGAAATGCCTCCTGAGCTAGATGATTTTCCTCTAGAAGTACAGGAAGCGTTTCTTATCCATTTAATGTTACCTGATAAGTGGGACGGAGCCAGTGGTCAATACATGGGGAAGGATTGGTCCGCGTTAGAACCTCTGTTAAATATAAATCAGATCCCCGTTGCGGATAGAAGAACTGTTTGCTTTTTCTTAAAGTTTATAGAGTCGGCAAGTATGGTAAATATCAACGAGTCGCTTAAAAGAAAGCAAGACGCCCAACAAAGGCGAGGAATGAAGTAAACATAAAATGGCAAAAGGCAAAAAGATACACGCCGCTGAGATTGTAATTACCACTACAGATGGTGGTAGTTTTAAAGTCACAGGAAAAGAAGCACAAAAACTCGCTAAAGAAATGGGCGGGCTTGGAAATGCTTCTCAAAGTACTGATAGACGAATAAAGGGTGTAACTCAGCAATCATCAAACGCAACTAAAAACTTTAGTAAGCAAGCACAAACCATGCAAGGTGGTATAGTTGCTGTCTATGCAACAATTGCTGCTCAAGTATTTGCCGTTTCAGCTGCATTCCAATTTTTAAAGAGCTCATTCGAGACTCGAAACCTCATCGAAGGTCAAAAACAATTCGGAGCCGTTACAGGCGTCGCATACCAAACTATTACCCGAAACGTACAAGAAGCTACAGGCAACATGCTGCAATTTAAAGAGGCAGCTAGCGGTGTGGCTATTGGTGTTGCAGCAGGGTTAAGTGCGGGAGCGTTAGAAAAGCTTGGAGAGGCAGCAAAAAATGCTTCATTAGCACTTGGTAGAGATGTTACGGACTCATTTAATAGGTTAATTCGAGGTGTTACTAAAGCGGAACCAGAACTCTTAGACGAATTAGGTATCGTTTTAAGACTAGAAAACGCAACGACAAAATATGGAGTAGCAATCGGTAAAACCAAAGATCAATTAAATGCATATGAACGAACCCAAGCGGTTTTAAATGATGTACTAGATCAAGCAGAAACAAAATATAAGATTATTGGGGAAGTTATGGATCCTGATGCTTTTGCACTAGGACAGCTTACAAAAGAAATTGATGAATTGATGATGAAGTTTCAAGTTTTTGTAGCAGAAGGTTTAATGCCAATAATTAACTTCTTTAAGAACAACGCAATGGCTCTTGTAGCTGCTATGGGTCTTTTTGTAATACCTGTTGTTAAAAGTTTATTACCTGATTTGAATAAGTCGGTAGAGAACTCTACAAAACGTTTTGAAGAAGCAAATGTAAGAATGAAAGAGTCTTGGGTAGAAGCACAAGATGCTATGAAGGCTGCAAAGTTTGCTACTGATGATCCAGTAAAAGCCAGACAGACTTCTGCAAAAGGGCTCAGAGGCTTAGGAGTTAAATCTTTTAAAGGTGGGGATAATCAATTAAACGCAAGACAAATTGCGGCATATAAACGTCATATGAGAGATAAGACAGGAATTTATAAGAAATTTAATATCCAAGAAAGAGCTGCATTTAGACGTCACTTAATACAACAAGAAGCGGCTTTAAGACAATCAACAGGAAAACAAGTAGGTATTGTATCTAAAGGTGAATATCAGAAACAAGCCGTCAACAAAGCAACTACTGCCTTAGTATTATGGGGCGAAAAACAGAAGCAAAGAGCAATGGCTTTTACTGCTGAATGGGGTATGAAGCTTATGACTTGGATGGGTTGGATTGGTATATTTGCTATGGTAGTACAGGGCTTAATATCTGTAGTTCAATGGTTTATGAATTTAGACGAAGAAGAAAAAAGATTACGAGAAGAAACTAAGAAAACTACAGAAGACTTAGGAACTCTTAATGAAGAACTTTCTCGAATGTCAGATGTTAGATACGCCCACATGAACTTAATGAATCTAACTATGTCAGTAGAGCAGTTAGGAAATGCATTACAAAGTGCAGATTTACCAAAACAAATTGCTGCTTATCATCGTGAATTAGATAAAGGAAATGATGAAAATGATGAAGTAATTGAAGCATTTGCAGCAATGGCAAAAGAATTAGCTACGATCAATCCAGCGTTTAAAGAAATGGCAGATACAATGGAGAAGGGAGATAGAATTACTGAGGCAATGGAAGGAACATTAACTCGTGTAACTGGTGGAATGATCAATGCTGGAATGGCTACTAAACAATTTACACAAAACCAAGAAAGTCTTAACAAGTCTTTAGACAAAACAATAAGAAAGTTTAAGCAAGTACCTTATCAAGATTTAGAGAAAAACCTTACAGCATCAATAACAGGCATAAGAGATGCTCTCGGTCTTGTACAGAAAAAGAAAGGTCTTGATGGTGTAGAATCTTACGGCGGAGTAGCTGAGGGAGATATGACAGAGATGTCTCCAATGTTACAGCAAATGTTTGGTGATGATGCTAGTAGAATAAGAATTTCTAAAGAATTCGGTATGTTTGCTGAAACTGAAATAAGAAAACAAGAAAGAAGACAGAAACGGGGAGATATTGATAAGAAACTAGGTAGACGAACATGGGGTTCAGGTTCAGCCAAGACAAATAAATTTGCTGTTGACTTCTGGGATAGAGACGATGATGGCAATATTACTGGAGTTAAAACTCAAGCACAACTAGAAGCAGAAGCTACCAAAGAGTCAGGCAAAACCCAAACTATGGGTAGAATGAATCTTAATGCTCTTAAAAAAGCACAAGAGATATGGGAGGCACAAGGCGAGAATTATGCTGAGCTCATAAAACAAGGTAAAGAAGACGACGAAAATTTAAAAATGTATGTCTCTAAACTAAGAGAGCAGTTAAACTTAGAGGATAATATAAATTCGTTACAAGAAGCAGGATTTAAATTAGCAGAGAACAAATCACAGAATTTATTTGATCTTGCACAAGCTAAACTAGAAGTAGATGAGAAAGGAGCTGTACGAACAAAATTTGCTATGGACTTAGCTACAAATGCAGCAAACCAAGATAAAGCTGACTTAAAAGTACAAGAGAAAAAGCTAGACGTGGACGCTGCAAGAATGGCTGTTCAGGCTGCTGAAGAAAAAATAAGAACAAAATGGCTTAATGATTTAAAAGAAGGTTCAGAGGAACATACAAAAATCCTAAACATGGATCAAAAGCTGTTATCTCAGGCGGTAGCTAAAGAACAAGAGCAAGCAGAAATTAAAGATCAAGAACTTCAAAATGCTAACAGTGCCGTTGAATTAGGGGAACAAGCAGTAAAGACGCAAGAGGTACTTACTGGATTAGAAAAAAGAAAACTTGATGTCCAAGCCCAGACTTTAGTAAACTCACATGAATTGGCTGAATCTGCAAGAGATATGGCAATGTGGGCGAGAACATATAAAAATGAACTAGCTATAGCTAATCGTCTACTTAAAGTAGGTGGAAATAGTCCATTAGCAAAAGCAGCGAATAGAGCAACAAGGTTAGGTCAATTAAAAGGATCTGGTGATGATATAGGCATGATAGCAAGAGCCCAAGAGCAGGCAGGTGACTATGCAGGTTATGCAAGCGGAATAAGATCAACTAGCATAGATGCAGAAGGTGAGGTCGTAAGAGGAGCTTTATTAGGAGGCGGAACAGGAGCTCAAGCAGGTGAAAGTATGGAGATTGGTGGAAAGAAATACACCAAGTACTTACAACCAATAACTAAAGCACAAGAACAGTACAATGCATATCTTGATCAAGCGTTCAAACTGGAACAAGAAGGCGTAAAATTAGGCGAGCAGAAATTAGATTTAGAAAATCAAATAGCTGGAGTTTATATCCAAGGGCAACATAATGCAAAACTACAAATGATGAATATAGATAGAAATACAATAGCTAATTTGAATCCTGCTTCAGTACACTACTATGAAACTATCGCTAAACACGAAAAAGAAGGCGGAGACAGGAAAACATTAGATTTAAAAAAGTTAAAAGAAGAGTCTATAGCAATGGCAAGTTTATCAGCTGAAACAGAATTATTAGGGGGTATACAAAGCACTTTATCAAATGGATTCCAAAGTATGTTCCAATCTATGATTGATGGAACTAAATCGTTTAAAGACTCTATGAAAGATTTAGCCAAATCAGTACTTGCTGATTTAGCGGCTATGTTTATGAAAGCAGCAGCAGTAAAAATGATGCTTGCTATGTTCCCAGGAATGGGCGATGGTTCTGGAGGCTTTAAATCTTTATTTGGAGGTTCAGGAGATAGATATGGTGGAATACGATCAGGCCCTGGGTACTCAGGTGGTGGAGTAGCACGAGGACCAAATTCAGGGTATATGGCTAAACTCCATGGTACAGAAGCAATAGTCCCATTAGGAAACGATAGAAGTATTCCTGTAGATATACGAGGCGGTGGTGGAAACACAGTAAATGTTTCTATAAATATGCAAGGTGGACAGTCTCAAACTTCGGCTTCGGGTGGTGGAGACATGGCTCAGCTTGGAAAATCAATTGGTGGACTCGTTCAACAACATTTACAAACAGAAATGAGACCAGGCGGACTTCTTAATCGACAAGGAACAGGAGGCAGGGGCGGATAATGGCACAAGGATTAACAACTAATACAATAAATACTGATACAAACGGAACGAGAGTTACTGGAGCAACACCTGGTAGTAATATTTATGGTTTTTCTGCAGCAGTAATGTTCGATAAAGGTATAGCAGAAGCTCCCAAACCTAGAGTTTTTAAAGCACAATTTGGTGACGGATATGAAATGAGAGTTAGAGATGGCATAAATAATACCCCTAGAAAATGGAGTTTAGTATTTAATAATAGAACTAGAGAAGATATTGATAATTTAAATAGGTTCTTTATAGTTCTTGCAAGTGTGGATACTTGCAGATTAACTGTACCTGACACAACTGCAATAGCAGGCACAGGATCCACAGTTAATGTAGAAGAAGCAGTAACAGTAGTAATAGAAGATTTTACTAGAACTATGCCGAACACTCTTTATTATACTTTAGCTTGTACAGCTAGAGAGGTTTTTGAGTAATGGCACAACCAATACTAGGTACTAATAATGCTCTAGTTACAGATGTACAGGGGCAATCACAACATAGTTCATATGTTGTTGTCTATGAGATAGAACTACCCGATAGTAATATTGGGGGAACTGGAATAGATAAATTATTTTTCCATGATGGTCGAAATGGCACTAGTGATATTACTTGGTACAGCCTTGATAATGAAGCAGACTTTGGATCGAGTTCTTCAAGTAAATACAGCGCAGCTACCTACACAGCTTTACCTATAGAAAGCGAAGGTTGGGAAGTTAGAGGGTCTGGCTCAGGTAGTTTACCTCGTCCTACAGTTCGAATGGGAAATATAAATCAATATTTTAAAACATACTTAGCAGATTGGGACGACTTAGTAGGAGCGAAAGTAATTAGAAGAAAGACTCTTGCAAAGTACTTAAAAGACAATGAAGCTAGTTCAGGAGCTAATAATCCACCCGTAGAATTTAACCGAGATGTATTTTATATAGAAAGAAAATCTACTGAAACAGCTATGTTAGTCGAATTTGAACTTGTTTCTGCATTTGACGCAGAAGGAATCTCATTACCTAGAAGAAGTATTATAGCAGCACGCTGTCCTTGGAAGTATAAAGATACAACACAAGGCGGTTGTAATTGGAATGAAGATAGTAGATTAGTTGAAGGTGTTGGAGATCCTTTATATTTTGATAAAGATGATAATATAATTGCTAAAGATGCAGCTAGTCCAGGTACTTATGAATATACTTTTTGGGGAAGACAAGACGAACAAACAAATAGAGAGGCAACTTTATATAAAAATAATGTATCCTACGCTGTAGGAGACTATGTAGAATACCAAAGACCTATAGGAAGTTTATATCCAATTAGCCTTTTAAATGAATTTGCGACAGATGAATTAACTATTACTGTACCAGAAGCAACTGCAGATGAATTCGCAGTAGGAGACTGGTTAGTTATTAAAGGAGCGACTCCTTCAAGTTGGAATCATAAAAATGTTCCTTTGTATATTGAATCTAAAAGTGGTAGTGGAGCAAGTTCAACTCTTGTAGTTCAGACAGATAGTAGCGCAACAGGAACACATAATGATGACGGGTATATTCAAGCTTGTAGAAATACTCTATATAAATGTTCAAGAGCACATACAATCACGTCAGGAGATACTATTGATGAATTAGTAAAACCTACTAATATATCTTACTGGGAATTTGGGGATATTTGCGGTAAACGTTTAAGCTCGTGTTCAAAACGATTTGCCTATGTCGCTAACAGTGGAAAAGTAGATGTAGTTCATGTAAAGATGGTCGATGGAGTACTACAAGGAGGAGCAGGTTATACTGGTCAACCCACAATAACATTTACGAATCATGGTGATGACTCAACAGGAAGCGGAGCAGTAGCTACTGCAACAATAAGTGGAGGAGTAATTACAAAGTTTACAGTAACGAATGGAGGTTCTAATTATTCACACAACCCAACAATTGCTATATCAGGCGGAGGCGCCTCATCAAATGCTCAAGCAGAAGCCAGAGTTAAACATCAAACAACAGATAATGTGGCACTACCTTTTGGTGGTTTCCCAGGAGCAAGTTTCGGATAATGATCGAACCAGTACTAGAAGAAGTAAAAGCTTACGTCTATAAAGAGGTAGATAAAGAAGCTTGTGGCTTATTAGCAGTAAGAAAAGGAAGAATTAAATTCTTTCCCTGTAAAAATAAAGCAGAAGATCCTAGACAGGACTTTGTAATAGATCCATATGATTATAAAGCAGTCGCAGATGAAGGAGATGTAGTAGGAGTAATCCACAGTCACCCTCATGCAGAGCCTATACCCAGTCCAGTAGATAGAGCTGCATGTAATAGATTAGGACTCCCTTGGTATATTTTTGGCTGGAATGATGAGTGGGTAAAGATAGAACCTCAGAAAGAGTCTTTTGATTTAATTGGAAGACCTTTTGTATTTGGTGTATATGATTGTTATACAATAGTAAAAGATTATTTCGCCAAGCAAGATATCCACTTTCGACCTGATTGGGATTATGAGTGGGAATTTTGGGAAAAAGGAAAAAATTATTATCTAGAAAGATATGCAAGTGAAGGCTTTACTAAAGTACTAGATGGTACTCTACAGCCTCATGACGTCATTTTAATGGCACTGAACGCAGACACTACCAATCACGCAGGAATATATGTAGGTAGAGGGAAGATGTTACATCACGCTCCACAAAGATTATCTTGCAGAGACAATTATCACGGAATATGGAATCAAATATCCAGAGCAGTATTAAGACATAAGAAATTTCAATGAGAAAAGTTTATTTAGAAGGAATATTAGGAGAGAAGTTTGGGGAAGAGTGGAACCTAGCAGTAAACTCGCCCGCAGAAGCCATGCAGGCTATTGCAGCCCAACGTTCTGGATTTAAGCAATTTTTAATTGAAGGAGAAAACATACAAGGCTATGATGTCTTAGTTGGAAATGAACCCGTCAGTGCAGAAGAATGCATGTTAACAAATCCTAGTATGAGTCAATCATATACTTTTGCTCCAGTAATTGCTGGTAGTAAAAATGCAGGAATAATGATGGTACTTGGAGTAGCTCTAATAGCTATGACAGGTGGTTTTGGAGCCGCTGCTGTACCAGGAATGTTTAGTGGAGCTGCAACGGGAGCTAGTATGGTAGGTGCAACAGCAGTTGCAGGAACTGAAGCATTTATCGCGGCTTCTGCTGTTGGAGGTATTTCTGCAGCAGGAACATTTACTATGGCAGGAGCTGCTGCTGCTGCGGGTACTTCAGTTCCTGCAATTTTAGCGTTACAAGGAGCTTCCTATTTAGGAATGGGCTTGTTACTTGGAGGAGCCTCTATGATGCTAGCTCCAGATACTCCTGACGGAAATAGTGCTAAACAAGCAGAAAACTATTTATTTTCGGGTCCGATTAACACAGTTAAACAAGGAGAAGCTATCCCTTTAGTTTACGGAAGAATGGTAACAGGATCTAAAACTGTTATGGGAAGTTTATTTACTACTAGTTCTAATAATGAATCTCAAGTTTCAAAAACTAGGAAACTAGTAGGTATAGGTGGATTTAGAAATGATGGAGATAAACACGGATTGAACTCTACTACAGGAAGGTATAGTTATGGTCAAGGCGGATATGGCGGATATGGCGGGTATGGTAATCGGGTCAGATACTAATGGCTAATAAAGATAAAAATTTAATAAAAGTTATAGGCTCTGGAGGTAAAGGAGGAGGCCGTGAACCGTTTGAAGCAGATGATAATATGTTTGCTCGGCAACACGCAGCCTTTATAGATGCTATAGCAGAAGGGCCAATTAAGGGTCTTGTTTACGGAGACGCGTCCATACTAGTAGATGAAACTAGGATTAGAGATGTTAACCAACGAACAGGGCAACGATCTGCAGCTTCCAATATACAGAATTTCAGAATTGTAGAAGCAAAAGGAACTGCAACACAAACCCCTAATGCAGACTTCTTTCATTCCTTCCCCTCAGCCGCTGCAATTGAAGAAATAGGAAGCGCTGAATTAAAATTAAATGAACCCCAATATCATACTATATCTAGCGGATCTTTTGAGAAAAACAATGCCGATTATATAAAAATTACTATGTCTACTACAGGCATGGTAAAAATTACGAAAAAAGGAGACCAATCAGGAGATAGAAGGGCGGCTAATGTTAATTTCAATATTGACTTTAGGTATACAGATAATGATGGAGTATTGAAAACTGTTAACAAATTTACTACAGGTTTTCAAGGTAAAGTAAGTGGTAAGTATGCACACACCTTTGGTTTCAATATAGAAAATGATAAAGCTGCCAATGGAATGGTAGACTGGGCAATAAAAGTAACAAGAGTTGGTGGTGATAAGTCAAATGATACATACGAAGTCTCAAACTCAATTTATATAGATAGTATAGAAGCTTCAATAGCAGATAAGCTAGAATACCCCCATACTGCGTACATAGCAGGCGCTATAGATGCAGAAGCCTTTTCAAGTATTCCTTCAAGAGGCTATGAGATTGATGGTAAGTTAGTACAAATTCCAAGCAATCATTTCCCTATAGACTACAACGGGCGTAAAGTAACTGTTGCTAGTGTTAGTAATTTTGCAGTAGGAGACTCTGTAAAACAGGCTGCTATTTCTATTAGTACTATAACAGCAGAATTCGCCAATAAAGAAACGAAATTAGAGGACGATGACGGTAATGCTATCAATGGTGATGCTGACGATGGCTATTTAGCAACGGCTACCTGCGGGGCTGGACATGGAATAACTATCGGCAATGTTTTTACTGTAACAATAGATGGAGTATCTGCAGAAGCAGACTTTTGGGAAGGTACTTTTAATTGCGAAGCAACAACTGCGACACAATTTACTTATACATTAAACGCTCCAGCTACATCAGCTACAGATCCTACATTAAAAACCTTATCATCTACTACAGCAGCAGGAACAAAAACAGCTTCAGTATTCACTGGGGGTCTAATTGATAAAATTGATACTACTAATAAATATCTTTATTTAAGGAATGTATCTCCTACCTCTAATATTCTTTTAGGGGCAAATATAACTAATGAAGGTTCCGGTTCTTCTGCTGTTTCAGCAGTAGAGCAAGTACTTATTCCCGCCAACTATAGAAGAAATAGTGCAACAGAAAAAGTAACTGCAGTAGAGCATGATTGGGACGGTACTTTCTATCAAAGTTGGTGTAATAATCCAGCGTGGGTATATAATGATATAATGACTAACAAGATTTATGGACTAGGTAATTACGTAGGTCAAAGTCAAGTTAATAAATGGGAATTATATACTATAGCTAGATATTGTGATGAATTAGTGCCTGCAGGTATAGCAGCTGCAGACTTACTTAGTTTATATACTACTAATGATGTTAATTATACAGGAGATGCAGTTACAACTAATGAGTACGAACCTAGATTTTCCTGTAATTTAGTAATAGCTGGACAACAAGCAGCATTTAAAGTACTAAATGATATAACGGGTATATTTAGAGGAATGACATATTGGTTAAATGGAGAAGTATATATTGTACAAGACTCAGAAAAAGACCCAGTATATCAATTTACTACTGGTAATGTTTTAAATGGTGAATTTAAGTATGAAGGTACAGCAAATAAGACTAGAACTAATCAGGTAATAGTAAACTGGAATAATCCACAAGATTATTATAGACCCAGATCTGAAATAGTAGAGCTAGAAGAAACACTACAAAAAGATTCAGAATTTCTTAAAACAGATTCTATAACTGCTTTTGGTTGTACATCAAGAGGACAAGCTAGACGTTTAGGTAAATGGAAACTTTTAAGTAATAATTTACATACTAATACTGTTACTTTTGGTACTAGTATAAACGCTGCATTTATAAGACCTGGCGATATAATTCAGATTATGGATAACCAAAAATCTGGTAAGAGTTGGGGCGGTAGAATAAAAGCAAGTTCTTCTACTTCAAGTATAAAACTAGATAGACAATGGGAAAAAGAAACAGATTATAATTATAATGACTATCAAGTTACTTTAACTTTTGTAGGATACAAAGCAATAATAGCACAAGATACTGCTACTATAGAAGTTCAAGGATCAAATGTTAATTTTGTAAGAGGAGATGAGATTACTAATTGGAGAGACTCCGATGGTATTATTGCTTCTAGCAGAGGCTGGGAAGATGGAGAAGGAGACATTACCATTGATAGCGAAGAAAAAGCTGTTAATATATTTGATAAAGATGGAATTATGGTTTTTGTTCAATGGACTCCTTTCACACAAACCGAAACTAAATTCATAGATAATAGTGATAATGCAGATCCTAGCACTCTTACTATAAATACTGCAGGACTTAATAGTGCTATCTTTTCAGAAGCGCCCGACACAAGTTCAATGTTTGTTATTTCAAGATCTGCTATTTCAACAGGGAAAGCCAAAGAAGAAGCTGAATTATATAGAGTACTACAAATAGGAGAATCTGAAGGTAACCAATTCGAGATACAAGCATTAGAATATAACGCTTCAAAATTTGATTCAATTGATAAGAACGAAGCCTTAAACCCAGACCGAACAGTTCTTTTACCTTCTTCTGCTTTAAAAGTACCTCCAGTTACTAATATAGGATATCAAGCTTCATTACTTAAACTAAATGATAATGATGCCTCTTCAAATCGTATAACTTTTAGCTGGGATCCTCCTAGAAATATAGACGATGCTTCCCTTTATAAATTCGTTAGAGAGTATGAAGTTTATTATGCGGAAGATGGGCAAGATTGGAAACACGCAGGAGATACCCCTAATACTTCTTTAGACCTAGACGGTAAAACCAGTGGTAGATATCATGTAAGAGTGTTTACGAAAAGTGTTCAAGACAGACGATCTGAGCCTACAACAGCTAATCTACTAGTAAATTTCCAAAGAGCAGTAGGACCGAGTGAAGGAACCGTTGGTAACGGAGACTTTACTATAAATAAAATTGGTACTATTAGTGGTGGTTATTCTATAGATGGAGGTAAAGTTACTTTCAGCCCAGCCAATCAACAACACGACGATGGTAGAAATTCACACACAGTAACCGGGCAACCTCAATTAGACTTTACAGGATTAGATCATACTTCAACTACTGGTGGAGATACTGGGTATGTCTACATGGATCATCATTTAAATAAATTTTATGCAATAGCACATGATGAAACATCAGATCAATTTTATGCAGTAGGCGGATCGCCTTTTGCAACAGGTACAGGAACAATTACTTGTACACCAAATATGACTAGCACTGCAACCCATACTCCTAATCATATATTAGGACTGGATAGTAGTAACTTTGATCCAGAATTAGCAGTCGATAATGTACTTAAGTTTACTACAACATCTCCTACAGTTAATCATTATCATAGAGTAAGAACTCTAACTTCTGATTCGGAAATTATAGTAGACCCAGCAGTAAACATTACTATAGTAGACGCAGATAATCAAGCCTTTAGTAAAAATACCTTCCATACAGACTATCAAAATGATACTATTATTGGAATGGTTCAAAAAACAGGAGCTTCAACTTACGTACTAACTCAATATGGAATATCAAAAGGACAAGGGGCTTATAATGTTCAGGGAACTAATGAATCCCATACTTTCTCAGCAGATTCTGATGGTTTAGTAACTACTTCAAACTATGCAGCATACTCTAATACTTATACAGTAGAAAGAGATGGAGAAGCCTTTACATACGCAGCAAGTGGAACAGTAGCAAGTACTTTTGGGTTAACATGTACAGCAGTAACAGGACTCGATGCAACTAGTGATGTAAATATATCTGGATCAGGTGTAATTACAATAGATGATAATTCTTTAGATGATGCTGATCAGTTCTCAGCAACTGCGACTATAGTAGTTAAAGATTTACAAAGAGACTATACTATTAGTACTAGAATCATCTCTTTTACTAAAGCAGGAACAGGAGCAGATGGAGCAGCAGGAGTAGGGGGTAATAATGTAAGTTTAAAATCTAGCCATTATACTGTTTTATATGATACTGACGGTTTAAATCCAACACCAAGTACAAGCACAGATGTTACTATAACAGCAGATTCAGCGGGCTTTACTGATGCGTTCTTTAAGTTTACAGGAGATGGAATTACTGATGAAACTTCCTATACAAATGGTACTGGAGCAAACCAAGATACCTTTACATATGCAGTACCAGCCGATATTGATAACTTTGTTAACCCTTCAACTGTAACAGTAAGTGTTTCCGAAAATGGTGGATCATCTGATAACACAGTAGAAGTAGCCTCAGATAAGATAACTATAGCAGCTATTAAATCAGGAACCGATGCGTATACGGTAGTAAATACAAACCAAGCGCACGCAATACCTATTGATACTAATAATAGTAACGCTGTAACTTACACAGGATCTGGAACAGATATAAGAGTATGGAAAGGAGCAGCTTTATTAGAAGCTACAACAGGAACTGTAACAGCAGGTAAATTTAAAGTTACAGCTTCAGGAACAGGGATTACTCCTTCTACTACTAATGGTGTAGTTACAAATGTTCTTAGTACTCCTTCAACACCTACTAATGAAACTATAAGATATGCAGATCATGGAAGTATTACAGCAGCCACAGCAGAGATTGAGTACTCTATAGATTGTGAAGGTAGTCAAACGATTACAACAAGCCAAACTTTCAATAAGAATGCTACTGGAGCAGATGGAGATACAGGAGCAGGTACTAACTTTGTATTTGCAAGAGCAGCTAGCAAGCCTAATGTTCCAACAGCTGATGGTCTCAATGTTCCTTCTGCAGATATTCAATGGTATGATGATCCACCAAGTGGAACAGATATTTTATGGTCTTCTAAAGGTACAGTAGCAGCGGGAGGAACCGCTTATACTTGGGGTGCTGTATTCCAAGTAGAAGGATCTCATGTTGCAGAAATAAAATGTTATTCAGATGTTGTAGCAAGTGCTGGAGCTTCTCCTGAAAAACCTCAGTCATCTACATATAATGCAACTAATTCCACTATTACACTAGGAGATACAGACTGGAATCTTACTCCTCCAAGCATATCAAGCAACGGAGATACAGTATATTCATGTACTGCTCTTATAAGTGGATCACCTTCAGATACTAGCATATCTATTACATGGTCAGATCCAACTATTTATGCAAGAAAAACAGACGGATCTACTGGAGCGTCTGTAAATATAGTTTTTGCTAGAGCAGCTAGCCAACCAAATACTCCAACCTCTTCTGCAGGTATACCTTCTGCTGATATTCAATGGTATGATACCCCTCCTTCAGGAACAAACCTTTTATGGGCTTCTAGAGGTGAAAAAGCAGTAGGAGCTACTAACTTTGTATGGACTACACCTTTCCAAGTAGAGGGTGCCGCACACGCTGAAGTATATATTTATAGAAAAAACAGTAGTGCTGGTAATAGTGGGGGTAGTTATAACTTTACAACTAATGTTTTGACTGTTCCTACAAATTGGGTTAAAGATCCTCCAGCCCTTTCAGCCGATGGTGACACAGTATATGTATCTGTAGGTTTAGCTACTGGAGCTTCTACAGCAACCGCAGCTAGTGTTGCTTGGGGTACTCCAGCAGTTTACGCAAAAAGAACAGACGGAACAGCAGGAGCAGTAGGAAGAAAAGTAGCAGAACTTTCAATATACAAATATCATACTTTCTCAGACAGTACAACTACTCTTGGTAGTGCGCCAAGCACAGGAGTGTATAATTTTAGTAACAAAACAGTAGCTAGTTTACCTACTGGTTGGACACAAACAAAACCAGCAGCTGCAGTTGGAGTTTTTATTATTCAATCAGAAACACTAGCCACAGAAAGTTCTGGAGGAACAACCTCTGATGCTCTTTCTTGGAGTACTCCCAGTGTTGAAGGATATCCTTTCAATGATGTTAACTTTATCTTTAGAAGAGACACAGCTACTAATACTCCGGCAGATACTGCTTATGGTGCTACTTTACCTTCATCAGGAGGTCAATGGTATGATGATATAGCAGATGTACCTGCAGGTAGTAATTCAATCTGGGTTTCAAAAGGTATTGTTAAGTGGTCTGAAAGTGGTGGAACATATAGTTATATATGGGATTGGGAAGCCTCATCACAAATAGAAGGCTCTGACGGAGCTGATGGAGCAGTAGGTAAAAAAGAAGTCGTGGGTGTACTCTATGCAACAGCAGCAGGCTACAGCACTACTCCTAGTATGACAAACTATACATTTAGCACTAGAGTATTTACTGGAGGAAACGCTTCCAGTTGGACACTTTCACCCCCTTCTTTGGCAGGAGCAACTGTAAACACCTGGTATCAATGCTCTTACGCAGTTACAGAAACTACTGCAGCTGGAGGTACAGGAACGCCTAGTTTTGGAACTCCTACACCAAGAGTAACAGGATTCGGTGGAGTTATTACCCTTGATGAGAATGAAATAGATATAGATAATCTTGTCGATGATAGTAATATCAGAACTTATGCAAGTTACGCAGGAACTGGATTAGATTCAAATGGTAAGGTAAAAGTAGGGTTAATTTCTGGCGGCACAACATTCACAGTAGCAGAAGCCTTAGCAGTAAGAGGAGGCTTTGATGATTTAGGATCAACGCCTAAATTGAAAGTACTTAATGCAAACTCACTTCTTAAAAATGCAAGTATACTAATAGCTGCTGATGGAAAACTTACTGGTATTGGGACTGATGATATTAAAGTCAACAACGCAAAAATTACAACAAAAGCAGATGGTACACTTAACTATGATGGTACAGCCGAAACTGCACCATCTTTAGCAAGTATAAGCGGAACAGTTCCAAGAACCAAAGGTGGATTTGGTATAGATATAGATGCTCTAGTAGGTAACGCAGCAAAAATTCCAAGATGGAATGGCTCTGCTTGGGTGGCAGACACACCTACTGAATTGAGAAGCAATATCGGAGCAGGAACCTCAAACGCACCAGATTGGAGAGTTTCAGGTACAGGAGACTTTCATGAAGATAATTTTGCTGCTGGTACTTTTGTATATGGAGATATAACTGTAACTGATGGTGGAGCAGCAGTATTTACTTCTTATGATAATGGAAGCAATTATACAGCTTCAAATCAAACAGGAACAATTTCAATAACTCACCCAATTGATGGAACTTATACAGTTGATTATGCGTGGGCTGACTTAGATGGGGATAACTTAGACGGATTCACTTTATCAAATGCGACATCTGGCTCTACTTGGAGTGCTTCCACCTTTGTAGCAGGAACGTCTGAATCAATTACTGTCACCCACGCTGAATCTGATCCTGATAAGACAATCGTGATGAGTGCTGTTACAATTAAACATAACTACGGCAGTGGTGGTGGAGGCGGTGGAGGCTGTTTCTTACCAGGAACTCCAGTCGAGATGGTAAATGGGAAAACAAAAGCAATAGAAGAAATGGAAATAGGAGATAAAGTAAGGGGCGGAACTGTATTAAATAAACAAGCATACCAAGTGGATCATTGGTATAAATTAGATACTTTAAACTTAACAGCAGGACACCCAGTTTGGATATTTGATAAAGGGTGGAGCTGTATTGATCCAGAAGAATACTACAGAGAATGCAAGGAGTTCGGACATAAATCAGATCTTGAACCAAAGCAAATAGAAGTAGGAGATAAAACTACAGCGGGAGAAATAGAATTTATAGAAAGGGTAGACGAAGAACAAGAAGTATGGAATATTACAGTAGATAATGAACATACTTATTACGTTAATGGAATTTTAGTACATAATGGAGGCAAGGAATAATGGCTTGTACAACAGTAATAACAGCAAGTAATGGGTACAAGTTAAGACCCTTAAAAGAATCAGATTTTAACTTTTATATGGAGGCTTGGAAAGATTTTCCACAAGGAGTACAAACATATGAAATGAGATTAAAGAGGTTTAGTATGGCGCTACAGCTCAATGAGGGCTATGGTACTGAAGCTTTAATAAAATCAGGAGATGTAGATACTAAAACTAAGTCCATAGCTTGGGCTTTCGTATTAGAAAAAGCAGACGCAACAGCAGTAGCTTATATGTCTTGTATATTTGAATATGCAAATGAGTTATTCGCTAAGTTCCATTTAGTTCACCCAGACCATAGAGGAGTGGGTCATTGGACAGCATTAACTATGATGAACGTAGCACTAGCAAATCGTTTAGATATTACTCAAGCACATAGTTGGTTTATGCAGACTAACCCTGTTAATTCAGCGGCAATGGCTGATCAAAAAACTAAATATGATACAGCAGGATTAACTACATCAGGTACTGTACAAACATCTGTAACTTTATCAGATAGAGGAGAGCCTGTTTTTAATCATAGTGTTGAAAATTTAACCAAAAATCTAGGTAATATAGCAGCATGGAATCAAGTAAAAGCAAACAATAGTGATTGGGCGAGTATAACATTTACATATTCATAGACTATAGAAAATAATAACCATAAATTTTTGGTTATGATTCTCGGAATTATACAAACTGTGCTAAAAGACTCAATTTCAATCCACGTTCCAAAAATTGTTCTTGACATAAGCGGTGATTTTTGGTATAATTTATAAATAG
>Ga0080013_1003112_pt1 | contig 18077 bp, 26 predicted proteins | sample ETNvirenome_6_85_FD_69236 | JGI IMG/M metagenome (GOLD analysis project Ga0080013, IMG submission 69236) | Marine viral communities from the Pacific Ocean - ETNP_6_85 (SPADES assembly) (version 2) | ecosystem: Environmental > Aquatic > Marine > Oceanic | place: Pacific Ocean | collected 2013-06-19 | reverse complement strand
TCTTGAAACAGACGGTGATATCCCAATTCAATTCTGTACGGATGAAGGAGGATGGATTGGAAAGCTTATTGAATCTGATCCAAAAATCTATACTCGAGCTCGGACAGAATATGAGGACAGCGACGGCGACAACGTCGATAATCAACCAGTCGGCGACGTCTCAGTCCTGGATTTCTTCGATGATAACGACAAAGTCCTCCAGTTTGGATTTGATATCAGACTCTACTGATCCCGATCCTGGGATCCGGATCGACTGGTCCGGATCCCAGAGCCTGATCGAGCGCTGACGGCTTGATCGAGTGCTGGGCACCTGATCGAGTGCTGGGCACCTGATCGAGTGCTGGCTGCAGCGCGGCGGTGGTGACACTCCAGCATGCAAATCGAATGGTACCATGGTATAATGGACACACACCCCACAGAGGCATCCCAATGACACACCTTTTATTCGGTATCGTAACCGGCTTTATTATCGCATGGCTCTTCGTCAACGCAAGGAAATCAAAATGACACCTACCGTAACCCCCACCACCCTATACATTCTATGCTACTACATTGCCGGTGAGGCTGGTGGCTTAATTGATGGCAAGGTTTACTCCGACCCAGGTGACGCGTCATTCGCTTTGGCCACCCACCGACGGAATCACCACGAGGGATTTGCCACTGACGAGGAATTGCAGGCGGCAGCTGACGCAGCAGTTGAACGTGAGTGGAAAAGCTACGTCGACCACCTGGAGGTAAATCCACACGACCGGACAAAGAGAGGCGCCTACGTCAGGCGCAAGGAGTGGATCAGGGAGCACAGCTGGGTGAGTGACAAGGACGATCACATGATCGCCGGGCGATTACCTCCACACATCGTGGAGAAGTGGCACATCGCAGACTACACGTGCTGGGTGAGGGAGGTCTCACTCGTCACGGCGTCCGGAGAAATTTGGGGTCTCTCTCGCAAGCGGCCCGCAGCACCGAGAAAATAAAGCTTGCTCAGCAGACGTCACGCCTGCAAATGAACTCAAGACGTGATATAATAAACTTATCCTGCTACGGATTTTACAACCAACCCACTGGAGGCCAACATGGCTACTAACGCGAACAGCACCTATTCATTCCTCATCACCCAAGACGGCGTCAACGTCCGCGGCGTTCACCCCAAATCTGGACTGGCCACGGTCATCATCCAGGGGATCTGCACCGACAAGGACGGCAAGGACTTCAACTTCGTCGCCACCAACAACCTGGACCTCCGCTACCCGGAACGGTTCAAGGTCAACTGGAACGGCTCCAAGGCTCGGATGCCTAAGAAGGCCGGCCTCGGAATTGCTGGGGACCTCAAGAAGGGTCTCAAGGTCTCCCGCGACCTGTACTTCACCCGAGGTGCACGCATCGCGATTGCACGGAAGTGCATCGCTCTCTTCCCCGCTGAGATGCAGTCCCTGAAGGGACGTGAGCTTCAAGCCGAGGCTGACGCCGCGGTTGCTGAGCTGCCTGCTGCTCCCGAGGAGGCCGTGGTTGCAGAGGACGCCAGCTAGCCCTGGCCCCCTGGCTGCTCCGAAGGGCCCCTTCCGAGGGGCTCTTTTTTTGTCTCTACCCCCTGGAGGGCCCCCCTACTCTAGGACCTCTACAGGGCCTGGAGCGCGCCCTGGCAGCGCGGGGGCCCCTATGGGGGCCGGCAAACTCAGCCCTGCCCTGGGGCCCTGGAGGGCGGCCTAAGTACACACACCGATATCCGGAAAATTTGGATCCCTTTTAGACCCTGCAGCCACCCATAGCAAGGAGGTTGTCTTTACCAAGATCCCCACGATCCAGGACAGGTGGTAAGGGACAAATCCGAAATCAATTTGAAATCGAAAAAGTCGGACTTGAGCCAAAAAATTCCGGAAAAATTTTAATAACTTTTCGAATAGTTATACCTGTAGACACCCGGAGAACTACCATGAAAATCACAAAGAGACAGTTAAAGCAGATTATCAATGAAGAGATGAGAAGTCTCCAAGAGCGCGATGTCAGCGGAGGAACACCCCGCGGAGGGGAGCAGATCTTTGCTACTACAAGGGCTTTAAAGGCAGCTTTAGATGCCTTTAAAAAGGCTCCAAATCCGAGAACTCAATCTGGATTTGATGATGAGACTCAAGCACTAAGCCAGGCAGCGGCACGATTTGCCGAAGAGGTAAGGGACTTCGGCGGAGAATCGTCACGATATACTCTATTGCCGGCTCTCAAAGACTCAGGCTTAATTTCTTAAAAATAACAGGATTAACAGTGAAAATCACAAAGAGACAGCTAAAACGACTCATAGATGAATCAATGCATGATGAAATGGCGGATCATGACATTACAGCTAGCCCCCTAAACGATTTGCTGGTATCGATGCTATGAAGGCATCACCTCTCGATAGATATAAATTGCCCCAAGGCGGGGAATCAGGCTCTGAGGAAGGTTTTGTCACTCACGAAGAACTTGACGCAGCTCTTACAAAGCTTTATAATCAGTTAAAGAAGGACCTAGAATCATTACGATATCGTCTAGGCAGGGGTATGTAATTTGTGGTCAATCTGAAAGGGATAATATTCAGTCTAATAATTCTCTCCGGTTGCTCACCTTCCTCTCTTGATATCCCCTCTGATCCTGAATCAGACTTTCAGCTCTCCTGCCTCCACTGGAATTCAACCATCACCATATGCGAGGACCACATAGAGACAGACCCCATATCGGGTTATTTCAGGGTTGAGTCCTACCACGATGACCCCATTTGGGGGACCGCCCTCTTTGTGTGCGGTGCTGATTTGGATTCTACCACCGGGGACCCCTTTAAGGATATGATTGCGGATAATGCGACAAAAGGGGAGCTTGTTTGCATCGATGCTGCCCAGGCTAAGCTAGAGTATGATCACAACCTCCCCTCATACATTTCTGCTGCGTGGGGGGATGTCTCAATCTCCATTGATATTCGTGAGTGCCAGTATGATCAAGATATATGTGCTGCGAAGGGGTTTGGTTATCTCTCTTTAGATGATAAGAAGGGGTCTTAGCGTAAATGATGCCAAGTATAAAATGAAAGTAGGGCCAGACGTAAAATGAAAGTAGGGCCAGACGTAAAATGAAAGTAGGGCCAAAATTTTTCGTAAGTTAGAGCACGGGTTTCTCTTATAAATTTTTCGTAAGTTAGGGCAAAAATTTTCGATCCGGGTCAAATAGTTATGATTGTGGCGGCCGGAGGCATATTGTGAAAATTACAAAAAGGCATCTAAGAAGGCTTATTATAGAAGCAATGGATGATCCCAGCGAGAAATGGAATCCTAACTTTGTTTGGGGTCGAGAATCACAAGAAAAATCATGGAAAAAGTGGAAGGAGGGAGATAAAGCAGGGAGACATGCTGCAGGACTGGACATGAAAGAAGATCAAGTTATCGACACTTATAAGTACTTTCGAGACGTTGTTATGCCAAAATTTACAACTTCAGACGGGAAATACAAGCGATTTACACCCCCTCTAGACTTTGCTGCGGATTCGCAGTCGGCTAGACACTCTGTGTGGCATATATGGCTGGGGCCCACAGCAGGGGACGACAGTGAAATCACCATGGCAGTAATTGGAAAGGATACATGGATGAATAGACTTTTCAGGCTAAGCTCACGAGGACCCACGACACCCAAAGATTCCAGGGGTATTAGCCCTTGGGATGCTGTGTATAAGGTTAAATTATTTTCATATCCCCTATCTTCATTCTTTGGTGCGGATGGGGGACCGAAGGCTTTCTGGGGATCTGCTAAAAAACAATGGGTGGCCGGCGGACCAATTAAAACACTAGATAATAGAATTATCAAAAATAATGATCTTCTCAATATAGTTGACATGTGGGAGATGCTAAAGGATACAAATAAGAGGCTTCACCTAGGGATGACATTTTAATGAAAATTACAAAAAGACAGCTAAAGAAGCTTATAAACGAGGAGCTATCACACTCCCTCAATGAGGATGATGTGGGAAAGCCCATCTTTTCACAATATCGTGGAGGGGAGGATGACTCGGATACCCTTGACGTCATATATGATCTGGCGCAGGAGATGGCTCTTTTTACAAGAGCCCTACAAAGCGATCTTTTAAGAAATCAACTTCAGGAGTTAATAGTTACCATTATGGGAAAGGCCCAGGGAGATTAAGGTGAAAATTACAAAAAGACAGCTAAGAAGACTAATTAATGAGGAAACATCAAGAGTATTATCTGAGCAGGATACTAGAGATCCCAGTAACTATGTAGATGGTAACATTTTACAAGATATAAAGGACGTGCATGCCTGTATGGATAAGATCTTTACAAAGGCTAACGGCTGGGAGTATGTCGATGGACAGGGAGGACCCTCTTATACGACGGTTATCTCTGAAGGTGAGCTAACTATCTCACTTAGTTCATCTCTTAAAAAGGTTCGTCTTGGTGAACCAATACTGATTCCTCCGCCGAAATAGAATAGAACACATGGAAAAGATGAATGAAGATCACTAAGAGACAGCTTTATTCTCTTATTATGGAGGAAATAGACGCCGGCTTGACCTCAGGTGAAGGTGAGGCAGAATCAATTCCCATTTATGGTCCTAAATTTAACGTGGGTGACTATGTAAGGGTTATTCATCCCACCATGGACGAGAAAATTACAGGATTTATCGTTAGCGGAAGACAAGAGAAGATGGGAATGTATGAACCTGCTGAAGCTGGTGACAGATATGTATATAATATTACAAGATATCCTCTAGCTGCAGATAGAATAATATTCGATGTGCCTGAGAGTGAGATTGAGGCAGGTGATGCGTCTGAGTTAGTGACGCTTGAGGGAAAGAAGGCTGCAAGCGGGAAGGGAAAACCCTACGGAAAGAGAAGGCGGGGAAAGACAGAGAGTCAGGCACAACAGATGTCTGCTGGGATAGCTCTTCGAGCTCGAGAAGAAGGTACAAAGAAGTCAGCAATAAAAAAGCTTAAAGGTGCTCCCAAGGAGATGGCAAAGATGTCACTTAAAGATCTTAGAAAACTTGCCACTATAAGGAGGGGGTCTGAGGTTCCTGACTCCACAAAGAAGGGACATGAGAGAGCTGCACTCCCGGGACACGTAAAACCCCCTAAGAAGAAAAAGTAAAAAAAAATCAGTATAGTTATAGATGATGTGCAAATATTTAGATAAAGGTGTGACATTGTGAAAATTACTAGTAGACAACTTATGAGAATTATTAGGGAAGAGCTGTCACGTGTGTCAGAAATTGTTTCTTCTGATCCACCGCCAGACCTTCCATCGTGGGTGCTTGGAGGTCCCGAGAGACCAACCGGTGATACTCCCGCTGGTGCTATGGGTGGTCCCAGACCAGATCAACAAACCATAGGGGATATTGCAGGTGTGTATAACGCAATGGAGAGCGGTGATGCAATCACCCTTAAGGTTCCTAAAGCTATAGTCTATCTATTGCAAAAATATGCTGATGGACAAGGGTGGATAAATAACCCATCTGGGGGACAGGTTGGTGATATTGGTGATGTTCTTTCTGCTGTGGGCGATGAATCTATCACAGAAGCCATTGATAGAGCAGTTGCAGTGCTTATTGGAATGGGAATTACAGCAGTCACTGGAATAGTTGCGTATGCAATTCACAAAGATAGAAGTGTAAAGGTGAGAATTAATCCCACAGGAGTCCCAGGACAGGAGGGCGAGATTATGATAGGCGGCCCTGGCGAATCAGGTGAAGAGGAAGTGGTAATTGATGAACCAGAACCTCCAAAGCAAATAGAACAAATTCCTGATATAGAGGCTGAGTATGAGGATGTTGTTGTGGGTGACAAGGATGCAATTGTTGCAGAGGTGATTCGTCGACTCACTGGAAAGTCACTTTCATAACTACCGCGGAAAGAATGATATTAGATAAAGGTGTAACACTATGAAAATTAATAAAAAACAGCTAAATAGAATGGTTGAAAGTATATTTGCTGAGAGCATCATGCCATTTCCTGAGGGAGAGGATCCTCGAGAGATGGTGTGGCAGCCACAGAAATCTGGGATACCATTGCCATTTCAAATAAGGACTGTTGGAACAATTCCTCAGGCCTTCAAGGCCGTAAGGAGTGGTGAACTTTTTTCACTCGGGGTGAGCTTGGAAGTGTTTGACAAGCTAAGAGGGCTCGCCAACGGCATGGGATTTCTTAATGATCCTGATTCAGGATATTCTGCCAATATTGGAGAATTAGCTGCTTTGGGAGCATCAGAATCTATCAATGAGGGCTGGCAGATCGCCGCTGGAATTGCTGCTGGAGTTGCTGTTATAGCAGGATTGATCATTTTTGCAATTACTAAGGGGTACGGTGTTAAAGTTGATGCGGATCCCGGTATTTATTGCCCTGGATGTGAGGGTGCGATTGTATTTAAGCCTCCTGGAGATACCTGGCCTGAAGATGGGAAGGATACAAAGAAAATACAAGATTCACCTCCAGCAGAAATTGAGGATGTTAGTGTAACAGATGTTGAGGAGAAGCTTGTTGCAGAGGTGATTCGCAGGCTCACACGAAAGTAGAATTACCTAGGATCGATTCTTACTCATAGCTAGAAGGACTTTTCGCTTTATCTTCTCTGCCGGCTCATCAATAATATCATCAAAGATAGCAGTTCTAAACTGTCCAGTAACTTGATCGATAAAGGTGAAGCATGGGATTATCTTATCATGCATCACATCATCAGGGTGAAATGTTGTTATTCTTCCATAGGCTAACTTTTTATCAGGAGATCTATAGCAGTAGACCTCCTGTCCTATCTTATACCCATTACATTCTTGTGGGCCTAGGGGAGGGGGTATCTTTAGACCCTTTGATTTCTCTCTCTTCTTCCTACGCTTTTTTGTCGGTGTCTTTTTTGTAGGTTCTTTTTTTACTTGCTTCTTTCTCGCCATAATAAATTATATTACTCAATGTGACCAGTTCCAATAACCTCCCAGAACATGTGAGTCTCTATCCATGTGGGATGCTGATATTGTGAAAATCTATCAAATGCAAACCTTCCGTAATCATGTCTCTGAAGATGTATGCTTGCTAGAGATCCTGATGGTAATTTGGATGCATATTCTTCAGGTATGAGCATGAATCCGGTATCTCCTCCCATGCATGCTATATTTCCTATGGGATTCCCGCTATATGGATCATATGCCACAATCATTATTAAAAAATCAGAATCGCTTCCACTCGGACCCCACGCAAATGACATTCCGGATCTAAACAGAGTTACAGCAAATGCGTAGGATGGGTCCACCCATAGCATTTCATATGGCTCAATATAGTCAAAGCCGTGTGAGCTTTGAAATGCATCCTCCACGAGAATTTCATGATCAGCTAAATATAAATCGTGCCATGTATCTCTGTTATAATTTGCCTCCGCAAGATATCCGCTAGAGTAGTTAAAGTTTCCATTTGAAACTATTCCCTGCTCAGTCATGTATCCGCTCGACCATCCACCATTAAAGTCAATCTTGTATCCTACACTCACCTGATTGACAGACGGCTTGGTCTCTATCAAATTTGCAACACAGTCACCCCTCTCCGGAAGGTAGGAGAGCCATGATGAAGATATTGGAAGATGAAATAAGGCTTGCATTCTTACATCTAGCTCATCAGATTCATTGAAACATGCTGGACACGCTGTCTGTGTTAGAGAGTATTTTAGATATCCCCCTACAGCATCATCAGGTGGAAGAATATTTTCCTCACCTGTATCGTAGGTATCTTTTCCGTCTGTTTCATTGAAGACGCCGATGATGTGATCAGACCCACATGAGATGTAAAAAATCATCGATAATAGTAAAAATATTTGCTTCACTACTTCCTCCTATTTGTTATTATAACATATAGGGAGTGGTATTTTCAATCAGTTAATTGTTTTCTATAATAAGTTCTAAAAATCTTATCAATAAACGGCATTGTTCCGGAAAAATTGTGGTTTATAGATTTTCTATGGTGAATATAGTGATGCTTCGAGCAATTAGATTCTCTGTCGTGATTGTGAATTTTATGATGTTGCCAGCCATAATAAAAAACATATCCTATATAGCCCACAGCGAAGGGAAATGATATAAACCACAGAGATATAAACAGACAGCCGAAAGCTGCCTTTCCCCAAAATGGAAGAAGAAGGTGTTCATTTCTTTTATCATTATAGTCATTTCTATGATGTATTAGATGCAATCTTTTAATGTGCTTAAGCAAGGGCCACCTTCCTAGCGGTCCGTGTCCCACAAATCTATGATTCAGGTAAAACATTATGGAAGTGGTAAAAAAAGCTAATATGACCAAGCTTAATTCAAGAAACATATAAACCCCGCTCTATCTATAATTACTAGGAATTTTTCCATTCTTCAAAAAAAATTAAAGAATATAAATTTTATCAATCTATGGTAGTGTAAAATTCTAAGGAATTTTTTTAAAAATGTTTAAATATTATTCTTTAAATCTATCTAGAGTAACTTAGTGAGATTTGAAATAGTTATAAATGTTGACACGTGGAGACACTTCAAGTGAAGATTACAGAATCAAAGATAAGACAAGCAATAATGAAAAACATCCTCCTAGAGGTTGCTGAGGAAGAATATGAGTCAGAGATGACAGAATTCTCTAGAAGCCCGAGCGGAAGAAAAATGTCCCAAGCCGGCAATAAGATAAGTAGCGCTGGATCAGCTATCTTTGGAATAGCAGAGGATCAAACGGGAAGCATGAGTAGGACGTTATATAAGATATCTGAGTTTATTGGAAAGCTTGGCGAAGCACTGTCAGGGCTGAACTCCCTTGAGGAGGGATCTCACATGTCTGAGAATCTTCCCTCTGTCAGTGAATATAGGGCTGCGCTTAAAGGGATTGAGAAGCTTGAGAGGAAGAAAAAGTGAAAATCACAAAGAGGCAGCTAGCGCGAATCATTAAAGAGGAGCTTCAGAGAGTTATCTCAGAGAATCCGGATCCTTGGAGAGAATTTGACGACTTACGTGATCGACAAAAAGATGAACCAGATATCTATGGAACAAGCACTCTTAGCCCGAAACTCACTGCTAGAGCGGCGGAGGAGGGACACGGTATATGGGATGATGATATTGAGGTGAGTACTTGCTGTGGAGCTCAACGTTATGATGACCACGACCTTTGCATAGATTGTGGTGAGCATGCAGACTTTGAGTCTGAGGGTGTGTGGAAGAGAGGCGAGAATGAAAGTATATAAAAAATATTTGAATAGAATCATTAAAGAAGAATTGAATCGAGTCATCAGGGAGTCTCAGGATGATGATCCTGATTTCAAGAAAAAATATCTTGACAGGGATCATAAAACCGGAGGGTACACAGAGGATGGTGAGCCATTTGGATGGACCACATTGATAAAAGATGACCAGGCACTAAATAGCTGGATAAAGTATATCGCTAGAAACTCTAGCAGGCCGGGAATTCAGGAAATTTTAGAAGTTGCCTGGGATAGACTAATAGCGGGTGTTGATCCAAATAGCGTGGCTAGTGATGCTCTAGCCTCAGTTTCATCGGAAGATTATCCTGTCGCTGCCACTATTAAAAGTGGTATAAAATATCATGGAAGGCGCATAAATCCAGATTTTAATTATCCTTCAAGCGCTGAGATAAGACAGTTTAATGATCAGAAGGTTGATGATGCCAAGAAGGCTCGTGAAGAGGAGATAGTTAGAACAACCACAGCGGTATACGATGATGATAGCGGAGCACTCTTGGGAAGAGTTAAAAGTGATTCAGTTGAGAATATTGGAGAAATGATTAGAAAGGCATCTGCTGCAAGTCGTGGCAGGTATTATGCAGATACACACGCAATGTGGAGACCCAGACTTAAGAATCCCGATCTTACTCCAGGCGGAGCATATAAGGAGCTGTTAAGAATGAGACAGGGGCTACCTGGCGGGGTTACTATTTATATCGATCCAGAGACAGAAGAGGTTTTTGGATATGCTAAGTATAATACTTTTTAAAATATCTAAAGATATTTGTACACCTATTCTATTTGCAGTATTATTTCGGGATTGATCAATTTAACCGATCAGTCCTGTTTTAAAACACATAGGAGAACAAACAGAATGAGCTATAGCAAGACCAAGTCGACAAAACGTTTTGACTTTACAATTAATCGTAACTACACATCTAAGAAGGCCGGGAGCAATCTTGTCACCATCGCCACTCGTCCAGAAGATGGCCGATACAGCTTTGGAAGCAGCGAAATTCGAATGACAGTGAAGGAAGCAACTGCACTGCAGGGATTTCTTAATACCGCACTGCCAATTGATAATTCCAACATCATCTAATTTAGATAATCTGAAATGATTAAAAGGAGCCCTAAAGGCTCCTTTTTTTTGTCTAGATGATTAAATTTAGATATTTTTAATCTATTTATATTTGACGGGAGAGGTTAATATCATGAAGATTACAAAAAGACAGCTAAGGGGACTTATCAAAGAGGCGATTAAGCTCCTCAATGACCCTGGCCCTGGCGACCCAGAAACCTATACAGCCTCCGATTCTCAAGAATGGGATGATGACTGCACATGGGAGGATAATCTGGAGTGGAAGCAAGAGACTCTTGAACAACCAGAACTTAATGCCCGACTTAGAGTTAACGCTCAATATCTTTTAGCTCAAGGCGTTGAAGAAGACGCCCGTGTTGGCATCATAAGAGATGAGGGTGGCTATCTCATGCCAGACGTTTTTGGAACAGTTGGCGGAGTACTATCTGGTCGCGAGGGCCCCACAGATTGGAGGTGGGACCAGGGAGGAAATCTCCACGTCATGGGTATTCAACTAATACCTGTGGAAGCTGCTGGCTGCGGAGGGATCACCAGAGAGGATGTTCCATTTTATTCTATAGGAAGAGTATTGGCATGAAAATTACAAAAAATCAACTATCACAAATCATAAAAGAAGAGCTTCAGAGAGTTATTTCAGAAGCTGTAGATGTGTGGGGGGATCCACAAAGACGCTGGGTAAAGGATTATGAGTCAGGAGAGAAACTTATTCTCCGGTCAAAATATGCACAAAGTGATCCCAATAAAAATCCCTGGCTGGAGCCATCAACTATACCATCCCGGCCGGATAGAGAGGTTATATTTATAGGTCGCGGTCAAAGACGAGATGCACAAGTCAAGTGGATGAATGATAGATCAGGAGAATGGGAAATACTTGAAGTTGATTGGCAACAGCTTCATCGAATCGATGAATTGCCGGATTCAGATGAGGAAGAAATTCTTAATCTGTCAGCTCCCCCAGGAGGTAAGGTCCGCTATAATTGGGAGTCTGGTAACTCATCACGACCGCTGCCGCAGCATAGAAAAAAGAAATACTAATCAATATCTGGAAGTAGATGTGAGACGAAAAAAGGATAAGAAAATCCTATATCACATCGGCGTTCGTCCAGCTACTCCCGTGCCCAAGATGAGGTGGATTGAGGAGTATGACAAGAATGCTCCAGATAGAAAGACAGGGGAGAAGGGTGAATTTATTCGTGTCGCTCAGGATAATGAGTGGAGAAGATACTGGTTAGATCAGCCTGTGAAATCAGGTGTCTTCATGTCACCCAATCCTGTGGAAATTAGAACCTTTCACAGCGTTTCAGGAAATGTTCATGTGTATAAGGTTCCATGGTGGGTTATTAAAAAATCTGGAGGAATCCATAGATTTGACTGGGGAAGTGAAATTTTAATTCCTGAGGATGTCTGGTGGGCTGCTCATAGCAGGGATGCTATTAATGCTGACAATCACATTGAGTATCTAGGTACATCTCCCGGGGGAGAGGATTCATTAGATGATAGGGTGAGACAGGACGATGCCGCTCTAGAGAGGGCGACGCATAGGAAGCTTTCTAAAGGGCCAATTAAGCTCGGCTGGATGGATGACGAATCATTTGAGAGAAATAAGAGGAGACATGCTTACCATAGGCATGTTAAGGGATTAAGATCTACGAAGTATCTAGAATATGCGATTTCTCAGATGACAGATGACGAAAAGAGAGCAGCTCTAGCTGCATTTGATGACATCGAATCACTGGCCGGATACACTTTAGATGATCTTCGTAGCGGAAAAAAGAATAGAGATAGGAAAATTAGAAATGCCATTCGGAGCTCAATAAGCGAGTCTATTCTTCGTGAGTGCATAAGGTTATTTTTACCTATGTAATGATACCCAGGATAGAGGTTCCAGATTGATCATAGGGACAGCCTGAGCTGCTCTGAAGATCCTTTCAATGACATTCCTACCTGTATTACATTGTTGGGCATGAAGTGCCTCTAGAGCTCTGTATGTCTTATTGCTGACCTTTAGCAATTCATGATAAAACTTTTAGTCGGAGTAACATAATTAATGATTAGTGCGTCTATCCATCTAGTGACGCTCAGGATTAAAACAGATGCGAATAAGCAAATCAAGACTAAGAAATGTTGTTAGAAGCCAACTCCTACTTGAAACTAAGAAGGAAAATCTTAGAAAATCACGAAGGGAAGAAGTTAGAAGGATGAAAAAGGCTTCTAAACTGGCAGTGGACGCTCTTGCTCAATCTGGAGAAATTGAAGAAAAAGATCTAAAGAGGGTGCAAAGAGCAGCTAAGAGATACGGAAGGGCATACAAAAAGCTTGCACGTAAAAGCATGCGGGCAGATAAATCTGATAAAAAGGTTGCCAATACGAAGGCAGTTGTTGCTGCACGAGTTTTGGGAAAGATTAAAACGGAATTTCCTGACCTAGATGAAAAGATTATAGACATCATTGCTGATTGGTCAGCTCTTGATGCCGCTTCAGAGATTGTTGCAGAAATGGAGAAAGAAGATAGTGATGATCTCTATACCGACGAAGAATTAAGTAAAATGATGAAGGGTGGATCTAAAGATGATGATCTCTATTCCGACGAAGAATTAAGTAAAATGATGAAGGGTGGATCTAAAGATGATGATCTCTATTCCGACGAAGAATTAAGTAAAATGATGAAGGGTGGAACAAAAAAGGAAAAGGTAAAAATTCTAGTAAGAGATAGCTCTGATAACTATGAATATGCCTGGGAGCCTCCTGGCTACCCAAAGGATGCATGGTATGCTAGAAAAAAGGGTAGCGAAGAGGATGCCAAGTGGCATTCTGTTATGAAATGGGATGCAACAGTTGCAAAATTAGAAAAAGAGTTTTCTGACGAAAAGTCTGGCTCTGCTGTTGCTGAATCCATTATTTCTCGTGGTGATTTAAGGAATATTATATATGAGGTGATTTCTGCAGATCAGCCTGAAGGTGAAGATAAGCTTGAAGGGGACCCGTCGACCAATAAAGAGTTAAAGAAGGCCACTCGAAAGGAGCAGAGGCGGGCGCGACAACGGTTGATTGCTGATGATAGGGAAGAAGCAAGAAAATTAAAGAAAGCAGCTAAGGAGGCTATAGACCGTATAGAAAGGGATCATCCCGAGTGGAAGAAGAGTCCCGAGTGGAAAAGGCTGAAAAAGATCGCAAGGCAATTTGTACGAGCTGACAAGAAATGGCGGAAGGCATGGCAAGCCTACGTTAAGGCTAGCAACAAGAGGATACTTAAGCCCAATGATAAAAGAAAGTTTAAAGAGCAAACTGATGTGGCAAGAATGAAAGCTACAATGCAATTAAGGTCCTACCTTAGGGAACAAATTCCAGGGCTTGCTGATGAAATGTATGAAATAATGGGTGACTGGACTGTTGCAGAGGAGCAGGAGAAGAAGGTAGCAGCCGCCGCCACTGCCGATGAAACTGGTGCCGGCTCGCCATCAGACACCTCCACTGCCAGTACGAAGAAGCCCGAAGAAGATGATGACGGTGAATCTCATCCCGGTGCTGGGCGTTATGATGCTGAAGGTGTGGAGATCTTTAATAGAGGAAAAGGTTGGGATTATTCTTTTCAAGATGATGTGTGGCACACCAGAAAAAGTGGCACAGATGGAAGATGGATCTCTCTTGCAGCTTCAAAGTGGGCGGATACTAGAAATAAATTAGATGGCTATTTTCCGGGGGCTCTCGCTGAATCCACTAAATTAAATCGATTAGATGTCAGAAAAATAATCCGTAAAGAGATTAGGAGAAAATAATGAAAATTACAGATTCACACCTTAGAAGTATGGTGAGAAATGAGCTTTATAAAAAAGCATTAAATGAACAAGAGGCTGTTGCAACTGGTGGAAATGTATCTGCATACAACAATCAGCAAAAGCAGCAGATTGCAGACAAGGTTCAAAAAGCTCTTCAAGATAAATTGAAGGACGTTTTGCTTCCCGGAAGCTCTTGGGCACTTACTGTAAATATCGGAAAGGATGGGGTGTCTGTTGGAAAGAAATCTGGTTCCATCAAAGGAGTTAGAAACAGAGAGATAAGACCTCACTTGAAGGATATTGCTAACGATACATCGATAATAAATAGAAAGCTGCTTAAGAGACACAGACGTCTTAAGATTTCTGTTTCAAATACTACGTCAAAAACTGAAGAGTTGTCGGGACCTATACCGCCAGATGAGTCAGATAAGCCTAAGCCGCCGCCAACAACAATAATAGGAAGAGGCCCGTGCGTTAAGCTTCAGCAGAAGGAGATGATAGGTCAAGGCTGGACGGGAAGAGCTGATGGCATATGGGGTCCGAGGACCCAGGCAGCATGGGATAAATACCACACTGGCGAGACACGCCCAGCAGACCTAAAAGATCTTCCCGCGTGTAAGGATAAGGATGAGGAGTTAGATCTCAAGTGTCCTCCAGGGATGATAGATACCGGAACACCAGGAAAGCCTGATTGTGTAAAGGACGAAGAAAATCCGTGCCTACAGTATAGTGAAGAGGTGAAGGAATTTTTCCTCACGGGTGGGGAGAGCATGGGAGTCTACAATGTTCTTCTTGAATTTAACTTTTATAAGGATATGATAAATGCTCCAACAGCATTAACTCGATACTATGCTGATATATTTAACTGGTCAGTTGTTGATGAATCAAAGAAGACAGTTGAATTGATGAAAAAATTAGTAAAGTGTTGTCCTGATGAGGATGCGTCACCTGATTATCACCAAAGAGTTGCTAAAGAGCTTATTAAGCAGATTACAGCAAACTCGTGGGCATTTGGAAATGGCTGGCGACCAATGGCTCTCTTTGACATAGTTGCAAAGATGGGAGTTTGGACCTTTTATAAGTGGATTTCTGACTTTTGGAATGCAACTAATTGGTTTAATTACTTTGATCCGCTTCCGTCAGTTCACCAGATAACGTGGTCAAGAGCGGGATTTTCTGGCTGGATTCCAGGATTTGATAAGGTCGGATCAACAAATATAACAAATATAACCTTTATGGCAAAGAAGATGGATAAGCTTGATTGGAAGTGCTTGGGTGGCAGCGAAGAGGTAGAGGTAGAAGAGGAAGACGAATTATCTCTGCAGGAGCAAACCAGACAAATGCTTCGTGTAATCTATTAGGTTAAAATAATGAAAATTTACGCTAATCAGCTAAAAAGAATCATTCAGGAAGAGTTATCGTTGCTTACGGAGGGTTGCGGTGAGGCAGCAGATACAGGAGAGAAATGTTCGGCGTGTTCCTCTGGTCATGCGTGCCCGTGTGCTGATGATCACAACCATGAGGGCTTTGGAGATATTGTCGTCGATAGTGGTGAAGATGAGAAGCTTTTGAGTAAAGTTGAGGCACTGAGAATTGTTACAGCAGTTGCACAGAATACATCTTGTCCAGTTACAAGATCTGCGTTGCTAGATGTTGTAGAGGACCTTGGTGTAGATGATGGTGAGGAATGGAGTCTAGATGACAGTGATGACGAAGAGTGGTCGATATCTGGACACGAAGATGAAGAAGTCGATGTTGACTGGAGTAATCCGCAGTATGGTCACTTTAGGGGTGATATAGGCAACCTAGAATCAAAAGATGACGCATTTGGAGTAGGATTCTCAATGGGTCAATCAGGTGATTTTCCTCAAGATGTAGATCAAAAGAGACGTGGTTGAGGATAGATTAAGGGCTAGGCTGCCCTGCCCTTTCAACAAGATCAAGCCAGTCGGCTGATACTTTTGTCTCTAATCCCCCACTAAAGAGAATTGTGTATATTTCTTCCGGCTCACTTCCCTTATGAATTCCAACTGAATATCCTATGCCTCCGCTTAATATGAGTGCTGGTGGACATTCATTAATAAGCTCACCTAATGGGCTAGTTATGGCAACAAGATCTCCGCGATTGAATTTCATTTTTGTTTTCCAGCATCGTTGATAATAATTATTATAACGGGGAAGATCTCACATGAAAATTAAGCTATCCAGATTAAGAAAAATCATAAATGAAGAGCTTAAGTCACATATGAATGAAGCAGATGGAGATGCTGCGAGGGAAGCTGATAAATTGAAGGTGGCATCTCTGGATTCTGAAATTAAGAGGCTGTCGGCTGCAACACATGTAGCAAAAGTCAAAAAGGCCCAACTTAGAGTAAATAGTGCAGATGCCGATCTGGACTCTGCAACTCAAGCAGCTCATAAATCTGCCGCAGATGCAGCAGTTACTACAGAATTAGATTCAATAGACTACGATGATGAGCTCATTGACGAGGATGAAGATGAACAAAGACGTAAGAATATAAGAGAGATTATTAGAAAGACCAAGGGTAAGAAAGAATGGTGCCTATATTCTAAAAAGAATAATAAAAGTTTGGGATGCTATGATAGCAGAAAAGGTGCCAAAAAGAGAGATCATCAAGTTTCCTGGTTTGTAAGTCAAGATAAAAAGAAATAAGTGAATAACATGCCTGATTATAAAAAGATTAGAGAGTGTATAAGTCTAATTCTTGAGATAGAATCCAATATGGAAAAATATCAACAATCAGAAAGTTTAAATGAAGATCTAGTTAAATTTATAGTTAGATCAAATGCTATTGAGGGTTATTCTGTAGACCCTGAAGAGGTTAGAAGTGCTATTGAGGGAGGGCCTGTTTATGACCCATACATATTATCTCACCTAAGGGGATTAGAGGCTGCAGCTAATACTGGAGGTGATCAATCACTAGAGAGTGCACTTAAAATTCACGGAGCGATGGGACAGAGGGTTTTAGATGCAGGAGTTCCTGGATTTATAAGGAGCGGTGTTGAAGTGAAGTCCTCAGAGGGTAGGGGCTACTATGTTAAGTCTGACAATATTCCGGATGCTATGAAGTGGTGGGGTAGAATGACATTTTCATCTCCCTTTGAAAGGCACGTAGCGTTTGAGACAATACACCCATTCCCTGACGGGAATGGTCGCAGCGGAAGAATATTGATGGCTGCAAATCTTGGCTTTGATTTTAAAAAGGTGAATGAGCTTATTGATGAAAGCTATATAGATAATATTATTTCTGCTGGTGATAACTTTAAGGGAGAATTTTGGAAGGATGATAGTATAGCAGAAAATTATATTTCAAGAAAATGTCTTAGAAAAATAATAAATGAGGAGATTGTCAAGGGGAAAAAGCTTGAAAGATACTCCACGCTTCTATCTAGAGAGATTGTAAAGATCTTGAAAAGTGATGAGGTTAAATCTGTAATAGGGGATCTTGGACCTGATGATGAGATTCCCTCAGGAAGCATTCCTGAAATAAAGCACATTCTAAAAGATATAAGCTGGATTGATGACTTATACATTATCTTATCTGCTAATGATGAGGGCTATATTGATGTCGTGGGACACTATGCATCAGATCAAAAAAATAGAGAAAAGTCTGTCCTCTACTTAAGCATATCTCTTCCCAGAAATTTTGATAATTCAATTCTATCTCTTCTTATTCCTGAAATTAAGGAGACACTTCGGCATGAACTAGAGCACAGTAGTCAATCTAGTGAGATGCTAGATGTGACTCCAGATGATGCATGGGAGAGCATAGAGTCTATTGAAGCTCATTACGCAGGGGAATCAGAGACAAAAGCTCATATTGCCGGTCTTTATAAAAAAGCAAAGATGACAAAACAGCCAGTTGAAAATCTTATTGATGACTATATAACAAACCTCTATATGATTGGACTTTCTAGAGGGTTTGAAGATGATGAGCTTAAGCAGGTTATGAGTCGAATTC
>Ga0080013_1003111_pt1 | contig 18077 bp, 16 predicted proteins | sample ETNvirenome_6_85_FD_69236 | JGI IMG/M metagenome (GOLD analysis project Ga0080013, IMG submission 69236) | Marine viral communities from the Pacific Ocean - ETNP_6_85 (SPADES assembly) (version 2) | ecosystem: Environmental > Aquatic > Marine > Oceanic | place: Pacific Ocean | collected 2013-06-19 | reverse complement strand
TACTTTTTCTGACTCCCAATTTCCGATCTTAAATGCTTCAAAATCAGCATCGCGAAACTCTTGCCTACAGTCTGGATAAATTGCGTGATCGCCCGCATGAATGCCCATCGCTATCACGACATCGGTATCGAGTTTTGTCGCTATTGATAACGCTACTGCTTGAACGATTGAATTCATCATCTTATTTCGATTCGGTACAACTGTATCAATCATATTGGCTTCTTCATAATGACCTTCTGGTATATCGTCGCCACCCTCAACTAAATGTGAATTCAATAATTGACTCAGTCCCTCAAGTTTTATCACTTGATGTGTAACTTCGTTATTATTATCCTTTAAATAACTAATAAGCTCTTTCGCTCTTTCAAGCTCTACCCTATGCTTCTGCCCATAGTCAAAACTCAATGCGGTGACCGTATACCCGTCTGCTAATAACCGCAATAGAACTGTTGAACTATCCATACCACCACTAAGTGATAATACTGCTTGTTTTTTCATTTTCTAACTCCTAATGATTATTGTTGGGAAGTATGTTACTGGGATACCCAACTTAATCCCTTTTTAAATCTCTTATAAAAGAATAGAATTCAGCTCGTGAATTATCTTCATCATCTAAAAAGCATCCACTGACTCTAGCTGTTTTCATAGTTGAATTATGTTTTACACCTCTTACACACGCACACATATGATCTGCCTCTACCATTACCGCTACACCCCTATTATCTCCACATACTTTATCAATATGTGAGTGTATCTGCATAGTTAGATTTTCTTGTACTTGTGGCCTTCTTGCGTAATATTCAACTATTCTATTTAACTTACTCAATCCGATAACCTTACCCTCTGATGTTGGAATGTAAGCAACATGAGCGTATCCAATAAAAGGTAGATGATGATGACTACAAAAAGAGTGTACTGTTATGTTTCCTTGGAATACAATTCCATCATAATTATCAATATTATCAAATGCAGTTATTTTAGGTGCTTCACTGTAGCAACCACTTGCTAAATCAGTAACAAATGCTTTAGCTACTCTCATTGGAGTATCTGCACTATTCGGATCATTTATCCAATCTATACCTAGCGCGTCCATATACTTACCATAATGTTTTGCTGCTTTCTTAATCATAGATTGTTTTTGTTTTTCAGTTAAAGGTATGTTATGATTTGCATGTTTGAGTAGAGCCATATTCTCTCCTTATTGTCTATATAATTTAATAGTCTGTATATCTGGTGTCATGAGATTCATATCTAACAAATCACTACTGGTAGCGCGTTGTGGACAGATATCAATACCACCTCTTCTTGTATATATTGCACCTACTAGTAAGTCATGTGGTTCAAATCTATCATATAATCTCTTATATACCATTTCTACAACTTCCTCATGAAAATGATTTTCATTTCTAAAACTTACAATATACTTAACCAGACTATCAACCTGTATATCATATAATCCATTATAATATATAAACAATGTTCCCCAATCAGGTTGACTTGTAACTTTACAATTACTACGAAGTAATTCACAATATATTTTTTTACTATATTGTCTATCCTCTTTATTACCTGTCAGTATGTTAGGTGATTCGTTATAATGTTTAAACTCGATACTCTCTATATCTGTTTGATAAGTTATATTAACATAATTTCTAAATACATGATCACTACTTTGTGTACCTCTATGCCAATATGCTCTTACCCTTGTCTGTAAATAATCACTTAAATCCTGTTCAATAGTTTGAGTTGCTTTTACTACAGCTTCATCTATTGTATTACCCATCACAGTCATATTAAAACTATTCAAGTATAATTTTAAACTCTTACTCTCTACAATATATTTACTAGAACTAGGATATACTATCTTAAGCATTCCCACTACAGGTAACCCTTTGCTGGTCATACAACTGGCTTCATAACCATGCCATGTATCGTACCCGATAAAAGGTAGGTTATCAGAATCAATATTATAATCTTTTCTGTTATCATAGCGATCTACCCTTACCAATACAGTTTTATCATATTGCTGTGGATACTTACTAACTTTACCCAAATGTGTTGCTTCTGGTAATTGACCCATATTATATTTTCTCCAAATAATTTTTAATAATTTTCATTCTATCACTGACAGTACCTGTCAATCTTGTCATCGAGAGTTCAGGATACTCTTCAAATGTTTCTTCAAATATCTCTCCAATTCTATCACGTGCTCCCATATCCATATTCCTAAAACCATCATTTTTCAACGGTATGGATGGATCGGTTAAAAAATACATCTGATAATCAAATGCAATGTTATGAAATACATTTCTAGCAAAAGTCATAACCCATTCATCTATTACACCTATATCATAAAAAAATTTAGTATAGACATAGCCATCGACCGGACCTCTATCTAAAATACTATTATCTAAATACCAGTTTTTAATATGTTCTGACATTATTAATATTTGTGTATGATTGCTCGTAACTGAATCTTTTGATAACACGGGATATCCTTCTTTAGCAATCTTACGTGTTACTTCATCAACAATAGTAAATCTATCTGTTACACCTGTTTGTTTTTGAAGCTCTCTTATTATTGTGGTTTTTCCAGAACTATGAGTTCCTGCTAGACTAAGTTTCATAACCGTTGAATTTCCTTTTTAAATTTTTAAACCAAAGACTGGTTGATTTATTATAAATATTATCGTAAATTTCATTAACAGATTTTTTTTGTATATTAATCTCAAAACTATCAATTATAGGTCCAGAATCTAATTCTGCTGTTACTCTATGCAATACAGCACCTGAAGTTGGTAATTTTAACTTATATGCTTTTTCTTGCGGATCTTTTCCTTTCAACTCAGGATATTTAGTTATCAATCCTGGATGTAAATTATATATTTCATATTTATCACACACTTGCGCTGGTAATATTCTGAGATATCCATGTAAGGTTATAATAGTGTTTTCACTATCATAATATTTAAGAATATCTAAATACTCTTGTACACTGGGTTTATTAGGTAGCTTAAGCATTGTACGGTGTTTAACCTTCACATTTGTTAAATCATTACGGTTAGTAACTATCAAATCAGGGTATCTACCTAACATCTCTGATAGTGCTTGTATTTCACCACCTGTCTGACTGAAAAAGGCAATCCAAACCATTATTTAATAAACTCCCTGAATGCTTTTAAGTTATACTGTATATCTGTAAATTGAATATTTTTTTTCTCTATCATATCTACTAGTTTTATAGACTGTTTATGTAGTAATCCGTAACTTTCATATTGAATACCCTTTATTCCGTGAACAACAGGATTAGATGTATCAAGTGTATCTATCCATTTATTTTTTCTATAATGTACAAACTCTTGCGGTAACGCACAACCTAATAAATGTAATGGTTTGTTAACTAAATCTTTAGTAAATAATTTATTCAGCGTTTTAATTCTACCGAACATAAAACATTGCCATTTATTGAAATAGTCTGACGGACTAAACATGTCATGATAAAACTTACAATCAAAACTTAATGCTACCTTATCTACTCTATCCTGTACATATAAAAAACATTTTTCAAACTCTTCATACGTACTACCCTGTGCTACACCTATAGTCTTACCCGGTACATCATAATTCTGTATCCAATTATCTAAATTATAGATAGTTTCTTCTGCATTATCCAAACTATCAGGTATGATATATTCTGTTGGTCTGAGTTTTTCTATCCACTTAGCAAATTCATAACCTATGTAAGCTTCACCGAGTTCAAATATACTGTTATCAAGTAACACATGTCTGTTACTCTGTACACTCTCTTTATAAAATTCATAATACTCTGGATATTCATCAAATAGATGAACTAAAGCATAATCATAATCATTAAAATTACGGGATTGTTTTAACAGTGCAATAGGCACTTCATGACTTACTCTCATATAACCTCTTTAATAAATTTAGTTATCATACTTCTCTTTCTGTGTCGAATGCTATAATGTGATCTCTACCTGTCATTCTATAACCGCGCTCAGCGCAGAGTTCAAAAACTTTCGGATACATTTCAATCAGTGTCTCTCTCGTATCACCTGCTGGCATGATATACGTTTTTTCTTTCGGTATGCTCAACCGTAATCTGAATGTTTCAATTTCTTGTATGTTTTCTTCAGTACCATCCCAAACTGGCTTGAAATGATAATCTGAATGATAAGATAACAGTTCTTCAATTACATCATAATTTAACCTATATCTATTATGCAAGGCAACAAATTTTTCATCCACAATTTGCCCTTTTGGGGTCTCGGTGCCGACTACTGGAACAGAATTGCTGAACTTGGGGCTCAGACTGATCAGATCGATCGGTATATCAGTTTGTATCACGTGAGAACCTTCCGTCTCTATAGTGACAAAAATACCACGTTTGTGGGCAAACTTCATCAACTGATTAACTAATTCTGGGTGCATACTTGGCGATCCACCAGTCAGCATCATTTCTTTAACATGTGGATTTTTATCATATATCCGCTCTACATCGTTAAATGTATATCTACCTTTTTCAGGATGTATGCTGGTGTACCAACTGTCACACCAGCCACCTTCACCGAAATAGCATCGATGCGTACACCCAGTAGTCCGAACGGCTATGGTTGGCATTCCGAATCGACTACCTTCTGATTGTACGCACCTATACAATTCTATTATTGGAAGAGTTTTATACATCTTCGAATAAATCCTCGTTCCACTCTCTATGCCCTTCACGATAAGCCATATTGGTTTGTGTTTCACGTATTTCTACTCTGAAACACCAAAGTCTTTCAGCTTCTCCGGGTCCCCACATATCTGGAATGAACACTCCATTTACATATTTGTATAATTGATCAGCTATGGCTTCACATCCCAGATTTGGCAATACGGTAAGTCTTGCTAAATCTCGTTTTTCTAATTCTTTATAAAGATCCATTTCTGGCTCGTCTTCGGCTACTAATAATGTATGATCGAATTGCTCATCGAGAACTTGTTTGAGTTCTCTAAGTCCGCCATAATCAGCGACCCAATTTCTAACATCTAAATGATCTGTACCGAAGAAGAATCTCATGCTAAAACAATATCCATGAATTACATTACAATGACTATCTGCTCTCCATTGTCTATATGCGCATGGAAACTTATCTACATATTCTTTCGTACTAACATATTTGTACGATACTGGTGATCTATTTTCCAAAGTGACTGTACCCATTTTATTTCTCCTATGCTAAAAATTTATCTATTGTGTTTATGGATAGATTTACTCTACCCCATTTCATAGCGTCATAAAAAGTTTGCAACTTATTCATAACCGCTTGTTGAAAAATTTTATTGATATCTATATACTGTGTAATGAAATTCATAATTTCAGATGGATTTTCATCATTTTTAAAAGCAATTTTCTCAAATCTATATGGATTATTTTTTAAGTATACCCATTTTATTTTATCCTTCTCCTGTATCTCATTATACTTACTCACTAACTTAAATATATGTAACAATCTGTTATAATTAATGGCACTGCGAACATGTGCTGGTGTACCTTTCTTTATCATACCATCTTGAGTTAAAAATTTATTTATCTTCTGTACGCTAGTATTCAATGCAATATCTTCTACAGTCTGGGATTTAATATTCCGTTTAAATTTCTTTACAGCATCAGTAATGATATCTTTATCTTGACCTTGTAATATATCCTTTAATATAGAAGAAAACAGTACTTTAAAACTATTAGGAAAATTACTTCTCACAATATCAATACCCTTAACTAGCAGTTTATCTACTTTTACACCCTCTTCATCAACTATCCATAATCCATACCGCTTCTTTGCAACAAAAAAACCACCCACAGCAATAACTTCTTGCTTAAAATTAAATCTATGAGTTTCAATATTACAATATTGCTTACTAAAATTACTCAGAGAATTATTAATATAACTTTGAAATTCATTAGTCATTTCAAGTGTCATTTTAATCATATTATCAGTATCAGTAATATCAATATCTGGATTATTCTTCTGTATAACCGGTAATGCAGGAAAAAATAAAGAATCAGTATCAATGTATATACAATAGTCTTTATCAACTGTATTTAATTTAGTATTATAAAATTTATTTCCTTCAGATTCAGCATATCTGATCATTTCTCTACTGGTACTGGTTACTGCATTTCCATTATCTAAATCATAAAATCTAAATGCAGGTGAACCCAGTACACCGTAAAAACTATTTAATAATATTTTTTGAGTATACTGTTTTAAGTTATAAATTGTTGCTTGTTTTTTATTACCTTTTAGTAAATTTTCTTTTCTTAATCTTTTAAATTCAACACGCTCATCAAACCATGTTTCGAGAATTTCTGGTACTAATCCTTTTGTATCAGTTCTATACATCACCCCGTTGCCACTTATACTTATATTTTCATCTTGTAAAAAGGTTTTCAAATGTTCAAATGTTATGGTTTTAGGATTTTCATTCACTCTATTTACAACAGTATACTGTTCAATCTTTCCCTGTATGAATTGTTTCGGATTCCAATTTAATACTTTACCTAATTTTGTTTCTGGACTGAGATTCAAACTCATAATAACATTCGGGTACATACTGGTTGCATCTATATCGAATACCCATTTATGTAATCCAGCCTGTGGTACTTTTACAAAAGCACCTTGAATATTTTCTTTCTCCGAATCATATGTTTTAGTTCGATCTTTATTAGGTGCGATGATACCTTTACGTTTTAAATATGTCAACACAGCACCATCCAGTACAGCTGATGTAGTGCTATAAAACTCATACGGTACATGCCCTTTATGACAGATTGCTCGAGCGATATCAATATAATTAAGTTTTGTATCTAATTCAACTAATATTTTGACATCATTAATATTATAACTGAGATATCTATTTCTATCCTGCTCCCATAGATCATCTAACGTACCCTCATAATCTAGTTTCTTAATACCAACTTCGCTTTCACCAATAGCATCTAATTTATAACTCGGTCGTTCACCCATAGATAATTTCTTATATAATTTAAGATAATCTATCTGTGTCAATCCAGCAATTTTATACACTTCAGCTCTTTCCTGATATACTACTTTACCTATAGGGCTTATACTACAGGCTTTATTATAACCTAGTGTATGTTTGATTCTATTATAGAGATACGGTATATCAAAATAATCACTATTCCATCCTGATATGATAGTAGGATTGACTTCTTCTAACAAATCTAAAAATGCATAAATAAGTTCAATTTCACTCTGAAAGCATTTTATTATAGTATTATTCTTACTTTTCAATGTAACTCTATTATCAGGATCTACAATATATGCATGAAAAGTTTTTGTAATAACATCATATAATGTAAAACTTCTTAATTCATTAACAGGGTTTTTATAGTCAGGAAATGCATCACCTACCTCTACCTCAATATCAAAAAAAGCAACTCTTGTGTTTCTACTGACCTCGTCTGAATCATAATATCTATCCACTAATGTGCGAATTTCTCTATTCACATCACCCTCAAATACATTTTCAAGATCTTTAAAATATTTTACTTTTTTTAATTTATCACCATACAAACTGATATATTGACCATTACTATCGGGCACATAAGCATAACTTTTAAATTTAAATCGTTCATGACCAGTTGTATCATCCCATAGATGAATACTATTTTCTTTCCAATCATAAAATATATTATAATAAATGGTGCTACCTCAATTAACTAATAGAATATACGAAACCTTTACTATACAAGGCAACTGTTAAATTTCACAAATATCATTATTACAGAATTTATCTACCTCTGCTTCTTCACCTTTTACTTTTCTAAAATTTAATACTTTAAGATTACTAACCATATCAGTATATGTTTTTTCAACTATAGCTTCATATGGCATCTGCTTATACGCTCCTATATCATGTCTTGGTAATAAAGATATACCCTTTAAATGATACTGAAAATAATTTAAAACAGGTTCTATCTGATCATTTTCAGTTTTCGGATTAAAAGTAACAGTGCATGAAACCTGATTATCAGCCCAATGTCTTTGCATAAATGCAGCTATGCTAAACTGTTCCCAAATGGTAAGTTCACCTGCTGTCTTTATACCTTCCCCTACATCAACAGGTACATCAACTACAACAGTTGAATCTTCCGATCCAAAAGCAGGTTCAACATTATAACCAGCTTGCTGCAGAGGTACAATCAATTCACTATGTTTTGATATTCTTATTCTTCTAATATAAAATCTACTTTCCGGATAATGTAACCCTGGTGTTGCACCAGCTAATAAAGATACAGTCCCTGATGGTTTAACGGAGGTGGTTTTTATCGATCTCGGTACAGCCAACCAATCTGAATACTGCTTATCTAATTCTTGAATATGATCATAACCAGTCTCTAACCATTCTTTTAAATCTTTCAACCCTCTATCTGTTATAAACTGAGCTATACCGCTAACAGAGCATCCTATTCTTCTATTTCGTAACATCACGCGATTAGTTTCAGGCCAATGTGTTTTTCCTAACGTTACAGTTTTAGCATAAAGATAAGCATATTTTAATGTTTTGAGATAATCATCTAAATTTTTATGATTACTAGGGAATGTCTCCACAAGGCAACACAGTTCATAACTTTCAAGAGATTGTTCCAAGCACGGATTACCACCTGCTACTCGATGATCTTTATTATTCATACCATTTTTCATTCTAGAATAGCCGCGCATATTTTCCAACCAAGCAAGACCAGGTTCACCATTATCTACTATTCTCTTACATATATCCGCATAATCCATACCTAATTCTGCATATACTGAATTATTCGATGTCCAGCCATAAGTCTCTCTATGAGGATTTGCTTTATAATTTTTTAAATCTAAATATTCTTCATCATCAGGTTCACCAAATACAATTTCAGCAGTTCTCCTAACATTTCCACTGACAACACATTTTCCAATTATATTCATTATATCAACAATAGATGTTACTGTTAATGGTTCGTTTATATTTTTATTTAAAATATCTGCAACATTGTTATGACAGTCTTCTAACGGCTCATGGCCACCGCTAGTTCCACCAAACGTTTTTATAGGCTCACCAGCTGCGCGAACAGAACTGTAGTCAAATTGAACAGGTGCAGTACCTAAAAAATAACTTTCAATTAGCACTCTAACACTTTCAACCCATCCTTCTCTATCATCTGGTACTACAACCATTTCTGTTTCACGAGATGTGCTAGGTCCCTTTACAATAATCTGACCTGCTCCTTTTACATCAAATCCTACACCAACACCTAACATAGACGCATCCATCAAAAAGGTAAACGGTTTAGTTATATCATCCTTTATTGTCTCGGTTGAAACAAATGCACAATTATTCAAGCTTGCATATAACCCTCTCTCTTCAGTTATAGGTGTTCCCATTGCCCATAAACCTCTGCCTGGTGGCAAGAATTTCATATAAAATACCCGGTCATACATTTCTTGTGCTGATCGCTGTGCTTGCCATGGATTCCATCCGAGCTGATGTGATTCTATCCAATACTTTTGCATTGTGTATGTTCCTTCAACAACACGACGCACTGTCTCCCACCATATTTCATTTTTACCATCTTCTTTTATTCGAGAATATGTTCTCATATATACCAATTCACCAAGACCGTTAAATCCAAATGGGGGGCGTTTTCGTTTATATTTTGAGATAAAATTTTCCGATAACTTAAATTTTGTCAATTCCATATATATCCTTTATTTGTTTACTGTACGTACATAAATAAATAGTATTAACTCTGTTCAAGCAAATGCTTATATTTATTTCCTAACATCTTTCTTTCTATATAATCTCTACTATCAATTTTTTTCTGTTGTTCCTGCCCAGGTCTTGTGCTGGATTCATATATTTCTATCAATCCGATATCAGTATTGATTTTTGAAGGAAATGTTATACCATCTGGACCGAATCTATTTTTAATAATATGAAACCTTCCTGTATCAGCTGCTTTATCACCCATCTTTCTCGATAATGAAAATACAAAATCGGCAGTCATGACTTTCTGGTAACTCTCTGATACTTTGCTAGCTTCAATTACATCTTCTTCCAGTGCGGATCGATTTGCTTGACTAGCTGTCCAAACTGGAACTTCTAACTCTCCAGCTAATCCTCTCAACTCTTCATATATACTTCCAAGTGCATGCCTGATTTCTATTGCACGTGATGTATCTTTCATAATATCAGCATAGTCGACTATTACTAAATCCACTTCACTGCCAAGTGAAACCATTTTTTGTAAGGTAGAATTCAACGTATGTACTGATGCACTCTTAGTTGGAAAATATTTTATTGTCAAATCACCATCATTATCCTGTTGAATTGTTTGTAATGTTTCTATAACTTGATCTTTATGATATTTTAAATTCTGGTTAGGTATGCCGGTGAAAATGCTATCGTATCTCAATCCAACATATGCTTCGTTTAATTCTAATGTAAAGTGTACAACATTTTTTCCTAATTTAAGTGCATGTGCACCAATAGTAGATAACACCCAACTTTTTCCCACACCTGCAGGTGCAACAACTACACCAAGCTCACCTTTACCCAGCCCACCTTGTGTCAACTCATCTATCAGGCTCCACGGTGTGTTTATAGTATCTCTTGCCATATTTTCATAACGCTGTTCAATCATATCAAGATATTTGTGCCCAATATCACGTTCCGTACCAGCTTTCAATGCCTCATCAATTAATGTTTTTATGATATCGAAATCACCATTAGCTTCCAATATATCTACTGATTCAATGATTGCGTTTTTTAGTTTCTGATTTTTAAAAAAATCCAACGTCTTGTCCTGAACGAAATCTAAATCAGTAGCTTCGAGATACTGAAACACTTCCTTCAAGCTTTCAAGGACAGATGTTTTCAATATATCATTCTCGACATTACTGATAATGACTTTAAATGCATCAAATGTAATGGATTTTTTATATTCTACAAAATAATTTACACATTCTTTCACAATCCATTTCAACGCATCGTTGTCATAATATTGTGGATCCACTATATCGTATATCTGTTCTATAAAATCCGACCGAGTCATTAGACAGACTATTGATTTAATTTGAAAATTATGACCAAATTGAGATAAATTACTTGTCATCTAACTTCCTATAACGTTCTAATTTTAAAAATTCAGTTATCCATAAATTCATATCAGGTATTTGACTCCAGAGTTTATCTTGCATAAACATTGTAGTGAATTTATACTTTATCAATCCAGGGATTGTATTGTTTACATAATCCTGTATCTTCAATTTTATCGTATTACTGATATCAACCTGTTGGAGTTGCATCAAGAGATAATTTCTCTTAATCAATGAATAATTATTACTCGCCTTCTCGAAAAACTTATTTTTACTTTTATTTTTTTCAATTAAATCAATCAACTCCATGACAGATAAATCCTGATCAACTATCTCGGGAATATTTTTTATAATCGATTTTAGCCCCGCGCCTGGAACTCCGTTAATATTATCTGATTTATCACCATTCAATATCTTATATATGATAAAATTAGATGCATTTAAACCGAATTCACTTTTAACTCTCTCTTTATCATATATAAGTTTTTTCACTGGACTCCAGACTGTAGTATTTTCACTTACTAATTGTAAAAAATCTTTATCTGTGCTCATGATTATATTCTTAGTATCAGTGAAAATGCTTCGAGTCATGTAAGCGATAGTATCATCTGCTTCTATATTATCTACTGTAACTATTGTTATCGGTAATTGTTCTAAATATTTGACCAATCTACCTATTTGTTTTTTCATCGATTGGTGTTCATCCATCGGTGCTATTGCCCAATCGACATTTCTATTCAGTCTGGATCTGACTCGTCGTTGCTGTTTATAATGCTCAAAGATCTGTCGACGTTTTTTCGAACCATTCTTACCATCGAATACAATTATACAACGAGTCGGGTTAAGTCGCGCTATGGTAAAACGTAACGATTTTAAAAATCCCACTAATCCACCTATGTGAATACCATCATCGTTGATCGATGGATTAGCTGAAAATGCTCGAATGAATGTATTCAATCCATCTACAATGAGTATTTTACTATTGAGACTTAGTTCAGATTTATTTTCGTTATCATCTTGTACTTCACTCCAGAGATCATTTAATCGGTCATTACTAATTTTATTATAACTCATCGACGACTTGATCTGTTTCAATGACGTCATCAATACCCAATGTATTCGTCTGATATTTTAGTATTGCTTTATCGCAGATTAAAGAATAAATTTTTTCTTTCAATTCCAGATTGGTTTCCATCATATCATGAAAATCTTTAGATAAAAACTTAACATCTTTATCAGTCTCTCCATCATTGAACGTGTACCACGCGCCAGCAGTTTTAACTAATTTATGTTCCTTCATAACAGTTAACCAGCTATCGTAATCGCTAATACCCCTATCGAAATATAACATAAATTCAGCTGTTCTCAACGGTGGACCGAGTCGATTTTTTATCACCTGTGCTTTAATCTTTATCCCGATAGTATTTTTCTTAGTATCTTTAATCTGCCCTGCGTTTTTTAATCTAACGCGAGTCGATGCATGAAACGGTAAAGCCTTACCACCTGATGTTGTCCAGGGATCACCAAACATTACACCCAGTTTCTGACGAAGCTGATTCGTAAATATCAATGCGACCTGTTGTCTCGCTATCATGTTAGTTATCTTTCGCATTGCCTTAGATATAATGATGGCTTTTGATGTAGCCCACCCATCCTTATCAAAATCAGCATCCATTTCGACTTTAGTAGTCGCCGCGGCTAAACTATCGACTAAAATGGTTACTAATCTATCTTTATCCGATTCTCTAATTTTAGCTATAATGTGCTCCACTGCTTCAAATACATCTTCAACAGTTTCTAGCTGTACGTATAACATCTTAGTAGTGTCGATACCGATTGCATCTAAAAACTCCTGTGAAACAGCAGACTCAGTATCGATATAGACCGCTAAGCCACCTTTCTTCTGAGTATTTGCTAATAGATGTGCACCTACTAGTGATTTACCACATCCCTCCAGTCCATTCAATTCCGTTATTTTACCAACACCAATTCCACCATGTGGTTTATTTGAAATGGCGATATCGAGCATGGATGATCCGGTTGAGATCCAGTCTTTAACATCTGTAGGTGATTCTGATTCTTGATTAAGAAAATATGCCACCTGATGTTGTTTAAATTGCTTATTTAGTTCAGTAGCGATTGTACCCGCTAACTCATCTTTCTCTAACATAAAAAACCCTCAATTTGAGGGGGCGAGTCGTACCCACCCCCATGTGTATGAATTTACTAATTACTAATCATTAAACAGCTTATCGAAGGCGTCTTCGATGTCAGCTGTCGATGCAGTACTGGTTTTAGTTGCCTTCACAGGCGCACTAGTATTACCATCAGATTCCTCATTTTCAGGATTGAGATAATGCAGCAGTGCATCTTTCAATTCATCGTACGTCGGTTCATCATACAGTTCAGGTAATTCAACTTGAGATTCAAATAACGATTCCAATACCTCTTTATTTTCAGTAATGGGTGTCTGATTCGGTTTTACTCTTATGGCTGTCTTACCGAACTGATTACCAGCTTGAGCAGGTGTCAGTTTGTCAACTATAATATCCCGACCACTAACAGGGTCTGTGAGATCTCCATAATCCGGATCGGCTATAAAACCCAAAAGTTCTTGATAAACAGTTTTACCAAACCCCCAGAATTTTACTCCATCTTTTTCTTGACCCCGAACAACAACTGGAACGAATGTTCTCATTTTAGGTTCGAGTTTCTTACCCTGGATCCACTCTTCTCTATTACCGGTTGATTTTAACTTATCCGCAAATTCATTTATCGGATCAGGTCTACCAAACGATACTGGTGAGATATAAGTTTTATTCTGTCCCATCTGATAATGAAAATATAATTCAATAAACGGATTGTCTTTATTAAACTTATACGGAACCATTCTGATTTGAGTTTTTCCGGGTTGAGGTTTCCAAAAATTTTCTTTGGTTGAAGTTGATTTTTGAAGTTGAGTCAGACGACTCTTGATTGCGTTAATATCCATTGATATTCTCCTTAGTATTTATTTTTTATTGTTTAGTATTTAGTGTTTATGATCTACATCATAACCATTTCGTATATAAATATGAAATAAAATTTCAAAAATATATATTTTTTTTATTTATTTTTATCTTCTCGTTTCCATTTTCCGATTGGACACTCTGCTGTAGCGTAGTGAGTCTTAACATTCATAAAACAACCACATTCAGTACATCGACCATCTTTTTTATTCGTATCTGGATTCATTTCATCATATAGTAAATAGGGACATTGTTTACAGATGTCCCACCTTGCCTCAGCGACTTCCTGTGGAACGATAACCTGTCTACCCTTGATGAAAGCTTTTAAACTTCGCCAATGCTCAGTTGCCAGATTCCGTACTTGTTGAGACGCTGATGGAAGTGATTTTTCTTCCGAGAGCATCTGCTCCGTTTTATCTATCTGTTCTAACTCTTCTTTAGTCGCGGGTCGGTCTATTGTAGGCTTGGGCCTATATATCACTTAACACCTAGATGTCGGATCAACTTATCGAGTTTATCTTCTACTGATTTCAATCTCTGTTCAAACGCTGGATTGATATTCTGAACCTGCTGTTGTGGTTGGGGTGCATTTCTGATTCTTTCTTCCAACTTGTCTACTGGCATGATGTTCGGTAGATGCTTGTTTTCCTTTGACCATTTTTTATACCCAGTACGCCATTTCTTTATCTCATTATTCGATGAACCCGGTCGGGGCATTGGTGGTGGCATGGATTTCGGTCTCGGCATCGCGAGAATCTGATCAGCAGTTTTAAGATTCGGAAGATGTGAATTTTCATCTGCCCATGTCTCATATTCGACCTTCCAATTATTTTCCTCTCCCTTCTTTGCCCCATGAAAAGGTGCTCTCGGCGCAGGGCTTTTCGGTCTCGGTGGTGGTGGAATATCTTCACCAGCAATCCATTTCAACATAATATCTTTTTCACGATAACCGCAAACACTATGTCCGGTCTCGGCATTGACGAACAGAGGTGTTCCGCATTGAATATTATGCTTTTTCTTCAGATCTTCTGCTATTGATTTATTCTCTGGTTCCGCAAGATCGAGTTTCAGTATGTTGTGATCTTCTGCGTTGAGTTCTTCTATAATCGGTTCGGCTTTTTTACACCAACCGCATCCGACTGTATAGAAAAAGTATAAGTTTGATTCTTTCATAACCATTCTCCTGATTTAATCTATATTGATAATTTGAAATATCCTGGTATGGATTCGATTCAGTCCATCGGAGTTCGTAACCAGGATCATGTTTTTAAAATTTTCCCAGGGGATTTGATAAGTGGTATCGAGTATCCCGTTATTGAGGTTTTTTATCACTTCATTCAGTGCATTGATGGTGTAGAGAGTGTTGGAATGTTTTTTCCTGTGAAGCGATATCGTGTTCGGTACTTGATTGTAATCTACACTCTCGTTCGCCACTACGTTATACGTACAGATCAGTTCTTTGATATCGTTTTCATTTTGTAAAACATAAATTTTATCAAAAGCTATCGTGTAACTGGATTTAATTTTTTCAATCGTGGAATCGATATTCCGTTTAGTTGTGAATGTGCAGAGTAGTTGAGTTTTCATTAACTAACCTTTGGTTCTTCTTCGTCTGGTTTTTCTTTATACATCCCAGCTATTAACCCACCATTCCTTGATGATTCACCGTGTCTAAAATTAAAATTATAATCTCTTAAACTTGAACTACCTTCTTCAGTATGTTGTTCGTGAGTTTCCATATCCATATGGTTGTGTGATAATCCCTCAAGTCCGTTAGAAGTTTGTATTATGGCTGAAAAACTCATCATATTAGTAAAAGCTAATGCTGAATCTTCGCCACCCTCCAAAATAAGTTTTGCATTGTTTGGCCCGACCAATTCTTCAAGTTTTTCTGGGTCAAGTAATTCTGATAATTGTGCATTGGCTGCAGCTACACACTTTTGAACTTCTTTTTTATTCTTAGGTGTAGTTTTACCCTCACTTGCAGTTTTACCTGCAATACATTTACTCATTGTATCCAATGTTTCTCGTAATTTTTCTGGATCTCTTATAGCATCAGACAGCCCACTCTCTTCTAACATTTTATTAAAATATTTAGGTTCAGATAATAATCTATCATCTATACCTGTAGCAAATCCAGGTTCACCACTATTATTTCTGTGTCTATCTCTATATGATGGTTCTCCCTCTATTCTTCCTTCATCATTATGATATTTCTGATATTGTTTAACTTCTCCAGGGAATCCATAAAATTTTCCAGTATCTCCTACTTTTACACTTATAGACTCTACTCTTTCCACTACATTACCTTCTCTCGTGACTTTAACTTTATCTCCCCCAGGAAATGTTCCAGATGATGGTAAATAAACTTCGTCTCCAGCAGCTAACTCAGTATCATATAATGCCTGTTCTGCCATATTTGCTATCATAGAATTTCCAGGTTGTTTATTTTCTGTCTTATTTCCATGACCATCTACTATTGCACTTCCTTCCTCAGTTTCATAACTGGCAAGTTCATCAAACATTTGTTGGTATGATTCTGATACCAACCTTGAGGCTTCTTCTGAAGGATATTCTAACTCTCCACTCTTAACTCGGCGTAGAATATCTTCCATTCTTTTTTTATGATTTTTTACAGTATCTACTATTTCTGGTCCTACAACACCTAACTTTTGTTGTCTCTCTAATTCTTCTATTGTATTATCAAGTGAAGTATTCTGTGTTACACTATGTTCAAAATGTTTTTGTTTGCCCTCATCTGAATTTGCTGAAACCATTGGTCCATCTGGATCTGGATCTATAGGACCAAATAAACCCGACATTGAATTAGGACTACCATCTGGATTTCTTGTTATTCCGTCCAATGGTGGAGCGGACATAACACCTTCTACCACAGGATCTGGTTTACCATCTTTAAGAATTTCTGGTCTTGGCTTCCCCATCTCAGGCTTTGAAGTTCTTCTCGTGTTCCCAACAAGTGCAGTTCTAACTTGACCTACAAGTTTTTTCCTTACTTTTCTTGCTTCTCTTGCTTCTGGACTCTTTGGGCCATACTTATCTTCAGCCTCTTTAACTTTTTTATCTTGTTCTTGTAAATTTTGAACTGCCGTATTAGATGGATCTTTTACCTTTACACCATCTTTTTCTAATCCCATGGCCAATGAATGTCCTGCAGCACTTGACGGAACAACTTTACCCCACCTCTTTTGTATTTCTGCATATACTTCTGGTGGTAATTCATTTTTTAATTCTTTATTATCATATATATCATTATGATAAAATTTTAAATTGTCATCTCCTGGTTTACTACCCTCAACAATTTTATTAGTTGCAACATTATGGTTTTCAAAAAGTTTTTTACCAAGTTCTTGTCTTTTTGTCTGATCATTCTCGGACAAATACTCATCTATATCACTATAAAATTTATCTACCTTCTCATAAAGTTCTGTAAGCCTTTCCTTATGTTCTGGATACTTTGCTATTAAAGCTTCATATTCTTTTTTTCTTTTTTCCCTTTGTTTCTCATATTGTTTACGAACCTTTTCTCTATGTTTTTCATCATTTAATTCATTTTCTTCATCAAAATTTACTTTAGGTTCTTCTTCTGTATCCTCTTCACGACCACCATCTTCTTCACTGTCTATCGGAACAATTTCACCCTCAGAAGATTTATGTGTAGCTGGTTTTTCTCCAGTTTTACTATACGTGCCCCCACCTATATGTATCAAACCAGCTTTCTCAGCTTTTTTCGATGCTTCCGATTCTCTCAACCTTCTCAACAACCCTTCAACAAATCCTCTCGGATATTTCATCTCCCGGAGAGTTGATCTCAACTGAACTAAATGTAACGGATTCTTCACATCCGGCATGCCGTCATGAACTCGTAATGACCATTCTGATAGAATTTTATCGA
>Ga0080013_1003110_pt1 | contig 18082 bp, 15 predicted proteins | sample ETNvirenome_6_85_FD_69236 | JGI IMG/M metagenome (GOLD analysis project Ga0080013, IMG submission 69236) | Marine viral communities from the Pacific Ocean - ETNP_6_85 (SPADES assembly) (version 2) | ecosystem: Environmental > Aquatic > Marine > Oceanic | place: Pacific Ocean | collected 2013-06-19 | reverse complement strand
TATTATACTTGTTGTTGCTGTAATACTGACAAGTAATAATATCTACCCATACAATCTTGTCTTCCATGCTATTGGTATGCTTGGTTGGTTTATAGTTGCAATGTTCTGGAATGATAGAGCATTGCTTATTATTAATGCAGTATCATTTGCTTTACTTGTTGATGGAATGGTATCCTACTATGTTAAATGATAAACAGGAAAAGTTTTGTCAGGCTTATGTGTTACATCGTAATGCTACTGAAGCTGCAAAGGCAGCAGGTTATGCAGCAGCATCTGCCAACAATCAAGGCTATAGATTACTACAGTCTGATGAAGTTGTAGAACGTATCACTCAACTTGAACAAGAACTTGAAACAGATGTAGATGTTATTGAAGAGATAGAAAATCAATATGCATTTGCAAAAGCAAACGGACATACCAATAGTGCAATCAAAGCACTCGAATTATTATCTAGAATACGAGGGGCAAATTCAGATCTTAATTCTAGTCTAGATGAAGAGACATTGGAGACAGCAATTATAGGTTGTCTTAATGTTTTAGGTGAGGAAAAAGTGTATAATCTACTATCTAAGTGTAATTTTACAGACTTTAAAGAGAAAACAGGGCCAGAGAGCGTCACTGAGGGGCCATCTAAGGAGTCTCTGGACCCTACCCACCAGAAAGAAGTAGATGCTTCTGTATGACGCTTAAAATGCCATACAGAGCATTTACCTTCCTTGACCCCTATATTTCTTGAAGCTACGTCTTTTATGCTTATTCTTAGGTTTAGATAGAGGACTTGCCCCTATGCTGGTACGTTTCTTGGCAGGTATAGTATAGACAAAAACTTTCTTCTGAGCCATTATTTCTCACCTAAAGATTTTAGTCCCTTATCCCAAATATTTAATCCTTCTTTATCTTTAAAACGATTCCACCATTCACCACTTTTTATACTGTTAGGTAAATCTTTTATATCTGGAAATGATTCAGACCATTTATAAAATTTATTCATATCCTCTAAATCTACTGATAAATACTTATCACCCTCTTTATTAACTTTTATTTTAACAGAAGGAACATCAGCTTTTAAATCCCATGCATCACCTTTAGCTAACATATCTTCAAAGAACTTTGCTTCTTTAGGTGGTAGTTTTTTTTCTACTTTATTAACTAAACTAGATAAACCTTCTTCACGAGATTTTACTTTCTTTATATGTTCAGGAAAAACAAGTATCTGTTGAGAGTTATCTCCAAAATCTTTAAAGACAATAGAATCATATCCTTCTTCTTTTATCTTATCTATATTATCTTTAACATATAATCTATCTTTATTATTTTTTACTATATAAGGTTTAGTTAAGCCACCCATATCAAAACGTGCTACAGTTTGTCCAGCAGAAAAAGGTTCACCTTTCTCATCTATACCTTTTAAAAGATTACCTGTAGTTGTATACGTATCTAAATCTTTTGAACGATATCTGGTATCCCCTTTTCCTCTAAGTAATGGTTCAAAGCCAACTTTTTCTGATGCTCTTATATTTGCATATCGTTCTGCTACTTTAGGATTTACAGTAAAGTAATGACCTTCTCCTAAAAATTGATCTAAAGGATGTGATTGAGATATATCAAAAAAATCTTCTCCTACTCTTTCTCCACGAATAGTTCCATGATATCCTGTTAGTCCTGTTTCATCTATTTGAGGTGGTATTTCTTCTAGTTTAGAAGCTGGAGATTCATCAAAGATTTTTCTAAGAGGAGATTTAGTAGGTTCACCTAAACTAGATAGTCCTCCTTTACCAGAAGGTTTGCTAACATTTTTAGCTAGAACTTTAGTAAGTTCTTTTATAATAGGAGCAACAGCCACCTACTTATAACTCCACACCCAAGGTCTAGGATGTACATCACTATTCTCCATAGTATCTATATGAATGAACCTTCTCTCATGTGGCCCTCTCTGAGACACACCTATACCAGTAAAGCCATGTTGTATAGCTAATCTCATTAGTCTATAAGCTGCCTTACCACTGACCACTACATCAACTGCTTTACCATATAGGTGAGGTGAGTTAGATGCCCCACCTATTGTAGTATTATAAGCTATACTTCTGTATCCCGAACTTATAACCATAGGCTCATTAAATTCTTTTCTGAGTGCTACAAGCTTTTCCATGAACTCTTCGTCCATTTCACATTCGTCTGTACCACTACACTTTAATTCGTCCACTGAGAAAAAATCCCACATTATTCTTTTTTCCTTTTTACTGTTGTTGGGTGTACTCCATTATGCATATGATAAAGTCTATCAACATCTCTCTCTAAATCTTTTAGACGAGTTGCTATAGCTCCATCTCTTTCACTTTGTTCCTTCAGTATTTGTGGAGACAATATATCATTTGACATTGTATCTATACTGCTGATAGCTACTGCTTGTTTAGCTTCTACTTTATCAAGTCGAGTATTAAGTTTATTAACTTCAGCTTTCATCTCTTCCATCTGAGCAATCATACCACGTATGGTAGTCTTAAGAACTCCATAGGTAGCAGCAAGTCCTGCCAGTACAGTACCTAGTGTAACAAGTTCTCTTGGTCCTAGTTCAAGCATTATTCTTTCGCTATTTGTGTATTCACTAATTGATTAAAAATTTCATAAAATTTATTTAAATCTATATCTTTACCTACTGTTCTTAAATATTGCATATCACTTTCTGTCAAATCATCAGGTTCAAATTTATTATACATAGACTTATATATTAAGTTAATTAATTTACTAGGATCTTCTTTTTGCCTATTTTTAGTTATTCCTCTAAAAAAATCTTGTTGAGATAATGTTCCTCCTTCAGGAGTTAGTATATTAAAAGCTTCACCTAATCTTTTTAATCGTTTCATTTCTCTTAATTTTAATTCTTGTGTTGATAGATAATCATCTAATAATTGTTCAGAATTTTCTGGACCTGTTAGAGTTTGATCTTTATAGGAAGGAGAATTACGAAAAGCTTTTTTACTACCTTCAACAGCTTTACCTTGCCCATATAATTTATTGTACATACCAAATGTAATATCCATTCTTCGCTGACCTAATCCTATTAAATTAGGAAGTAAATCTATCTGTTTCTCTGTTAATGTATTTCCATACCTACCTATTGCACCTAATCCTCTTGCTTTTCTAGTTTCATTACTTCTTTCAAATTGACTTCTCTTTTCCAGAAGAGGCATAAATCCCGGTTTAAAAGGATCTGATGCATATCTTAATGCTTGTTCCATTGTACCGGGAGCTAGTGTATCCCATTCTCCTTTATATGCTTTTAATGCAGCTTCTGTAATCATAGAAGGACTAACAAAAGGACCAAGAACTTTATCAAAAGCTCCTAAAGTTAATTGATTCCAATCCATATCTTTATCAGGATCAAGACCTCCTACAACAGCTTCATTAGCTGCTCTAGCAAAAAACTTTACATACTCATAAGGATCTATAGGACCAAGACTAATAAAATCTACACCTATTCCATCATTTTTATCCCTATTAATAGGACTTGTAAAAATTTTAGGAACATACTTATCATAAGCTGGACCTGCTAGATCTATAGCTTTTTTCTGATCTTCAGTTATTCCAAATACATTCATTGAATGATTAACAGCTATATCTCCTCCTAGTCCTACAGTACTCATTCCAGCTAATCTTTTTAATCCAGCAGTTCTTAATGTAGAATTACCAGACATAATATCTTTAATTGTATATTTAGCTAGGTTCTTACTTGTTCTTACCATTTCAGCAGGAAAAGAAAGAAAGTCACCAACAGGCCACCTTCTTAAACCTTTTAAAGCATTATTAACTAAATTATAATTAGGCATTAAATCTCTAGTTCTTCTTGCTGCTAACTCCATCAATTCATCTTCAGATATTTTAGGATAAGCTTTTTTTAAATATTCTTTTGTCTTATTAAAGTGTAACATTTTATATAGATTATCTTCATCTCTATATAATTGAAAGACAGGATCAAATTTTTTCATAACTCCTCTTCTAGTTTTTTCTAAAACATTATCCAATCTTGTATTACTTCTACCTTGATTAGCAAATTTAGCCCAATCTTCTAAGTTACTCCTAATAATACCTGCCTTTACATCACTATCAAGAACCCCAAGTCTTTGTAGTTTTGACACTTCTTCAGCAAATTCTCTATCATTTAGTTTAAGAACACGATTAGATATAAACTTACCTGCATTCTTACCAATGGGTAACATACCATTAGCAACTAACATAATATTATTACCCATAATATTACGAGCATGTGTAGCAGGAGACAAAACAGTTTTAGATATTTGGGATGCAGCTTTCATTTTAATCCACTGTCTCATTAAAGCTCCACTAGGTTTCATAATTTCTAAACCATTTTGTATCATATCAGTATAGGCTTTGTCTGCATATAAACCTTTTAATGGATTATCCATATTTTTAGCAGCAGCATTACCAAGATTAGTTATTCTATCTAGTCCTACTGTTTCTAGACTTTCTCCTGTTCCTCTTACTGTAGTTACAAGTCCTCTTCTTTTTAAATGATCAGCTACTTCTTTAAGAAAATTTTGTTCTGCTTTTATAACTGAAAGCTTTTCAAAAGTATTACCAAAACTTTTAAACGGATCTCTATATTGTCCCCAAAGATTTCTAATTTGAGGAGCTATGTCGTTTTTTCCACTAAGAGGGCTAGATCCTCGTAATTGAGCATTAGCTATTGTATTTAAAAACTTATCATATTTTTGAAAATTTATAGCTCCTTTATCTTTCATTCCACCAGCAATATATCTTAATACTGCTTTCATATCTTTTTCTTCAATACCTTGGTCTTTTAAATATAGTCTTGCTTTATTTTCTGTTGCTTTATCTATTTCTTTTATACCTCCCCACATAGGATCTTCAAATGCTCTATAAGATCTATTAAGATAGGTATTTAAATTTTTATCTATTGTTGCTTTTAAATCTCCAGCTTTTAAATTTTTAGAAATATCTACAGATAAGTCATCTATCATACCTCTCATTTCTTGTACTGTATTTAATACATCTGTTTGTCCTGTCTTAGAATTAACCGCTTTACCTAATTCTTCTAAAGCTTTTTTATCGCCACCTAAACCTTTATTAACAAGTTCAAGTTTATCTTTTCCAACATTACGTCCAAAAGTTTGTTTCATACCTTGCTTAAGAGTTTGGTTTAAAGAGTTAATAATAGTTAAAGCTGCTGTACCTGATTGACTATTTCTTATTACCATTCCTAATGTATCTATATCTGTACCTCTTGTTGCTGTAAGATTTCTTAAAGGAACTCTAAGTTTATCCATAAGAGAAGATACTTTATGTTCAGAATTAATTATAGATGATTCATTCATACGATTAGCAGCATTAGCTAATTCTCTACTAGTAGGCGCACCAGCTTTAACAAAGAGAGGAGCTAAAATAGCAGCAGCCGTTCCCTCTAACATTAAATTATTTCGGAAAGCATCAAGATATTGAAGTGATTTTTCATCTTCAGGATTAACAGAAAGAGGTTCTAGAAAATCAAGTGTTTCTGGAAATTGTTCTACCATTAAATTAACAAAGTTTTCTTCTGGATCTTCTACAATAGTAGCACCTGCTGCAAATCCAGTACCAATTTTTATAGGTTTACCTATATTTATTTCTTTTGCAGTATTTTTAATTTTTAATTTTCCAGCTTTTGGTTTAATAGGTGAAGATTTTATACCCCAAGAAGGCTTAATCCATTCATCTGGTAGTTCTAATTTTTTTAATTCTTTTGCACTAAGATCTTTTCTAGATAAAGTCATAGTCCAAGGTTTCATTTTTAAAGCTTTAGCTCCTAATGTTAAACCTTTAGTAAATGCTCCTCCACCTGCTAATAAAGAAAGGACATATCCTGTTCCATATTCTATAGAACCTCCAAGACCATCTCCATGATAAGGATCAAATACTTCTGTTAATTCTGTTTTTACAGAATCAGGTAGCATATCTCCAACAGTATCAACAGTAGCATCAACTGTATCCATTACTCCTTCAGGAAGAAAAGTATCAGCAAAATTATAGATACCTCTAACAGTTTCTCCTATAGCTCTACCCGGAACTCTGGCAGCAAAAGTACCACCTTGAGTAGCATCACCACCACTCTCAATATCTTTTTCATACTCTGTATATTGCTGTCTAAATTGTTCAGGATCGTAGTCTTTATATTCAATAAAGATATCTACCATTTCCTTAGTCGGATTATCTATACCTTTACTAGAAAAGTAATCATCTATTTCAGTAAGAGTATCCTGATAAGACTGCGACTGATATGCTGCTGTTTTTACCACAGTATTATCCTTATCCTTGAGTTGACCCTACAGTAGTTCTACCTTTTAATTGTTGGAGTGCAGTTTTAGTGTCTATATCAGGCTTACCTGAAAAGGCTCTATTAGTAAATCCTTTACCACTTCTAGGAAAATTATCCCATATTTCAGGATTATTTAAATTTGTCATTACATGTGCAGAAATTACATCCCATCTAGCTGTTGCTTGTGGATCAAATTTACTTAAAGAAATACCAGATCTTTTATCAATAAATTGAATAGCAGCATTTAATGTTTTTGGATTTGCTTTTATATTATTTGCTTTAGCCCAATCTGCCATTGCTTTAAGAAGATTTGCTTCTGAAGACATAGCTGCTTGTTGTAATTTTAAGTCAGCAGTTTCTACATTTAATAAAGTTTTAATAGCATCTATAGCTTTTTTACCATCACCAGCAGCTTCTTTTTCTAACTCTATTCTACCTTCAACAAATGCATTACCGCCTTCACTAGCTCCAACAGCAGCAGCATTTAAAAATCCTCTAGATGGATCTGCTGTTGCTACTGCTCTTGCTGCTTTAAGAAAACCTTGCATTACATTAAGTTCATTTCTTTTTGATCTTGAATCTTTTGTTGACTTTTTATCCGCAGCTTGAGCATCTTTTAATTGTTGTTTTAAGTCCTGTATATTTCCAACACTGTCTGTAACCATATCTTGAAAAATTTGATTATTCTCTATCATACCTGTAAGAAAAGATGTAGTTGATAAATCTAAACCTGACACTTTATTTTTCTTAGATTCTATTTTCTTAGGCATTTCTCCAAAAGTATCTACAGCATAAATTTTTTCTTTGTCTTTTGCTGCTTTTTTAGTTTCTTCTTCTATTTTTAAATCTCTAATTTCTTCTTCTGTAGGTTTGTCAATTTCTAAACCACCTTCTACTAATTCTGGAACACCTGCTGTCTGATCAACTATTAAATCAGGTTCTCTAGAAGAAGTAGCCATTATTTCTTGTCTAGTTTTAGGTGGTAATACTTTTGGTCCAAATACACCTCTTAGTCCTCTTTTAATACTTTGACTTCCCCCTATTGCTTGTGAAGGATTTAAGTCAGTTATTCCTAATTTATTTAATGTTTGAGTTACAACATCAACAGGCGCACCCGCAACTCTTGCAAGAGCTTCATTAATATATCTTGAAGGTGGTCCAGTATATTTTCCTATAGCACGATCAACTGCTCTCCAATTAATAGGCTTTCCAAATGCTCTAGGATCTGTTCCTATTGAACCCGTTTGCCTTCTTACTACAGGAAGTCCAGATAAACCTCCTACAGATCCACCAGTTGCAGCAGGTTTAGGTGCAAAGATATTACCACCACCACCAAAGCCACCAGCAAGACCAATACCTGTAAGACCAAGACTTAGTAGTGATTGTCCTGTACTAGGTTGAGGACTAAAGCTTGTTTTAGTTTGATCAAAAGTTCTAGCAAAAGGATTACCATATACAGTTCCTGAGTATTGAGTAAGATTTGTTTGTGGAAATTGTTGTTCTTCCAAGAATCTATAGTAAGCTTCATCTAAAGCTGTTTGAGCCATAGCTTGTCTTTCTTCTCCTACTGTCTTTTGCGCCCCAAGTTCTGATATATCACTTTGTAATACCTGAGTTCCTAGACCAGCAATATCCTGACCAAAGGCACGTTGTCTTGCTCTTTCAGCTTCAAATTGTTTCTGTGCAGATTCAAAAGCTCTTTGCTGTCCTCTTGTTTGAATATCTGCTAATAACTGTTGTTGATTTCTTGCTGCTTCTGCTGCTTCTATAGCTGCTCTACTTCCCATAATACTACCTGCACCAGCTTCAGCAGCTTGAGCTTCTCTTACCTGACTAGCTCTATCAAAAGCTCTATCTGCTTCTCTCTTCTCTACATCTATAACTGCTTGCTGATAAGGAGACATATACTGTTGTGCAGTTTCGGGTGTAAAACTTGCAGCAGCACCTTGAGCAGCTTCAGCAGCTTGAGTTAAAAATGGTCTAGTAGTTCCCCTTAAACCAGCAAGACCTGTAAGAGCAGCTTCTTGATCAGGAGTCAACTCAGCTATAGTCTGACCTCCATAAGGAGAGTAACCCCTTTCTTTTTCTGCTTGATATATATCTTGAGCTTCTCCTAATATCTCTGTTATAAACGGAGACATTTCTTTAGGAATAGCTGCTGACTGAACAACAGTAGAACTAGGAGTCTTACTTTGTTTTGTTCCAAATAATGAAGATAAAAATCCCATTGTTACACCCTTTCCATCATTGGCCTAAGAGCAGCTAAACCATTTATTTGATTTGGTTGTTTATCTGTTCCATAAGCTTGTCTTCTAACATTTTTAACTACATGATCCATAACCCTTGCACCCTCTCTTGCATTCCCATTACCAAGAGCAGACATTGTATGTGCATCAACTACATATTCTTTTGGACTAACTGCCAATGTTGCTACTTGTCTTCCATTATCTTTAATAGGCATATATACATTATCTTGCATACCATGACCTTGACCGGGAACCATACCACTAAACTTACCACCTTCAGCCATACCAATTAAACCACCTTGAGCAGTCCTTATTGTTCTTGGAGTTGGAGTTGAAGGCATAGCTACTCCCATTAAATCTTGTAATGCAGCACTTAGCTCTTTTTCAGTTATTCCTGCTCTTTTTAGTAAACTTTCTTTAGCTGCTACTTCTACACTCTTATTAATTATATCTGCTTTTTCTTCATCACCCATAGATCCAATTTGATTAGCTACTAATTGTTGTTGTTGTTGTCGCATTTGAATAGGATTTAATCCTTCAAGTCCTCTAACTTTTTTTAAAACTTCCATAGGATTATTATTAGCTTTATTCCTATAAGCCAGTGCTTGTCCAGTTCTTCCCATATTCTCAAGATCCATATTGATTCCCCATCTGTCTAGACGTAAAGTTACTAATGTCTCCTTGAGTATCAAAGTTATTTTGGTTATTATAATTATACACTATTTTCTTCTGATTCCCAAATTGTTCTGGTATTTTTTGTTGCAGAGAGTACATATCTTCTCTCAATACCATACCTTTATTATGTACGCCAAACATGGTTTCATTATTAACTATATCAAAGTGTTCTTTCATATTATACATTAGTTTAAATCCTGCCAAGATGTTTCTGATCCAAGACTAACATACCCTTTAAACTTACCACTACTAGCTGAATATGCTATGTCACCCTTCTTCGGTCTACCTATACTTGTTATTGTTACGACTCTAAATATATTTGTTGATGGTGTATTCTGTGCTTCCAGATCTCTACTATCAAGTTCGTTTACCAGTATTGATCCCCATCTCTGTATCTGCTTATACATATCTATAAGGTCTTCATTACTCATTCTCATTGGTAAGGTAGGATATCTTGCCATTATCTTCCCCCATCTCCCTGTAAAGCTAGTCGAATAGATCCCCACTTCCAACTTGCATTATTTGCTGCACAAGATACCCTTACCTTTGCTTGCCTTCCTCTGGCTCTAAGATCAACTTTCTGAGTTGTATTCGTTATATCAAATTCTTTTGTAACAGAGTTTGTACTTTCTGGATACTGTTTAGATATTAACTCTAACTTAATCTTACCTGTACTTAAATCAAAGTCAGGTATAATTTTATTCATAAACATAATTGCATTACCATCATCTACATCAAAGTCAGCAGACTCAATAAATGAAGTTAATGTTTCACCATCTCCTGTAAATACTCCTGCTGGTTCATTGTTATATAAAAAGTTTCCTGTTGTTGTAGCACCAGTAGTTATAGTATTACCAAATATTTCTCTATCCTTGAAGGTTGTAAAGAAGGTATCACCATATACCCAATACCCTTCATCAGGAGAAAAGATTACATAGCTGTCACATTCTGTTGCATTATTAGAAACAAACAACCATATAATTTCTTTAAACTCTGAATTAATTCCTGCATATACTTTATCATAGTAGGATGTATTTAGTTTATCAAAGACAAACCTTCTTACTGTACAATCTAGTACTTCTACTTGTCCTGTATTTGCATAGAAGTTATCGTACCCCATCCAATATGTTACACCATTATAATCAATACCTGCATGTGGACCAATCAATCCACAGTTAGTTCCTGCCTGTTGAAACTTAAATGTAAATGGTGGACCAGCAAACTCCATCAACCATAGTGAATTATCTGTCCATACATTAATAGCATTCTTTGATCTTACACCACCTACAATACGAGTACCATCTGTTAATACTACCTCCCCTGCTGTAGAACTAACAGAAGGAACCCAATTAGTTCGACTACCTTGATCAGACCATCGAACCAACATAGGATTAAATGTACCACTTACTGTAGCAGTAGGACTAAATTCATTAGCACCTAAAGCTATTACGTGTCTGTCATTGGGAGACACAATCACAGAATTAACACTAATAGGAGAGGTTGTAACAGTAGTAGCCCTTACAGGTGACGTTGAGGCTTGAGTAATAAAGTAGTAGATATTACTTCCTCTCCTATTTAGCAGTACATTTTCATCCCAATTATCCATACTCCATTGTGCAATATCAAGAGCCAGATCTGTAGCATCTGCTGAAGCTTCTGCATTCCAAGCTCTACCAGATCCACCTCCTCCTGTTTGTTTATAAACTAATGCAGTCATATTTAAACTAGATGTTACATCTCCACTGGCACTTGCATTAGCTGCTGCACTTATTATTACTTGTGTTCCATTTACAGATACGATTGTAAACTCTGGCCCACCTGCTGCTGGTTTTGTTAAATTAAGATTACCACCTATTGTAGCAGCAACACTATCAATAGATGTATTTTGAAATACTATGAAATCATTAGCAACACCACCATGAGCAGAAGCACAAGATACGGTAACGAGTGCATTACCTGACGTTGACGATATTTTAGAAAGACCAATAGACGTTGGATCTGCTGCATTATAATCTGAAGCTCCATATCCTACCCCCTGACTAGCTACTGAAGTTCCTGTAGCAATATAATAGTTAAAGGTAGCAGATCCTGCCTGAGTAGAGGTAGCACCTGCATTTCCTGATATTGATATTGTAAATACATTTGTATCTACTATAGAGGTGATCTGATAAACATTCCCTGTTAAACTCACATCACTTCCAAATACGGCTGCCGATGTAAATAAAACGTAATCTCCTTTCTGTCTGCCATGTGAACCATCTGAACAACATACTCTTGTTGATCCAGCAGTTGTACCAAATACGTTAGCTAATGTTACAACAGTTGTTATAGGAGTTATATCTGTTATTTGATCTCCATCATGTTCATATACTTTTTCTGGAGTAGCAAATAAAGCTCTCTTCTTATTACTGTTATCTTTCCAAGCTATAAGATCTCTTGCTGAACCATCGAATGCTGTGCTTACTTTAGTAGCATAGCCTCTCATATTCTCTGGTCTTTCGGCACGAAAACGTACACGATTACCATCGAACCATTTACCTTCTTCAGCATATTGGGTTGTTTCTCTATTGAACCCTTGCTTGAAATCAAATTTAGCTAACTTGGCTGTCATTTATTATCTCTTAAAGTCTTTTAACATCACTGTATCTATTGTTGTAGCACTTCTTACATTATAGATAAGCATATCTACAGCACCACCAGTTGTTGTAGCTACAGGTACAGAACCACCGGGAAACTTATATACTGTATTGTAACTAAGAGTTCTACTTCCTGTACTATCTTGAACTACATAAATACTTCCTGTTTGTCCTGCTGTAGGATTACTAGGAGCAGCCAGTGTTCTATTACCACCAAGAGTTACAAGAAAGTTATTGCCTGTATTCATTGATACAGCAACTGAAGCTGCATCTGTAAGTGTAGTAATAAAAGATTTTACTGGTCCCGATACTGAAACTATGCCATCAAATACTACAGTAGAAACAAATGTTTTCTTTGCTGTAATAGAACTTGCTACAGAAGATTGAACATATCTTATATCAGCAAGAGAAGTATCTGGTATTTCTGTAGCACAAACTCCAACATCTCTAGCTGCTGCTGTTCCTGTTTCACCAACAACAGAGAAACAAGATGTTCCATTTGTTATATAATAACCATTACCACTTCCTACTGTTACACCTGCATTACCTGCTACTCTAAGAACAATAGCATCAGTTGCTGTTGTATTAGCTGATACTACATTACGAATAGCATAAGTCTTTGGTGTATTAGGTACAAGAACAATAATAGAAGTATTAGCTCCTCCTACTGATCCTTTAAATTCTAGTATAGCAGACCTAGATTGGTCTTGACTACCTTGATTTTCTGTTAAGGTTACGGTAGCAGCCGAACCTAGGGAAACAGTTGTATAAGAAGCCACAGCCTGATCTACAAGGCTAATAACATTATTTAGCACCTGACCCCAAGTATTAGGATTGTCACCGTCACCTTGTTTTGTTAGACGTAGATTTGTTGTATATGTACTAGCCATTGTGGACTCCTAATAATTTATTCCTTTTTCTTTTTCGATAATCATTCCCATACCTCCTGCAAAATATATACAAGATATTCCTGAAGCACTATGAACTATTACAGTAAAAGCACCTTCTTTATTTAAGTAAATATTTAATGCATTAACTTCATCAAGTACCCCTTGAAAAATAGTTTGCTTTGGTTCAAAAGTTTTATTCACATTTTCGGTAGCAGCACAATAAGTTGTTGTTACTACTTCCTGTATAAGCATATCTAATCTTGGTTTTTCTTTTGCACTTACTACTGCTGTAAAAATTAAACCTAAAATAAAAACTAAAATTAATGTGCTAATTATATAAAGCTTCCTCATGATCCTAGACTAGGCCAATCATAAAGTATACCAGATTTTTTACCGTCTATGTCAACCTCTAGCCAAAGTTTAGCTATATCATCTATACTAGAGCAATCACTTATAGCAGTCTCCATCTCTGTAGCTTTAGTTCTTATAGCATCTCTCCATGTTTGTATATTGCTAGGAATAGCTGTACCTTTATCAGCTTTTCTAATAATATACCAATCTGTATCACTTAGTAAAGAACCTTGTTGATCTTTTACTGATTGTATAAGTTTGGATTTAAGACCTAATACTTTACTTTCTCCTGATCCACTGTCATCTAGTTCTCTAGCTTTTTTATTTTGTATCTTACCATCACTATCAACTGTCCAACTATATAATCTAGAATCAGGTTCAGCTTCTGGTATTATTTCTTTAATACCAAGTTTAGTTTTTTCTTCATCACTCCATATATGCCAATTACTAGGGTGTCGTACTCCATTTGTATCTACAAAGCCTTTACCCGGAGTAATCTCAACATTATGATATTTCCACATTTTATTCTCCTAATTAACGTGCTACAATAGGTGTAGTTGATTCACCACCAAAAGGATGTTCAGCCCATGCAGCATAAACATAACGACCATCACTAGAATTTATATCAGAATCACTGGTTAAACATTTAAAACCATTACTATAGATATCAATTTCCTCACTTCCAGTAGTCTCAGCAGCCGTAGAATTAACTAAAAGCTGGTCATCTACTGGATTCAATCGTGATCTTCTAGTATCATATAGTACCCAATTACCTGTTGAACTTACTTTACGTATCATTATAAAAGCTGGACGAAAGCCCAGAGATACATATTCTCCATCTGCTGTTCCATTTCCAACATAGTGTGCAAATCGACTATAGCCCTCAATTTCTGCAAATGCATAGTATGCATAGTTACTTCCACTTTCATTACTAATAGCATGGCTTCCTAAAGAGAATACAGTTGAAGTAGGAGCAGTATCATTCCAATAAATATTTAAGTCGTAAGGAGCAGCAGTACTTGTCATATAAATACCATAATGCCAAGAAGCAGCACCTCCAGCTATAGTAGCACCTTCATGTCCTACGAATGGAGTTTCAGCACCACTTACTTCATTTATTATTACCATCTTTGGAGCTTTACCTAAACCATGTCCAACTGTTGCACCAGCAGTAGAATTTCCATCATATAGTCCTACACTTATGCCAGCATTTGCATCTACCAAAGTTCTGGTTGTATTTAAAGAACCAGTAGTATTTGATGTTCCATTGCCAGTTGTTTCTATAAACCAATTCCAACCTATATATTCTTCATCTTTTGTATTTACTTCAACATCTTCACCAATCTCATGACCTTGTTTAAGAAATCTTTGAAGAGTGTTATAGTTAGTAACTTCGGCAGAACCAACATTAAAATGAATATCTTTATATGGACCTCTTACACGATCAAATATCATATGATTATCTGTAGCATCTCTATTTTTAGTCCACTGAAATCCTGTTTGATAACTATCTATATCTTTCATGTTATCATTATTACAAGCTTTAAATCCAGTTGGAGGAGTAAATCTAAAGTGTCCTTTTGCTGCACTTGTCTCACTTAAATCTGTGCCATCAAAATATTGCTGTTGTCCAAAATTTACATGAAAACCATGACTACTATGAGATTGTGTATTATATAAAGTACCTTCAAGTTTAGAAAAAGGAAAATATATTCCAGCACCACTAGAATCAGGATCACCCCCAAGATCGGAAATCCATGAATCATTTTTAGCTATCCAAAGTTTATCATTATCACAATCTATAGCAACAGAGATAACATCTCCAGCAGCATAAGTTGCAGCAGAAATAGTTTGACCATAAGCTGAATCTTCATATGTTACTTGAAAATATCCTGCTGCTGATAAATAAACAGAGTTTAAATCAGTATGTGTGTCAACTTCATCAGAAAGATCTTGAAAGATATAAATATAAGGATAAGAACCAGATTGTGATCCAGCTTCAAATTCTGCATACCATTTACCAGTTTTAGGATTGTTAAATGTAGATCGAACTCTATAACCACTAGCACCAGATGTAACTTTCCAAAAAGTATTACAATCTTCCATAGTTCCATTTAACCCTTCTTGATAAGGATTATAGGTAGCAAAGTTACGAGTTGGTGTATCGTGAAATTGATTAGAACCATTAGTTGTATCAAAACCTGATTCAGTCCAATCATTAGTATTACCTGATTCGTCATCTCCAAGATCATTCTTGTCAGCAAAATTTAAGTACCATCCATTATTTCCAAAAGTTAAACCACTAACATCCTTTGGAACCCAATTATTTGTAGCTGTATCTATTTGCCCAAAATCATCAGCATCAAGAACCTGACCATCACACCAACAATACTCTGCCATTAGTCCATCAAACAAATAAGCACTTGCTGAAGAAGAACCTGCTCTGCCACCTATAGTACATGCTATAGTATCTTGAGCTATTTTAAATGCAGTTGCAAATGTAGTACTTATTGTTCCGTTACCTGTAATATTAACTCCATCTAAATAAACATCAATACGATCACCAGCCGTACCATTATCAAGATCAAAAGCTACCACCAAATTGTGCCATTTATCTATATCAAGTAGTTCTTCTCCAGATTCCCATGTACCATTATTACCATTATTTAAAAGAACTTTAATATCTCCATCGTTTTCTATTTTTATAACATCTCCACTTGTATCTTCTGCCATCATAAAGTGATTACCTGAACTTGAAAAACTAGCCATTTTAAACCATACAGATAATGTTCCATCTGTAGATGAACTGGCTGCTCCACTAAATGTTTTATCTAATTCACAGGTATCTTCTGACTTAAATGCTGCTGAGTTTGCAACTTCAAAAGGATCAGTTACAGGTTGAAAATCACCAACCCTTTGTCCTTCACCATTACCAGTATATGTTATAGGATAAAAATATTTACGTCCTTCTTTAACAGTAGCTTCAGGTAAATTAGCTGTACTTAAATACTCATAACTATCATCAGTTCTTGTAAATCCATATTGCCCAAAGTCTGTTTCTACTCCTCTACTACTTGCATCATATACTTGAACAAAAGCATATTTCATTACACTTAAACCAGTTACATCAGAACCTAATTGAGTACCACCTAAATAAAATTTTGCTGTTCCATTATCATTATCTAAATAACATTCAATTCCAGCAGTTCCAGTAGAACCAACAGTTACACTTTGAGTAGTAGCACTATTATCTACATACTTAGTTAATTCACCAGCAGCAATATAATACATAACAAAATCTTGTGCTGTAACAGAAGTAGAATTTCCATCACCCCAATGTCCTTCTAATGAATTACCCATAAAACCGGGAGCTTGATAAGCATTGGCAATAACATTGGTAACTTTCCAACACCATTTACCTGTATCAGGAATTAAAATTGTACTAGGAATTATAGTCCAAACACCGGGATAACCACTATTTACTGCTACGATTTTAGTATTACATTCAGAAAAAGTTACAGCACTAGCATTATAAACCCTATTATTCCATACAGCAAAATTATTTGTAGGAGTATCTGTAACTTGATCAGCAGCAGCTAAATTATTTGAAGTCCAATCATTATTATTTCCAGATATATCATTACCAAGATCACTAGAGTCAGCAAAATCTAAATAAAAACCATTGTCACCAAAAGTTAAACCACTAGGATCTTTTGGCCTCCATACTCCATAGCTATCATATTCTCCAAAATTTTCTGGACTATAAGCCTGACCATCACAAAAGACACATTGAGACATCAGTCCATCCCAATACATTATTCCAGTTACAAAACGACCTATATTGTGAACTGTTGAAGCTTTATTTATAGCAGGTGTAGTATCTTTATTAGGAAATGTATTAGTTCCATTTTCAGTTTCTAAATGCCCATTTACAAAAAATTTAAATCTTTCTGTTGCAATTTCATTAGCAGAATCATAGATTACAACCAAATGAAACCATGCTGAAATATCTCGACACTCTCTTTTAGTTATTATAGAAGCTGTCGATCCAGTAGTAATATGTTCAACATAAGGATTAAGTTTATTTTCATTTTGATCTACTTGAAAGTAAGCACCAGAAGCAGCCATACCCCATACACTTCTATTTCCTATATCTCCTCTTTTTATCCAACATGAATAAGTCCATTTCTTTTGATCTGTTGGAGTACCAAATGTTCTGTTAAGATAGGCACTATCACCATCATTAAATCTACAGCTATAATCTACAGTAAAGGCTGTACTACCTGATGTAGCTGCTGCTGCACCCATTAATAAGTTATTTTGAAAAACCATTAGCTATATTCCTGTGATAAAATTGCTTGTATATTTTCACCTGTATTGTCACTTGAAATAGAAGCAACAATATAATCTAATCTATCTACAGCTCCGTTAGATGTAGAGAAGGTTGGATCTGTACCTGCTGGAAACTTCCAACAAGCATTCCATGATAATGTACCACTACCACCTGACTGTACAAAGAAGACACTACCTACCTGACCTACCCTTGCATTGGTTGGTCTAGCCATAGTATGTCCTGCTGTAACAGTTGTTAAAAAGTTTTGTGCTATACCGAAGTTAAGAGAGACAGAAGTTACACCGTTTATAGCTGTTGTATGTACGGCTGCTGCTGCTGACTCACTTAGTTGTAGCTGACCTTCAAGAGAAGTATTACCACTTACTCTGACTGTACCTAAAAATCCTGAGTTACCTGTTATAGTAGCAGTACCACCAACTGCAAAGTTACCTGTTAGAGTTGTATTACCTACAATAGTAACTGTTCCACCAACAAAGAGATTAGTACCTATAGATACATCACCACTTACCGAAACATCTCCATCAAAGTTAGCATTGCCTGTAGCTTGAAAAGTACCTCCTACAGATACATTAGTAGCTACATCAAGATCTCCTGATACT
>Ga0080013_1003109_pt1 | contig 18083 bp, 21 predicted proteins | sample ETNvirenome_6_85_FD_69236 | JGI IMG/M metagenome (GOLD analysis project Ga0080013, IMG submission 69236) | Marine viral communities from the Pacific Ocean - ETNP_6_85 (SPADES assembly) (version 2) | ecosystem: Environmental > Aquatic > Marine > Oceanic | place: Pacific Ocean | collected 2013-06-19 | reverse complement strand
CCGGAACCACTAACAAACAAAATGGATTTGGTCGCGTCGCCAACCGCATCCGACACAATATCAAGAAGAGATCCACTAGCAGAGCCAGAAATATGTAGGCCTCCGCCGCCGGATGCGAGAATCTCGGCCGCACCAGTAACACAAAGACGCGGGGCGAACCTTTGCGGCCCAGAAATTTTAACTGCGCCAGTAACTTGAAGGAAATCGCTCGACCCCGTAATCCACATTAAATCAGAAGAGCCACTTATCTCTCTGCCAACGGGCGAGTCATAGCGAAATTGCACAGACATTTCTGGGCCGTCAGCGACGGCGACGGCGCTAGCGGTTACATTCGTTAAATTTGAGCCATCGCCGGTAAAGCCAGAAGCAGAGATGTGGGTTGACGCCGACAAATTGGTAGTATATACTTGAGACCCATCCCAAGTAAGATCGGAGCTACCGGCAAGATCGCCGCCGCTATTAAACTGAATTTGTGTGGGTGCACCGCCGGCAACTCCTGAGCCGCTGACGTATGCCCAACCATGATATACTTTTGGCATTGAGTTAACTCCTACTTTCTTAAATAGTTGTCTCGAGCTAAAAAGGGCGGGTACTCCGAAGAATAGCCACCCTTTGCCTTCCCCAACAACTTCCCGAAGCTAGCGGAGCATATTTCTAGAAAAACCTATAGCCAATAAATGAACCAATTTATGGCAACAGGGACGGCTCTACTACCATCCGGTTGCGAGTGTGGCTCTCTTCCATGTGTCTGTAGCCACACACACATAAATATAATTTGCGTCCCAACAAATCATTCCAACTGTGCCCGTATCGCTATCAGAAGATGGAGTTTGTGAAGTTCGTATACGAATTGCATCACTATTAACATCCAGTGCTTCGGATGGCGCGCTAGTTCCAATTCCCACACGTCCAGAGCCAGTTACAAATAGAATGGAGCCATTCGTTGCTCCATCAACTTGGAATAAGTTTTGATCTCCAGAAGATGAAACCTGTAATTGGGCGCCCGGAGTACTGGTCCCTCCTATATTTAAACTACTGGTCGCATAGGCATTTGATGCATCGATCGTTGTGAGTATGCCGGCGCGGCGGCCGACGATTGATGCAATAGTCATGCTGGCGCCGGCGCCTCCATCGACTAGAGTAATTCCAGCTCCAGCAGTAAGAACCCGTTCGTTGGGCAACTTGCGTTCAGCAGCAACTGTTATATAGGATGCCGCGAGGGGCGGATAAGGAACATCCCGCGGGGCCGGGGACTGTCCTTCACCGGATACACTCGGGCGGACAGTGGGTCGGTCAACTGCAGGGGTAACTTTAAAGGCGCCCTCGCGCGCTCGCACACACTCCGCACTAATTTGAAACTTGTGCTCTACTTGTCCAAAGTAGTATCTCGTATCGTTGTAAGTTCTTACAATCTCATAGAAGAAGTCGCCATATTGTACAAAATCGCCGACGCGAACGAAGAGGTTCTGATCGTCTACAAGGCGTTTTCTGTGAAAATTGACTGTGAGCTTTGTTTGGTATTCATACCCATAACGTTCGTTGGTTTGCTCGTTCTCTACAACCACATAGGCATAAACGCGGACTGGGGGGAGGGAGACTTTTTCCTTTGCTTCTCCATATGTGTCATTGAATGTAGAATCTTCTAGACTTATCGGGTAGTAAGCAAGGGGTTGCCCGATAATTCTTTCGGACAGTTCATCATTAACTTGCTTGACAAGGTCACGTTCCTTCTTTCCAAAGAACATGGGAGGTGGTGGCGCATCGGGTTGGTCCCATTTATTTTTTGGATCGGCCACACTTCTCTCCTCCTATGAGAGGCTTAATAGCCCTCCCCTATCCTACGTTAACGCCGGCTGATCCGGACCAGTTAGTGCCGTCGGGAGAGAGATCTCTGTTATCAATTGCACCAGGCAGAATGGATGTCAGTCCTGCTGTGACCGATACATCCGCGGCGCCAGACAAATGCAACTCGGTAACCCTCACCTCCATTCTAGGCGACATGTCCTCCCCTGCAATAACAAAGTACGCAGAATTCAAAAGACCATTTGCGCTATAAGCTACCCGGAGATCATCACTTGATATGTTCGATACAATAATCCATCGTGTTACGGCGGGGAACTTAATATGCGTTCCGTCTGTAATGGTTGCATCGATTCCACCACTAACATATGGAAGTCCCGAGGCCTGATAGGAGCCGACATTTCTTAAACCGGCCTTATAATTATACTGCGTCATTCTATGTATCTCCGTTCATTAACTAGTTTCGTGTATTTCATTTTATCTAAACAATTTGTTGTCTTTCTTTCTTTGAAGCTTTTTTTGTTCTCGTATGGCCTTTTCGTGCTTCATCTTGCGCTTTACTGAGGGCTTAATATAGTGGTCGGTCCGACTACGATAGGTTTCGAGAATCTTTTCTTTTTTACATTTTTTTATGAATCGACGAATCAATCGTTCTGTTGTTTCGTTCCTTCTGAGGGATACTTTGGTATTTAACGCCACGACATCCTCTACTTTCGATCTTTCACATCATTCATGTGGGCATTCCAATTGTGACCCGCAGACCCAAATAATCCGCTAATATCCACGCCAGGGTCTTGGGGGGCTTGGTTTGCCAGGGGCGACATGGCTGATGATTCGCCCGGTCCTGGAGCGGTTCCCTCAAACAAGTTCACACCATTATAAGAATCTTTTCCTATCGCCTCCATTAAAGTAGCGCGATGGTTCTGCATTTTTTGTGACTGCTCGGCGCTAAAGGCACTTCTCTTGATGCGTTCCGTTGTGTGGTCCACCACGGGCTGTTGGGATTCCACTATTGGCTGTGGTGCTGCGATTCCTTTTACCACCTCAGCAATGATTCCAGATATTAATCCGTCCTCCATTAACGATTCTTTAATGCATTCGTTTACAAGTGGTTTTAGAATTTGTTTAAGTTGTGACTTTTTCATTGGATGCCTGATAAAACTTTCCATCTATCGTTTATGACCGCTTCCTGCAGATCTGTATCTTCTGATTCCGGAAGCCGTCTCTGGGGTGCTGCATTTGCTGCAACAGCTTTCTCTAGCGCTGCGGCAGCTAGCTTAAGAATCTCCTGCACAAAAACATGAGCGTTCTCTTTGTATATTTTAAGGCGCCTGCCGGCGTCGTTAAAAAATCCTTGCGCGAGGGCTTTGGCATCTTCGTCCTTCATTCCTTGCGCAACCGTAACGATGGCGCGCTTAAGCTGATTTTCAGAGACGCGATCAATTAAGTGATAATTTAGTCTTTTTTCCAAAGTTTGTAGAAGCATAGGTGGTCTTGCGGGGCGCCCTTGCATTGCCTTTCTGGGTTTAAAGTAAGCCATGCCGCCGCCGCCCTTTCTCATCCGCGCTTTTAGGGCGCCTACCTGTTGGGGTGTAAGTTTTTCTTGTTCATACAGCATGCTTTCGGCAATATCAATGTTTGCTCTCTTATAAAGTTGTTGTATGGCCGGCATCAAGATTGACCTAAAAGCCTTAATAACAGGAATAACTTGAGGATTTTTTTGTGCTACGCCGAGGCGCTTAATTTCACGATTAATAATTTGAAAAACATTTGAATTTTGATTGCTCTTACCCACCTGTTGGATAATCTTCATTTCTGAGGCTGATATCGGGAGCGTCTTGTCTGCAGGGGACGAAGGGCCGGGAGCTACTGTTGGGGCGCCCGTTGTTGGGGTTGTTGGCTCATCAGTTGTTGGGGTTGTTGGCTCATCAGTTGTTGGGGTTGTTGGCTCATCCGTTGTTGGGGTTGTTGGCTCATCCGTTGTTGGGGTTGTTGGCTCATCCGTTGTTGGGGTTGTTGGCGCGCCGCGACCAAGGCGGCCCGGGGCGGGTTTGTCTAGCCACTTATTAACATCACCTTTCCAACCCAAATAAGCCTGTTTGCCCTTTCGATATGATTTGGCAACTGGGTTATTTTTTGCAACATGTGCTTTAACCTTATCCCACATCGCCCCCTCATCAATGGCGGCCTCAATTTCTTCTTTAATTATTTTATCTAACTCTTTTTGTGAAATAAGCATCTTTAGTTTCCTATGATCTGGTTCATTAAATTAATAATCTTATTATTTTTTGCAACCTGTTCGTTTGCAAGCTTACCTTCGCTAAGGGCCATAAACGCATTTGGAGTAGAGGGTTCCGACACTATATCAAAACAAATAAGCTGAAAGTCGTCTTCTACAATTGTCGTACCCTGGTGTTCTTTCACAGACCCCATGCCGCGCGAGGAGATACCGATCTTGACGCCAGCATCAACGAGTGAGCGAAGAATTTGGCCGGCGGGAGTGCCAAGAACCTTACACTTACCCATCACAGCTGGGCCGTCCATCCAAATGTCTATAACCATATGAGAAACATTAGCTAAGTTAATGATAGAAGACTCAGGGTGGTCTAGCTCCCCCAGAGCACGATTATCTTTAACCATCTCAGAGTACTTTTTTACTTCGCGCTCCATAATTCCTTCTGGGTACATGCGCTTGTTTCCGTTTAGGACTCCACCCTCTTGAAGTTTACCTGTGATGTACATGGCATTATTTTCACGAACCGCTCTCTTCTCCGCTTCCGTCAGTAAATCCTGACAGACGCCGCCTTCGCATAGTTCATAAAATTCTCGGAGAAGTTGTGCCATAGTTTATTCTTCCCACCCTCGTGTGGGTGTCCCGAGCCCCATCGCGCTAAATGAATCAAAGGTGGAGCGCTCACCGGCTTTCTGTGCCGCTAGCTCTGCTGCTGCTTCGCCGCGGTGCCAGGCGCTGTCATCCGGGCGTTTATCCCTAATACCGCCGGCGGCGCGGACATCTCGAAGTAGCGCTTGAAGGTGAGAAACTTCCTCGGGTGAGGGATTCTTTTTCAATCGCCGTCGCAGCGCCAGATCGAGTATGCGAGCATTCTCAGGAGTGACTTCTCCCCCCTCGAGCATTGCGGTTACTTGTGCAATAACTTTCCCAGTATCGCCGAGAGACTGCGGATCCAGACCAGCAGCCTTCACACGGGCGCCGGTCTCATCAAGCGCTGTCTCTTGCATTGCCGGTTCTCCCATGGGTCCGCTTCCGCTAAAACCACCATCTGGCGGCGGACCATCGGGGCCTCCCATGACCTGATCAATGGCATCCCTTGCTGCAGCCATTCCCGCGGCAAAAGCCTCTTCGGGGGATAGCTGGCTGATGTCGTCAACATGGACTTCTGTGCCGGGGGCGCTAATATCGATGGCGTTGGCATCCATTTCGCCGCACTCTTCAAGCGCCGAACCATCATCATTACGATTCACTGTCTCGTTCAAGAAGTATCTCGGGTCTATTCGTTTTACGTTCTTTCTGCGTGCCATAATATTATTCCTCTAAAGTAGTCAACTGCCTGAGCAGCATCGTCGAACTGGTTGGATCATCCATTTTTTCATGATTGCTCACCTCCTTTATGGATCACTCGGATCCCGTAATCTTCTACCAGCATACTCAAAAAGTATGAGGTTCCAGCACTAATACAGCCGCACATGAATGCGGTCATAGGCTGATTGCTAAAACTAAATAGTTCTGTATATGGACTAATGCCCCAGAGAAACACGCCAACCCAAAATCCCATGCACAAGTGGCAATGGAATAAACGACCGAAGCCGCCCCAGGAAGCGCATTCTGGGCGTATCTTATTAAAGATATGTCCATGTATAATAATAAATGTCATGCCGTATGCGGCGAGTATAAAATGTAGTAATTCCATTTGTTAGGTGCTTTCTTTTTCTTCTAGTTTTTTCTTAGAATGAATGTTGTCTTTAATTCTTTTTGGCAAAGGAAAGAGTTGATACATTAAGTCGCTAGCTGTGTTACCCAGTCCTGCACGAAATATATCCATATTTAGGTGCTTTCTTTTTTTCACAATGAACCAACTTGAAGCCATTTTATTTTCCTTATTTTAATCCGGAGGGATAAAGCCGTTTGCAACGAGCCACATCCATGTCATTTTTACACCAACAGGCACCAAACAGCCAGCAACAACACCCACAAATTGCTGGGCTATGGTGCCTTCGCCCTTGGCACCCAACATTTTTTTCAACAACAAATATACTGCACCGCCGAGGACAACGCCAAGTGCATCACTTAGGGTGTTCCCAAAGCCGGCCGCGACCATAGAATCAAAGCCGGCTTCCAACAAAAAGTCTTCAACCGCAGCCATTCCAACAAAAAGCCCTACATTATCAATTACACCAAAGGTAAACATGAAGGAGGAGCCGATAGCAAATCCCTTAACCATTTCCAGATTAAGGCCGCTGGCGTTTAATCGATCAGCAAAAGCTTTTTCAAGTTCTTCCGGGGAGGCAGCTTTCTCTATCATGGATTTTGCATCTTTAAGTTCAGGGTGATTAAGAACTGCTTCTCTGATAATCTGGGCAAATCGGTCTGCGTTTTGTTCCAGAAACTTCTTTTGCTCTTCTTTGTCCTGTGGTACCTGGGTCTTCAGATCAGGTAAGCTTTCACTGAGTGCCTCTGCGACTGCTTTTTGTATTCTTTCCTGCCAAGCTTCTCCCAGTTCTTCTTCACAAAGGCCGTACATAGCCTCCGAGTACGCAGATAATACTTGCTGAAAGTCACTCCGAGGGGCCTTTGGTAACAGTTTTTGTAGTGCTAAATAAATCCTAGCCATGGAGCCAATATAGGCGTCTCCGGTTTTTTTACGTATACTCCCCATTTTATCAAATAAAGTTTTAGATTTTTGGTATAGTTGATCAAGCAAACCAGACATCTGTTTCCATTTCTTGCCGAGCCATGCGGCGGCCTTTCGTAGAAATTCTTCACTTAGCAGCTGCTGCTCAGTTAAAAGACTAGTATAATCAATTATTTCTTTTGATAGTTGGTTGATTTCAATAATTAAATCTTCAACTTCAACTTCGTTCTGGAGTTGGCGCCAGCCCTCCATTATAAGCTTCATCTCACTCATTATCTAATACCGATTCCGAAGTGGGTAGTAGTAGTAGCCCGGGCGCATGGAACCCTTCTCGGCGTTCTGCGGTATTTCACCGTATTCGGTGGAGTCGCGATCAGTCGGGTGCGTATACATATCTTCGAGCTCTTTTTGGTATTCATCAGCAAGATGCTCGTGGTGAGCCTCAGACACTATAAATTCATTAATGACATATACAGCAGCCTGCAAAGAATTAACTCCTTTGCTCTCGTAGATAACTCCCTCTAAAGATCTAAACACGTTGCCGCCCTGAATCGTGGATCTATCTATAATCCCTCGGTCTGCTAGCAGTTCTAAAAGTCTATTCTGAAAATCATATACATCTTCTGTGCTGATGCTTTTTGGAAATGTCACAATTTTCATATCCTTCGGAGTAACAACAATATCTATTTTTTGATGGTCTAAAATGAGAAGCGAACCATCGAGGCCTTTTCTAGCATTTAATTTGACGGTAGCTTGGGGGCCGCCGATTTTGACAGTAATCATTGTTCTGACACCTCCCGAACAAGCTGTTGAGTCATTAGAACCTTATTTAGATCCGTGTCGGTAAACTCTCTCTTTCGAAATTCTTCAAGATACACTAACACTTCTTGTAATTTATTTTGCATCATGGGCTGATCGGTCTCTAGGGACTTATTGTTTATGACCTCTTTCAATCTTTGCAGCTCCCTGTTTAAGAATATTTTTAACTCTAAGCCGTTATCGGAAAAACTTGTGACATACTGATTTAATAAATCTTTTTGTTCTTTAATGAGTCCTGTGTATTTTTCATTGAATTTGTTAATAAAAGAATCGTATGTTAAATTATCTATAGATTCCATTTTATTTACTTCAGCTAATGGTACCTCAGTGCTCATAATATCAATAATAGATTGTTCAAAAAGCACTTTCCCTTTAACTGATGTCTTAGGATTAAATATAGCACTGACCGAAGCCAGGGATTTAAAGTTAGGAACAAAATTTGCCCACACATGATTCCCCAGTTTTTTATTAATTGCAGAGATTATTTTAGACTGCGCATCAAAAATTTCACTATCATTGAGACGAGAGTACGCAAACTTTGTTTCTTGAAGGAGGCGCTCAGCAAGTGGCTGCTGAATATTTCTGGTCTCCAAAAGAACCTTATAGAGTTTAAGCTCTTCTGCTAAGGGCCGGCCTTTTGCAAAATACTCTTTAAGCACCGATAACACTTCGGTCTTTCTGTTGTTGTCTTTTTCAACGACCGCTTTTGCCAATTCACGCGAGAGGGTTTCATATATAAAAGCGGTATTTCTTTTCTTATTATGCTTCATCTTCGGGTGCCTCTTTTTTCTCCATCTGTTCCACCAGAAGGCGAACCTTCGTGGTATTCTCAAATAAATTTATCTCATCTCTATTATAAGTAGACTGTTTTTGTTCTTCCAGACCAAATCTTACATCAGTCTTCGCAGAACGCGTTCCTGGGTTTCCTATACCGGTGCCGGCGTTTTTACGCCACGTGTTGGTCTCTACTGGCATCGCTTCTTTTCTCGTTTTACGGCGGGGTCCACCGGTGCCGCCGTGGCGCCTGTTATCGCCTCCGGGTGAGGGAATGTGCGGGCCACCTTCATGTTTGGTAGATCCGTCGTCTCGGCGGCCAGGAGGTGTTGCCAATAACGGTGTTTCTTCCCCCGGGGGCACTTCGCCACCGAGCCCAAGGTCGCCTTCGCCGCCGAGCCCAAGGTCGCCTTCGCCACCGAGCCCAAGGTCGCCTTCGCCGCCTAAGCCGCCGAGGTCTCCTCCAAGGCCCGCGGCGTCGTCGGCCAAAAGGCCTTCTTCTGCAAGTCCTTCTAGGGACTGTTGATATTTCCTATCGTAGAAAGTTTCGCGCTGGTTCCTAAGAAATTCTGAGTCCGAAAGGCCAAGAATATTAGACGCCACCCACCTCTTACTATAAGTTCCTTCAGGAACGGAGGCAGCAGTTTCAAATTTTGTTCTCATATATTCAAGCTGTTGCAATTCGGCGAGTCGTGACGGATTATTCAAAGTAATTTTAAAAGAAAGTAAATCATTGCCTCTAAAGCCTAAAGTATAAAGATGAACAATAGCCATCTTTTCAAGCTCTGCCACCAAAGATCTTTGGAGTCGATGGATCGTTCTGGCAAACCGGATGTCCTTCTGGGCCAGAGTGGTCTTATCTTCATCTCCACCCTCAAGATTTGTAAGGTATGCTTGTGGGATTTTAATTGCTGCGAACAGCTTATCGCGCAGATATTTAACATCATCGATGTCATTAAGACTTGAAGCACCCTGGAGCGAACTAATGTCGGAACCCACCCCGCCTCGCATTGGAATAAAATAATCTTCTTCTAGAGAAAGAGGATTATAGCGAAGATCCACCCGGCCCGTGTTAACATCAACAAGCTGGTTTCTTTTCATTTCCGTCTTAACTTTTTCCATATAGGTCGGAACATCTTGGGGCGGAATGTTACCCACATCAATCTTAAATATGCGGCGCTCGGGTGCGCGGACAACACGATAAGCAATCATCGCGTCCTCAAGCAAAACAAGCTGGCGCCAGATACGGCGCGCTGGGTCAAGGACGGAAGTACCATATGGGGAATAGCGGTCATTACCTAAGATTCGGAAGTGTGCAACCTGCCAGCTTTCGAATGTCATGCCGGCGCCGTTCCACTGGTACTGTATATAATTCGGATTGGAATCATCCATTCCTTCGAGCCTCTCGACTTCATTATTGGGCATGCCAATGACTGATGTTATCCCAAGTTTTTCATCAATATCTAAATATAAAAAGAAGTCCCCATACTTAACCATCGACCGGGCCCAGCCGAAACAATTGAATTCAATATTAAGAGCATCATAAAAAAGAGACTCAAGAATCGTTTTAATCTCGTGGTTCAAGCAATCAATATTCAAAAGGCGATCGTACTCATTTGAGGTTGTCATCTCATCAGCATAGATATCGATAGCTGACGCGATCTCAGGCATGTACTCCATCTGCTCAAAGTCAATGTATCGTTCGGCCCGGTTCTGGTTTCTGAACGCAGCCGAGGTCATCATATTATAGTTTTGAGAATAGTTGTTATCAGATCGTCGGAACTCTTGGCCGCTCATAGAACGGAAACGATAACGATATTTATCTAAATTATTGCGACGATCCTGGCGTGCGACTTGGGCTCTATAGTTTACTATGGGTCCAGATAGAAGCCTCGTTAATCTCTTAAAAAGAGGTGATGCGGGATTTCTGGGATTGCTCTCGTTATTCTTGGCCATTTCTTATCCTTTTATCAAACTATAGTATTGTTCATTATACCCATCGGCTGCAGCGATTCGTTGATTTTCTTTTGTCACTTTATGATCTGCCATTCCTGGTATCGTCGTTGAGATGTTGGTTTTTGACGTGCTAATAGCAGAGATAAAACTCTTACTATATTCTATATTTTTCTGGCTTTCAATAATCACAGTATCTCTTACCCAACACCCTATTGCAAACGACATCACCAAGTCATCATTATAACTTCGCATCGCCTGCGGTCGTCCAGAATGCCAAATAAATGTTTTCATTTCAGAAAGCAAGCGATTAGAATTAATTGTAATTAGTTTGTTTCTCATAAACTCTTCCATCTTCGCCACGATCAAAGGTCGCGTTTTAGAAGACGTGGTAAAGCCTGGGATGACCCCTGACTGCCACTGTGCCGCAACAGGGTCTACATATTGATGGTCGCCCTTCCTAGAGTGATATAAGTTAGGATACTCTTTATCGATCAACTTTTTAAGTACCGCATAGCCTATATTGTTGTTTTCTATCACAAGCATAGGGTTGCCGTATTCTCCAGCAACTCCAAAAAGTATATCAGCAAAGTCATCTGGCGTTGGCTTGCCTACATACTCTCCCACCACTTCCATACTTTCTAATTCAAATATGTGAAAAGCGCTATTATCTTTTCCGTCTCCGCGAGCGACGTCTGCAACTATTAAATACGGCTTCTCTGGGTCATGCTTTTTCCATATCCAATAATTTCTATCAAAGCCGGTTCTGTACTCTGGCGCTATAGTCTTTTCTAAATACCACTGAATGTCATCAGGGTGAATGACAGTCTCGCCGGACACATTGAAGTTGCACTCCAACTCTTGGGCGATCTGTCGCTTAGACATGTTTTTGGTTTCTTTTTCAAACCATTTCTTATCTCGATCGGGGTGTACATCCCACATAAGAGTGGTCATGTAAAAATCATTTGTGCCTGCTTCGGCCTCTACACAGTTCTGGTGGAACCAGTTGCCCACGCCGTTGGGAGTAGAGAGGGCAATACAGCGGCCTCCTGTCGATAGGGTGGGGTAAAGTGCAGTCCAGAGTTCACCCAGCTTTTCAACGTGCGCCGCCTCATCAATTACCAATAAAGATAGGGCCTCAGAACGGCCCGCGTCCCCTGAGGTGGAGGATCCCTTAATCATAGATCCGTTCTTTAATTCAAAAGATGTACGATTGTCGACCTCAATATCACTAATTCTCATCCATGGTGGCAAGTTTTTAATAATGGCCTTTACTTTTTTAACCAGATTGGTAGCAGTTTGTAGTTTTGTGGCCACCACCAAAATGTTCTTATCACGATGAAATAGCATTAGCCATGCGATATAGGCTGCCGTAATTGTAGAGATGCCAAGCTGTCTGGCTTTAAGAATAATATTAAAACGATAGTCGCTAAAGTCTCTTAATAGTTCTTGCTGATAATCGTATGCCTTAAAAGGAATGAGGCCCTTTTGTGGGTGAGAAATCCTACAATAATTAATTGTGAAGTAAACCGGATCTTTTCCGGCTTTGACGACCTCTTTTAAAATCTCTTTTTTCGTCAGAGAGGCCATGGGCTAAACCTTTACATTAGAAGGCTTTTTGGCTGTGTCTCTCCCTTGTGAAAGAAAATCTCGGATTGTGTCATCAAGGCGCTCTTTGCTATCGCCGGGTTCTATGCCTTCTACATCTGTTAGTCCACCAATACGATAGTCACAATGAGCCTGACAATCAGTCCGATAATTAGAAATCCTTTGAACAAGGATGTGAGAATCACCTTCCTTGGTCAGTGTTAGGGAGTCACCCGTTATAGCTTTATATTCCTTCTTCAGAAACTTTACAATTTCATGAATTTGACCTTCAACCTCGTTTTCAAAGCCACTGTCTTGAACTTCTTTAATTCTTGTCTCTGCTTGATAGGTTACCCGAAGAATGGGGCCATGGAATTTAACACCAAAACCGTCCATTACACGGCGGTCATTAATATAATGTCCCTGTGACCTTTTAAGGCCGGCGTCTCTCGCCTTCCCATCTGCTTGTAGTGATTCCTCGTGGGCACCATCCCAAGCGCCATTCGCGGCGGCTTGATTTATGCCTTTTATGATGTCGTATACTGTTGCCATGTTATATTTCCTTGTTAGGTCTCCAACCAGTTTCCCATTTTTCTTCGCGTCCCTCGACGTATTTGATGTAGCATACATAACATGTATTAAACTTGTTCATATACAAATCATCTTTAGGACGAAAAGAATATTTATCACAAACAGGACAAGTCCTATTATGATCTCTATTAAGTAGTTTTTTGTTTATTAAAAATCCGTCTTGTTCTACTTTGTCTTGAGTTTCGGCAAGTTTCGCAAACTTTTGACGCTGCTGGAATGACTGTTGAATATATTGCTTTTCTTTTTCTTCGTTCCAAAACCGGCGAGGATTGTGTGTTGCTTCTTCGCCATACTTCTGGGCGATGGCTTTCTCAAGTTTGGGAATATAGTTAGGGTCTTTGCTCACTAGGGCTCCTCGGAGGGCTCCGATTCGGCAGCCACTTCTTCCGCGCGAGTTTGATAGCCCTCGCGACCAAAGTAAGATTCCAAGATTCCCTCAACAGTAGCAGGAATAGTCTCTACTGCTGGGTCATCAATAAGTGTCTGTTGCTCTTTTGCAATTAGTCGGTCTTTGTGGCGGCGGGCGCGCTCTGAGACAAAACCGTTAATCCATTCTTCAGGATTGACTATCTCATCTTCTAAAGCCCGCCAGTTAATATCTTCTATCTGTAAAGTAATTGTTTGCATTTTATTATCCTAATAAGTACTCAAGTACTCAAATAGTATCCACTAAAGTAACTTCGGTGCGCACCATTTAGAGTAGCTTGTCCATATACATGAGCAGTATTCGAGGTGTCGACAGCGACTGCAAGCTCTACCCGAACAACGTCGGAAGCCTGTAAATCCATTATCACAGTCCCTGCAACCGTCGCGTAATCAACCCCACTATCAACATCCGCAAGTCCAATTCTAAATGATCGTCCTGTGGTGTTGTTTTTAATCGCGCCCTGGACCCATTGTGTGGCGTCAGCTTGAATGGCGTCGATGCGCATGGAGACGGCGAACGCATATTTACCTGTGATAGGCGCGGTAAATTGGGAGCTGGCGAAGTTATCGTTTATATCATATGCCTCGGCATTAAAAAGCACCTGATCAAAGGAGCCACCACCGGTCAGTCCGGTCTGGTCGGCGCTGAGATATGCCAAAAAACTTGGGGATTCTGATCTCCAGATAGCGCCATCGTTGCGAACCTGGAAAATATCATCACCGGCGGCGTTCTTGATGCGCAGAGGATGAAGCACCCTCACATCAACATCCCAGTAATCTCCAATAGTGTGGCCTGTCGTCGCTCCGAAGTTCACGTATATATTATCAGCCAACGCGGTCCATGATATGGAGCAATTCACCCCTGTAGCAACCCAACTGGCGCCATCGTCAATCGACCACTTAAATGTGTCCGGAGTACCATTAGCATCAATCTGAACTCTATACTGCGCGATGGCGGCGCCAGTAAGACCAGTATATCCGTTCGAGAATGTCTCCAAATCATCGAGGCCTGTACCTGTGAAGGTTTCACTCTCAAAATAAGAGGTGGTTTTAAGCTCGACCATATGGGTGCCCATGCTGCCTTGAGACGCTCCCTGGTCTCCTCCCATGTGCAGGATTCCGCGGTTATCCACCCACAGCGAGCAATTGCTGCCATTAGGTCCGGGAGTCCAAAGTTCGAATGTAGTACCGTAGCCCTCGCCGGTCGCTGTCACTTCTGACGCCTGATCAACACGGAGAACCGGTTCTGTGCTGGCCGCGTTTCCTTCGTGGATCCAAGTGAGCGGGTAGGTTTCGGGATCTGTTCCATTATCTCGGCCTACATAAAGTCCGTAGCCGTCAGCCTGATTTTGATGTAGTTGAAGTGGGTACTTTCCGATAGTCTTAATAGTATTAAGGTTGGAGGCAGCTGAAACTGTTGATGCCGATAGCGCAATATTGTCGGTCGTTGCGATTGATAGCGGACCCGACGTATGTGGAACCTCGAGGTCATCCGGGGTGACAAAAAACTTTTTAAGAAACGCAATTAAGCGATTTCTGGATGATACCTCAGGTATGCTCACTACTTTACGATCTCCGTCGACAAGGCAAAAATTCCCAACGAAGCAAGTGTTCCTATCCCAAATCCTAAGGCCACGAGGAAGGGGTCTTTGCCCGGCCTCTGCTTTAGAACCAAATCCGTTAGTCGGTCATTCTCTGCGGACTTAAGAATCATCATTGATTCATGTCTATCTTTCCATGAGACAATTTCAATATCCTTGTAATCTAATTGAAGTTGAAATCTTTCTGCCTGAATATGGAGTTCATACCCAATGCGCAGATCGCACTCAGCATTTTCAAATTTCTTCTCTACTGTAAGTTTTGCCGCGGCATCAAGTGATAGTAGTACGCCGTCGAACGGCACGATGTCGCCGGCCTCGACCGGAAGCACCACATAGTCGGGTGACGGTTCGGGCTCGTCAGCAAAAGCAACTGCAGGAATCATTAAAAAGGTTGCCAAATAAAGTGATAATATTTTCCTTATCATTATTTTAATCCGAAAGCTTCGGCTAGCTCTTTAGCTAGCTTCTCAGGATCATTATAACTTTCATCAACCAATCTTTTAAGTTCTGCTTCCTTTTCTTTATCGAGGGATTCACCTTTGCTTTTGAGCTCTTCTTCTAATTCAGCGCGACGTTTGAGATGTTCTTGCAGTCGCAAATTCTTTTCGGCCACCTCTGTATTGTGAATATGAGATAGTGTTTCCATCTCTTGGTCGTGTTGGTCTCTTTTTGACTCCAGCATATCTATGACACCAGTAAGAAGAGCGCCGTTCCGTGTCAGGGCGCCTATAAGTGCAGCAACAATAAACAAAAGTCCGATTACTATAACCCACCAAAATTTCTTAGCCCAAAGCCACAGCTTCTTTGAAATAGTTTTAAGCTTTAACAACGTCATTGTTTGTATCCTTTAAGCTTTGCAACTGCGTCAATAATTGTTTGGCCACCAATATAAACAGTTGTAATGATTACCCAATCACTTGAGGCCAGATCTGAGAAAAGCAACAAACAAGTAGCTGTTGCCCATGCCATCAATTTTCGGGAAATTAGCTTATTAAGTCCCTTATCTAATATATGTTTCATACTCAACTCCTTAATACTAATTAGCTCGGGGAGCAAAGGATGTCTAAACAACTTAAATACAAACTCAAAAAAACCCTCAAAAATGCGGAGTTCGTGCATGCAGATTTAGAGTACCATCAAGAGCTATCTCAGGATGCCCTGTTGGGGTTTCAAGAAGCAATTAATGAACTCTTAGCAATTCTCACCGACGAAGAAAGGGGGGCCCTTAAAGATTATTTAGATCGTTTGCCGCGGCCAGAGGCGGCGCCTAGGCCAGCTGAACGCGAAGAGGAGGAGCCGACATTGCCGGACTATGACGATATCACCGCACTAGTGGTCAGCGATGTTGAAGCAAGTACCAACGAGCATGAACTGCCCAAAATTAATAAAGAGCTAGAGCTTAAAAAATTATTTCGGCGGATCGCAGAACAAACCCATCCGGATAAAGTAAGAGCAAACGGATTTTCGGAGAAAGAGATAACGCGACTCAGATGCATTTTTATGCGCGCGAGAGAAGCGCACGATAATGAAAACTGGTATATCCTTTACTCAATTGCCATCCAGTTGGGACTAGAAATTGAAGAACCAACCGCAGAAGAGATCGACTGGATTGAAGAAGATATTAAAAAAACTCTTGCTGCTATTGCTGGTATAGCTAATCTAAGTGCATGGCATTGGTATGTTGGAAACGAAGAAGACAAGAAGCAAGTGCTGCGATATTACTTCTTACAGGCTTACAATTTCCAACACCCAAGCTTGTAAATTACTGGCTGACTCTGGCGAATCCACCATCCTTATCAATCGTAATTTCCACATCTACAATATCTTTAAGTGAGTCGACGTGAGAAATCAGGATCACAGTCTTAAAATACATCTTAATAAGCTGGAGGATTCGAATGAACCCTTCCATGTTGTCGGCATCAAGAGCTGTTCCTGGTTCGTCTAAAATAAAGATATTGCCCTTCGGGAGCGATGACACCGATAGCAGGGCCAGTCGAATAGCCATTGCAGTAACAGTCTTCTCTGCGCCGGAGCACATTTCAATTGGGCGCGGTTCGTGCTTCGGGTGCTTGATTAAAATATCCAGCTTGCGGCCATCTTCTTGAAAAAACACATCAAAGTCTACAATATTGGCTAGAACCTTGGCTATCTCGCTGTTAATGACTGGAAGTCGCTTCTTAATAATATCATAAGCAATCCCGTTAGAATGAGTGCAGCGCATGAACAAATCGAATGCGGCATACTCCTCTCGGATCTCGTCTAAGTCTTCTTTCTTTTGCTTTAGATCCTCGACCCTTTGTTCCATTGAACCAAGCTGTCTGTGGTGTAGATTAATTGAATCTTCAACTTCGAATATTTCATCTCTGGTGTTTTTTATTTTTCTTTCGACCTCGTCGCGGGAACCAATAAGGTTCTCAATGTTCTTAATTAAATCTTTTTTCTCTTCATACAGGTCAATCTTCTTGGTCGTCGTACGCAGCGCGTCGCGGAGACTCTTAATTTTTGCATACAATTTCTCAATAGAAACCTTATTGTCGCGTTTTTCAATTTCAATATTATTTTTATAGATTATGGTATTGTTGTAATTGTCAATAAGGCCAATCATCTCGGCCGAGTCTACCGAAACAACCTTTGTCTTATATTCCTTGGCTTCCTTAATCTTAGTAACTATGCTCACCTCTAATGAGGGCAATTCAACAGAAGCTAGGTGTGCATCCCGTATAAACTGACATGTAGGAAATTTATCTCCACAAGGGACTTCATCTAATAGATCTAATTTCTTGCTCATTGACTTATAGTCATTATCCAGTAGTCGCGCTTTATTGAGTGTATCATCATACTTTTGTTTAAATTCATCATAGTTCTGTTTCTGCGACAAAAGATCCTCAATATCAATAGTAGTCAAAAAATCGTCGTATTCTTTTAGCTTCTCGTTGTGCTCAACATTCTCCGATTTAAGTTCTACAATATTAATATCGGTTTTTTCAATCTTCTTCTCTAGAGAGGAGCGAGTTTCTAAAAGATTCTTAATGTCAAGACGCTCTGCAGGAATAGAATCAATTTGCATTGTCAGTGCAGTATATTCTTGTTCCGTTAGTTCCAGGCCTTCTCTTAATTGGGCGCACGCAACCACTTCGTGGTCGAGTGCCTTCTGAGCTTCCATGTGCTGAACCTCAGCTAATGCGATGTCATTAGTATAGTCAGTGTCTCCGACGCGGCGAAGGACCCCCTTTAGGTCGCCACCATCCTCCTGTGCTAGCTTAAACTTTTTCTCAAAAATGTCTAAATCCAAGAACTTAGCAAGAATTTCCTTACGGCGCGTAGACCCCTCCTTAATAAAAGATAAGCTATCGAGTTGGCTGGACATTGAGGTTAACAAGAAGTCTTCTACTGTCCCGAAGCGCTTACGAATATGGGCGTCTGTTTCGTTCCGTGTGGTACCATTAAGGCTAGTCTCGTCGCCCATTAATGGGTCCGTCCCACTAAATTCTAAAAATGTTCTGGCTTCATTCGTAACAGCGCCTTTCAGCTTCTTAACATATTTCTCTGACCTACGCTCGATCGTGTAAGTTTTGTCGCCAACTTGAAGCTCAATTTTGCCGCGGCAATCTTTCTTATTCTGATTGATGATATTATAGTTCTTGCGCTCGTTCTTTGAAGT